>Ga0315284_10011932_pt1 | contig 12378 bp, 11 predicted proteins | sample YL17G09_16_MG_FD_203696 | JGI IMG/M metagenome (GOLD analysis project Ga0315284, IMG submission 203696) | Sediment microbial communities from Yellowstone Lake, YNP, Wyoming, USA - YL17G09_16 | ecosystem: Environmental > Aquatic > Freshwater > Lake > Sediment | place: USA: Wyoming | collected...
GACCACAGCGTGCCTACCGCTTCAGTGAAGCTAGTCGGTCCCGATGGCCGCGTTATGGCTGACGCCGCCCTGGGCACAGGCCCTGTGGACGCCATTTATAAGGCAATCAACCGCCTCGTAGGAGTGCCTAACAATCTCATCGAGTTCAGCGTCAAATCGGTTACCGCGGGCATAGATGCCATGGGCGAGGTGACCATAAGGATCGAGAGCGGGGGCAGGACCTATACAGGACGGGGCGCTGCCACAGATATCATCGTCGCTTCAGCCAAGGCTTATATGAATGCCCTCAACCGCCTCCTGTCAGCTATGCAGAAGGCTTAGAGTGTTCTGTGAAGAATACCAAACGTCTCTTAAATAACCTCAGACTCCATGAGGCCAAAAAAGACATCGCCCTTATAGAGAAACGCAAAAGCGAGCCATCTCGACCCTTCAGAGAATATCTTGCCGAGAAAGGCAAGAAAATTAACCAATAATGGATGAGGAGTGCAGAGGGGCAAGCTCTCCTTCCTGGAGAAGGACCGGGGGTTTGGGGGTGTCCCCCAATTATTCCTTCTCCCCCAATACTGGGGGAGCCAGAGGGGGTTCATGTTGATAAGGAGACTCAATTGACCTTAGCCGAGAAAATCCTGGCTGCCCACTGCGGCAAAAAGAAAGTTAGCCCCGGCGAGCTAATAAACGTCAGGGTTGACCTGGTCTTGTCCAACGACATCACCGCGCCACTCGCTATCAAAGAGTTCCGCCGCATCGGGGTGAAGAAGGTATTCGACCCAGAAAAGGTGGTGATGGTGCCCGACCACTTCGTGCCCAACAAGGACATACTCTCCGCCGAGCAGGCCAAGATGATGAAAGAGTTCGCCCTGGAGCAGAAGCTGATATACTTCGAGGTCGGCGAGATGGGCATCGAGCACGTGCTTCTACCCGAGAAGGGGCTGGTGCTGCCCGGCGACGTAGTCATCGGCGCCGACTCCCATACCTGCACCTACGGAGCGCTGGGAGCCTTCGCCACAGGCATGGGCTCCACCGACATCGCCGCTGCTATGGCCACCGGCGAGATCTGGATGAAGGTGCCCCCGACTATCAAGTTCGTCTATCAGGGAAAGCTGCGCAAATGGGTCAGCGGCAAAGACCTGATTCTCTACACTATCGGGGATATCGGTGTGAATGGCGCTACTTACGCTTGTATGGAGTTCACCGGCGATGCCATAAGCAGCCTCTCCATGGACAGCCGCTTCACCATGGCTAACATGGCTATCGAGGCCGGCGCCAAGGCTGGAATCTTCCACGTTGATGACAAGACCTTGGATTATGTAAAGTCGAGGGCGAAGCGTCCCTATAAAGTTTACCATCCTGACAAAAACGCCCAATACTCTAACGTTATTGAATATGATGTCTCCAAGATCGAGCCTCAGGTTGCCTTCCCCCACAAGCCATCCAATACCAGGCCAGTAAGTAAGGTGGGGAAGGTCGAGATAGACCAGGTGGTCATCGGCAGTTGCACCAACGGACGGCTTGAGGACCTGGTTATCGCCGCCAGGGTGCTCAGGGGTAAAAAAGTACACAAGCGCGTACGCTGCATCATCATCCCGGGCTCACAAGAGGTCTATTTACAGGCTTTGCGCAAAGGTTTGATTAAGTTATTCATCGAGTCTGGCGCGGTAGTGAGCACGCCCACCTGCGGGCCCTGTCTCGGCGGCTACATGGGCGTCCTCGCTGCGGGAGAGCGCTGCGTCTCCACCACCAACCGAAACTTCGTAGGTCGCATGGGCAGCCCTCAGTCCGAAGTCTATCTCTCCAACCCCGCCGTCGCCGCCGCCAGCGCCATACTGGGCATAATCGCGGGGCCGGAGGATGTAATTAAATAGAAGTGTCATTGCGAGCGAAGCGAAGCAATATCACCGCGCTCTCATGCAATTACGGATACGAGGAGATTGCCGCGTCGTCCTTCTGCTGAAGGACTCCTCGCAAAGACATGTAGGGGCGCATGGCATGCGCCCGACCTAGCTCACTGCAAGGACGCAGTCCCAAGTCTAGACAGACACCCTTAGGGATGATAACATCCGAACAAGCAGATTATGAATAGAGGGAAGGCAAGTGGGGCGTCAGGATAAAGAACTGCGACTTACAATAGAATTGGTTCCTAAAACATCTTGGGGTGCTAACCTTCGAAGCCTAATGTCCAATGCTGCATGGGATAAGACAAGAAAACAAGCCTATACACAATATGGTAACAAGTGTGGCATATGCAGAGCCAAGGGAAGACTTAATTGCCATGAGATTTGGGAGTATGACGATAAGAGACACATTCAAAAGCTCGCATGTTTCATCGCCCTTTGTGACTTGTGCCATCACGTCAAACACTTCGGTCTTGCTAACATACTAGCGGCCGAAGGCAAGCTGAATCTTGAGGAAGTCGTAGAACACTTTCTGAAGGTTAACGAGTGTGATAGGGGCGCCTTTGAAAGTCATGCAGACCAGGCAGCCGCCAAATGGCGTGAGAGATCACAATACGATTGGAAAGTAGAACTTGGAGAATTTAAGGTGCTTTTAAAAGTTGACAGTTGAAATAGTATTCAGCGTATGCTAAAGATACATTTGAGAAGCAACAAATGAATTTAGTTAACCGAGATTGCAGTGATAAAAAAATTTACGGAAAGCATAAAATCTAATTTCGCTGGAACGGTTATTGACATAGAGACTATTGGCAGTTTTTGTGACCAATATCCAGATTCCAGACGATATAAAGACCACCAAATGGTCATACTCGGACTAATAAACAAGCACACCATCGAGATATTTTGCGCTGAAGGGAAACCCTCAGTAGCAGAACTAGTAGACAAAACTACAGAGATTCTAGGTCGGTTGGAAAGACCTTTCTACGCCTTTAATAGCGAGTTCGAGCGTGGGGTATTCTTTTACAATCTAGGTCTGAAGTTAATTTTTGATGGGGAACTCCAGTTCGGAAGAGAATCTAAAGCAAACGCTTGCAGGCTGTTGAGAATCCCCAACTATGATGACCCTTTCTTTGATAAAGGACTTTACTGTATGGATGCATGGATAAAGGGCGAGTTCGATAGCGCAGTTGCACACAACAGAGCATGCCTCTTAAAGGAGCGAGACATTCTGTTAAAGAGAGGGTTTAGTAAACCACAAGAACTAAGGTTTGTAAAGTTATAGGGAGGATATTTGAAACTCCGCGGTAAAGTCCATAAATACGGCGCTGATGTCAATACCGATGTCATCATACCGGCGCGCTACCTGAATGTGTACGACCCTGCTGAGCTGGCGCAGCACTGCATGGAGGATATAGACTGCGACTTCGTCAAGAAGGTCAAGGCGGGCGACATCATCGTTGCGGGCAGCAACTTTGGCTGCGGCTCGTCGCGCGAGCACGCCCCCCTCGCCATCAAGGCTGCGGGCATAAGCTGCGTCATCGCTAAAAGCTTCGCCCGTATCTTCTATCGCAACGCACTCAATACGGGACTGCCCATACTGGAATGCGAGGAGGCTGCCGACAAAACTGAGACCGGAGACACACTTGAAGTAGAACTTTCTGCAGGTGAAATTAGAAATATCACCAGAGGTCTGACCTTTAAGGCCAAACCTTACCCTGACTTCATGCTCGAGCTAATTAAGGCAGGCGGGCTGATTGAGTATACCAAACGCAAGATAGCAGATAGGAAAACAAAAGTCAGATAACCATTACCGTTCGTGGTGAGCCTGTCGAACCATGAACGGCCCCGCTCGACCCTTCGACAAGCTCAGGGCGAACGGGGTACAAAGGAGTAATTCATGAAAGGCGATATCGCCGTCCTACCAGGGGACGGTATCGGGCCTGAGGTCGTAGCGGAGGCGGCCAGGGTACTGCAAGCTGTGGGCCGCAGGTTCAAACACGAGTTCGTCTTCCATTACGGCGATGTGGGTGGGGCCTCTATAGATAAACATGGCGAGGCTTTAACCGTAGATACCCTGAAGATGTGTAAGAAGTGCCATGCCGTGCTGCTGGGAGCAGTAGGGGGCCCCAAGTGGGACGACCCTCTGGGCAAGGTGCGCCCCGAGGACGGCCTGCTCGCTCTGCGCAAAGAACTCAAGCTGTTCGCCAACCTGCGTCCGGTCAAGGTGCTGCCCATGCTCGTTGACTCCACAACGTTGAAGCCCGAGGTCATTCAGGGCGTAGATTTATTGGTGGTGCGCGAGCTCACCGGCGGGCTCTATTTCGGCAGGCCCAAACGCCGCTGGCAGACCTCCCAAGGCAGGCGAGCAGTGGACACCATGTCTTACTCCGAGATGGAGATTGAACGCATCCTCCGCGTCGGCTTCGAGCTTGCACGAAGGCGCAAGAAGAAGCTCACCTCGGTGGACAAAGCAAATGTACTGGAGACATCGCGACTGTGGCGTCAGATCGCCACCGAGCTTGCTCCACAATACCCTGATATCCAGCTAGAGCACCAACTGGTCGATAGCTGCTCCATGCGGCTTATCCAGCGTCCCACGGAGTTCGATGTCATCGTCACTGAGAACACCTTCGGCGATATATTGACCGATGAAGCCTCGATGCTGGCGGGCTCGATGGGCATGCTGCCCTCGGCCAGCCTCGCCGGGATACCCAAAGAGGGCAGCGCTACATACGGCCTTTATGAGCCGATTCACGGCAGTTCTCCCAAACGCGCCGGACTGAACATGGCCAACCCCATCGCCACCATCCTCAGCAGCGCCATGATGTTACGCTACTCTCTGGGCCTTACCAAAGAGGCAGAGGCAATCGAGAAGGCGGTCAACAAAGTCATGGACGAGGGCTACCGCACCTACGATATCATGAGCGATGATATGATGAAGGTCGGCACCAAAGAAATGGGCGACCTCATCGCCAGCAGGATTTAGCACCCACATCGGTTTTATGATTGTAGGGGCGAACCAGTGTGTTCGCCCTTTACGCTCGACAGGGCAGACACATTGGTCTGTCCCTTCGGGCTCCAAACTTTTCTGCAATTTGGATTTTGAATTTGTTCAGGATTTCGGGTCTAGGCCTTAGGATTTCCTGCGCCGTCAAAACCTGCCACTAAATATGCCTCAGAGCAGCGTTCAGCTTGACTCCCATTTGCCCCTATAGTAATATCTTTACAAGGTCGTGCTAGATGGGGAGACAGCGGTGCCCTGTACCCGCAATCCGCTATAGCGGGATCGAATCCCTGCTCGAGGCCCTGCTCTTTCCGGGACTGTCTTCTGTCCATCGGTTATGAACACTGGGTCCTGCGCGGCAGAACGCTATGAACCCCGTCAGATCCGGAAGGAAGCAGCGGTAAATAGTAAATTCTGGGTGCCGCAGGAGCACCTGGTGGGAGCCGGTGCCAGGGATAAGCCGGACGGGGAGGGTCGACAGTGGGTGCACGGCCTTAAGTTTACTATGTGTTGGTCGTTACCCTTAAAAGAGATGTGCAGGAGAAATCTCCTGCCGGGGGTTTGGGGGTGTCCCCCAATTTCTTTCCTTCTCCCCCAAGACTGGGGGAGCCAGAGGGGGTTGATTAGGACTATTTGAGGATTCCCAAAGAATTTAAAATTAACATTTCAGGAGGGCAAGCTAAATGGAACTAGGTCTGGCAGGCAAAACGGTTATCGTTACCGGCGGAGGCTCCAACATCGGTCGCGCCATCACATTCGCTTTCGCCAAAGAGAAGTGCAATGTGATCATCGCTGACATTGATGAGGAGCAGGGCAAGAAAGTGGCTAAAGAGGCCAGCGCCCTGGGTGGCAAAGCCATCGGCATCAAGACAGACGTAACCGACTACGCTTCTGTCGAGGCAATGGTCAAGAAGGCCATAAGTCAGTTCGGCGGCGTTGACGTCCTGGTAAATAACGCCGGCTTTGTATCCAACAAGCTCTTCATGAAGAAGCCCAAGGAGGAATACGAGAAAGAGATCAAGATCAATTATCTGGGCGTCATAAATTGCACTAGGGTGGTCTTGGACCACTTCGTAGAGAAAAAAGCCGGCAGGATCGTCAACATCGCCTCCGATTCCGGCCGTGTGGGCGAGCCCAGAGAGGCCGTTTACTCCGGCACCAAGGGCGCCGTTATCGCTTTCAGTAAAGCAATAGCCAAAGAGATGGGAAGATTCGGCATAAACGTCAACACCATTTGCCCGGGAGCTACCATCCCTGAAAAGCCAGGCACGGCAGGCAAAGACAGCATGTGGGCTGGCGATGTGACCGTGGAGATGATACCGCCCGATGTTAAAGACAGGATTATCAGCCAGTATCCTCTGCAGCGAATGGGCAAGCCTGAGGATACTGCTAATGCTGCGGTATTCTTCGCCTCAGATGCCGCTGCCTTCATCACAGGCCAAACACTCAGCGTCAGTGGCGGCTTCTCCATGTGCTAGAGACTGAATAAAAAGAGGTGCAGGATACCTCCTGCCAGGGGTTTGGGGGTGTCCCCCAAACCAATAAATCCCCCAATAATGAAGGATACAGGGGTTGAAAAAGGGAGTGCAGAGGGACAGAGTCTCTTTGCTGGGGGCTTGGGGGTGTCCCCCAATATTTTCTTCTCCCCCAAGACTGGGGGAGTCAGAGGGGGTTGATGTAGAATATTCCATCAATCTCATAAAATAATCCAAAATCCATCAAAGGAGAACAACAAGGCGTGGAAGACATCAAACCAATAGACATCATGAACTACCCCTTCTGGAATCCTCATGCCTGGGATGGCAGAGAGTTCCAAATCCTGGCAGCCACCATGATGAGGTCACATACCGGGCCAGGCTCCGAGTTCCCTAAAAATATCCTCACCGATACCATGAAGAAGCCAGCCCCGCGCTTACCTGTCCCCATCCCTACCACCAAGGAATTCGTGGCCATGATGGACGCAGAGGGCTATGACAAGATATTCATCCCTGCCATCAGGATGTGGTCTAACTGGGACAAGAAGCTCATCTGGAACTACACCATCGACGAGGTCTACGAGCACATAAAAGATTACCCCGACCGCTTGATACCCGTTGTCGGCTACAACCCCTATCGCATCGAGGAGAGCCTGGAGGAGATGGAAAGGGGAGTCAAGGAATACGGGGCCAAGTATTGCTATTTCCACTCCCTCACCTTCGGAGTGCCCCTCAACGACAGGAGACTCTACCCCTGCTATGCCAAGTGCAGCGAGCTGGGCATACCCGTGGGGATGCAGACGGGGCATGCGGCTGAGCTTTTTCCGACCTGGCCCGGGCGTCCCATTTACCTCGACGAAGTAGCTCTGGACTTCCCGGGGCTCACCATCATCGGCTCACATACCGGCTGGCCCTGGGGCAATGAGCTGGTTGCCATGGCCTGGAAGCACCCCAATGTATACTGCGATTGCTCAGCATGGATGCCCAAGCTCCTCTCTAAAATGCATCCCGAGATGTTCACCTTCATGTCATTCTGGGCGGGTCAGGAGAAGGTCCTCTTCGGCACCAACAACATGGGTCTTACAGCGTTCAAGAAGCAATTCCTGGATTTGCCGCTGAGCGACGAAGCCAAGAGAATGATAATGCGTGAGAACGCCATCAAGGTCTTCGGCCTGAAAGACTCTAAGCCCAAAAAGAAAAGCGCCAAGAAGAGCAAATAAGCTAGTGGTTGTATCCCAAATGTAGGGGCGCATAATTATGTGCCCTTGCTCGAAGCACCAAATCCCCCCTTTTCTAAAGGGGGTGCAGGGGGATTATGAATGGGGAGTCCAGAGGGGCTTTGCCCCTTTGCCAGGGGCATTGGGGGTGTCCCCCAAATTCAACAATCCCCCAAGATTGGGGGATAAAGGGGGTTGATGTAGACTATTTCAGCAATCTTTTAATGTGTTGGGGAGAGGAAGTTGAGAGGAAAAAGCAGCGGTATCCAAACTAAGTCTGACGACCTCCTCAAATCATCTTTAATAGATGCTAGAAATCAGTTGCATCGTCTAGGTGCTAGAGCACGGAAGGGACTGGGACAGCACTTCCTGGTCGACCGAGGCGTGCTGGAGAAGATAATCTCAGCGGCTGAGCTTGAGCCCTCCGATACAGTAATAGAGGTGGGCCCGGGATTAGGAGTCTTAACCGAGGAGCTGCTGAAAAAGGCAGCAAATGTGATCGCCATTGAGGCTGACTCCAAGCTCGCCTCCTCCCTACAAAAAACTTTCTCGAAGGCTCCTCAACTTACTGTCCTTAATGCCGATGTCCTTGAAATAGACCCTGGAGAGCTTCTAAAAAGCCATGCCCAGGCCATAGACCGTCGCAGAGGTTATAAGATTGTCGCCAATCTACCCTACTATATAGCAGCCCCGATACTGCGCCACTTCCTCGAGACATCGCTCAAGCCCACCCTCATGGTGGTCATGGTGCAAAAAGAGGTCGGGCAAAGAATAGTAGCAGGCCCCGGCGAAATGAGCATCCTCGGCATCAGCGTACAGCTTTACGGCCAGCCAACCATCGTTGACTATGTACCCGTCCAGAGCTTCTACCCCCAGCCCAAGGTTGATTCCGCCATAGTACGCATAGATGTCTACCCAAAGCCAGCGGTTGAGGTGAGGGATATTGCCGGCTTCTTCGAGATAGTCAAGGCAGGGTTCAGCGCACCGCGCAAGCAGATAAGAAACTCCCTTGCCCTGGGATTGCAAGTTACCTCAGCAGAGACCGAAGAACTTTTAGAAAAAGCAGACATAGCGCCGCAGCGGCGCCCCGAAACCCTATCTCTCGAAGAATGGGCAAAATTACACCGTGCGTTTGTGAGCAAGGTTAAGAAATGAGCTTGACACTTCAGGCATACGCCAAGATAAATCTGACGCTCGAGGTTCTAGCTAAGCGCGCTGATAGCTACCACGAGGTCGCCAGCGTCCTCCAGACCATCAGCCTGGCAGACACGCTCACCTTCGAGCCCAGTGCAAATCTCGATTTTCGCTGCGATGTCCCGAATCTGCAATCTCCCGATAACCTGGTGCTGCAAGCAGCTAAATTGCTTAGAGAAGCCACAGGTTGTACCAGGGGCGCTGTAATCCAACTCACCAAGAGGATTCCCATAGCTGCTGGATTGGGCTCTGGCTCAACCGACGCCGCTGCTACCCTGGTTGGGCTAAACCAGCTCTGGGAATTGAATCTCTCTCTTGATAAATTGACAGAGCTGGCAGCAAAGCTCGGCTCGGATGTGGCTTTCTTCCTCTACGGAGGCACAGCCCTGGCAAAAGGGCGCGGCGAGCAGATAACTCCCCTCCCCCCTGCCCCTGAACTCTGGCTGGTGCTGCTCAAGCCAGCAATCGAACCTGTACACAGTAAGACAGCGCAACTCTACTCGCGGTTGAACCCCTCCCATTACACATCAGGTCAACACACCCAGAAACTATTTACCCACCTAAATCATGGGGGCAATGTAGACGACTCCTTCCTGTTCAATGTATTCGAGCAGGTCGCTTTCAACTTCTTTCCCAAGCTCTCCGAATCTCGCGCCAGCCTGTTGAAAGCAGGTGCCAGAAGCATCCACCTTGCAGGATCCGGCCCTGCTCTGTTCACTCTTGCGCCAGACAAATCTCGAGGTGAAGCAATATTGAACCATCTGAAGGGAGAAAGAATAGCGGCTTATCTTGTTCATATGATAAGGGCTGAGCCTTCAGCCTCTACAAGGAACAGACAATGTTAATGGATATCCTGGCTGGTCTCGTCTGCGGATTATTCATGGGGACGGTTTTCCTGGGGGCATTGATACTCATATTTCTCTCTAATCGCGATATATATGACAGGCTAGCCAAGCGATTGCCCCAGGGTATACCACCTGCGTTGATTATGCTTTCACTACTGATTGCCTTGCCACCGGCCTGGTCCATATTCGGAGCTATCGCTGGCGCGCTTTATAATCTGGCTATCGACTCGGCTCCTGGCTCGGGGCTGGGCAGCTCCAACCAAACATTTACTCTGGCCATTCTTTGTCTGACAGTTCTGCCGATGCTGCCAGCCCTGTTTCTCATCATCAAACGCAAAAAGTTGAGCTGGCTATTGTTCGTAATAAATCTGGCCTTCGCAGGTATCTTCGGCTGGCTTCTGCCGCTTTTAGCAAACTGGCGCTAGCTACCTTCTTTTTCTAAATGAGGCCGCTTGGCTCACTAAATCATAAATATAGAGATGGCACACACCTAAGCAATGTGCTTAGGTGTGTGGATTCACCCCTCATCGTCAAGTACCGGAATACAGGTTCGTTTTCTCCTGGTTTAGAGCCCCTGCTATCCTACCTTAATGATAATGCGCTCATTAGTAATTTGCTCTGACTGAATAAGCGCTACAGATCCTCAAGCAAGGTCGTAAAGGTATCGTGATGGTCTTCTTCCTGCTGCAGTATCTCACGGAAAAGCCGATTGGTTGTTTCATCGCCTTCTTTGCGAGACATCTCCACAATCTTTGTATAGAGCTTTATAGCGTTCTCTTCATCCAGGACGTCCCGCTCTATCATTTCCTTAAGGGTTGTGCCCACGAAAATGGGGGTTGGCTTCGTAGTCGGTATCCCGCCCAGGTAATATAGCCTTTCCGCTATGGATTCTGCATGTTTCATCTCTGCTATTGCGATGGATTTGAGCTCGCTATGCACCGCGAACCCTTTCACTCCACCCCACTGGACATGTTGCCACATATACTGGATTGACACCTGCATTTCTCTGGCGATTGCCTCGTTCAACTTTTCCAATAATTCAGCTGATGCTTTTACCACGGATGTCTTCTTTACTGCCATGGTCTTCTCCCTCCTGATATGTTTTTAATGGTTAGTGTTCCTATTATTTTTAGTGTTCCTATTATTTCAAACGTTCATTCCAAAACCAACTGATTGAGCAACGGACAAAACATTGGCTGCGACTTGTGCCGATTACTTCTTTGTTGCCTTGGCTTTGACCTCCTTTCTCTTCATGGGCTGGCCGCAGCAGATAATGTCACAGACATCTACACAACCACAGACCTCATCGACCAATACCACCAGCCCGCATGACTCGCAGAGGTAGCGATCATCCTTATCAATCTTCTTTTTTTGCGGTAGCTCTTTTCACAGCCATTTTCCCACCTCCTTCTGCCGCTTCATGGCTTCTCGGTTACACACATAGCGACGAAATTAATAGTAGCGGGAAAAACATAAAGAAGTCATAAAATGGAAGAGGGAAAGATTAAGAAGTCATTACATTTGTGTACGTATTATCCAGCATATAATCGCAGCATCCCTATTTGCTCCAAAACCAGGACTTTGTAAAGCACCTGGTGTAATCTCCTTCTTGCACCACAGATAAAACAACTTCCCCTTTTTGAACCCCCTCCCGAAAAACGCTATTTTCATCTCGTGCCTAGGAATATCCTCCGCTATAATGGTATAATTCCACCATGAACCAGACATACATCTCACTGGACCTGGAAACCACCGGCTTGAACCCTGATACCGATGAAATCATTGAGATCGGCGCCATAAAGTTTCAGGGTGAGGAAGTCATTGATACCTTTCATTCCCTGGTCAATCCACAACGCCCTCTGCCCTACCGTATCCAGTTGCTCTGCGGCATAACGCAGGCTGATGTCGCCACCGCCCCTGCTTTCCCAGAGCTCGCCAGCGGCCTTATCGCTTTCCTCGAGAACGACCCGATTGTAGGACACAATATCTCCTTTGACCTCAGCTTCCTGGCCAGGCAAGGTATCAAACTTACTAATCCTACATACGATACCCACGAACTAGCGACTATTCTCCTTTTTCAGTTATCCGATTACAGCCTCGCCTCAGTGACCAAACACCTCGGCCTGTCCATCCCCCACCACCGCTCCCTCCCGGACGCCATAGCAACCAAGGAGCTTTTTGTTACCCTCCTCGAACGCGCCTATCAGGTAGACATCGCCACAATTGAAGAGCTGGTCCGCCTGGCCGAAAAATCAGATTGGGCGCTGGGCTCACTTTTCCGGGAAATCCTCAGGTTCAAGACCAAGATAGCGTTCTCCGATACCCACGGCCCCAAAGCCAGCAAGAGCGAAGATAAAAAGTCCTTGTGGAAAGAAAACAATAAGCAGCCGCTAACTCCCCGCGCCGAGAAAATCCCCCTGGACACAGATAATCTCTCCGAAATCCTTGGGGCCGATGGCCCCCTGGCAAAAGCCTTACCCGGTTATGAGCACCGCCCGGAGCAGATTCGCATGACCCAGGCAGTAGCGCAGGCGCTCAACAACAGCGAGCACCTCATCGTGGAAGCAGGCACGGGCACCGGGAAATCCGTTGCCTATCTTTTGCCTTCGATATTCTTCGCCTCGCAAAATAGCCTCCCCGTTATCATCTCCACCAACACCATAAACCTGCAAGAGCAGCTCATCGGCAAGGACATCCCCGACTTGCTGCAGGCTCTCGACAAGGAACAGGAGACTATGATTAAGGACCTTA
>Ga0315284_10011934_pt1 | contig 12374 bp, 8 predicted proteins | sample YL17G09_16_MG_FD_203696 | JGI IMG/M metagenome (GOLD analysis project Ga0315284, IMG submission 203696) | Sediment microbial communities from Yellowstone Lake, YNP, Wyoming, USA - YL17G09_16 | ecosystem: Environmental > Aquatic > Freshwater > Lake > Sediment | place: USA: Wyoming | collected...
CGGCCGGCCAACTGCGACGTGGCCGCGCGGCACTCGCTCCCGCGCCTCGTGCGTCTGGCCGAGGAGCGCCGCACGGTGGACGGCGACGTGTTCTTCCTCAAACTCTCCGACGGCCGCATCCAGGCCATCGAGGGCGACCGTGTCCAGACGCCGACGAGCGGGCTGCCGCACGGCGTGCTCCCCACGGCGTTCGTCCACGGCGTCCAGGTGGACGAGGCGGGCCAGGCTCTAGGCTATGCGGTATGCAAGCGGCCCGCGAGCGGCGCGGACTTCGCGTTCGAGCGCCTCGTCCCGGCCGTGTTCGTCGTCCACCACGCGTTCTTCGACCGGTTCGACCAGGTCCGGGGCATCTCGCCCCTGGCGGCCGCCATCAACACGCTGCGCGACACCTACGAGGGCTTCGACTACGCCTTGGCGAAGGCGAAGGTGGCCCAGATGTTCGCCCTGGCGTTCTACCGTGAGGCGGTGGAACCGCTGGGCGAGGTCACGAGCGAGACAGGCGGCGATGGCGAGGCCGAGAAACCCTACCAGGTGGACTTCGGCCGCGGGCCGGTGCTCCTCGACCTGGAACCGGGCGACCGCGCCGAGTTCCTCGAGTCCAGGTCGCCCTCCACGGAGTTCCTGGCGTTTACGCAGACGATGATTCAGACGGCCCTCAAGGGCCTGGACATCCCGTACTCGTTCTTCGACGAGTCGCACACGAACTATTCCGGCGCCCGGCAGGCCCTCCTCCAGTACGAGCAGTCGGCCGACGTGAAGCGGCACGATGTGCGGCTCATGCTCAATAATCTCGCGGCGTGGCGGCTGCGCCTGTTCATCGCCGACGGGGCGCTGGAACTGCCGCGCGGCATGGCGCTGGCGAATCTTCGGTGGGAGTGGATCGCCAAGGGCATCCCGTGGATTCCTGCCATTTCACGAGAGGCGGTCCACGCTGATCGGCTGGCGCGATCCGGTCGGGCCCGCCGAGGAGGCCGCTTGCCTTCGGCTCACTTGGGCACCAGCACGCCCGCGGCGGGAGGGAAGTCCAGGTCCATCAGTCTGGCGAGACAGCTAATCTCGTTGGCGCAATTGCCATACACGATCACGCAGTTGGCGGCGTCGGTGTCGGGACGGCCGGGCTTGTCCTCCAGCTCAATGGCCACCGCGGTACGGTGCCCTTCGTTGGGCCTGATATCGGAGTAGCACGCCCGGCCGCTGGTCATCAGCAGCCTGGCACCCTTCAACTGGAGACGTGTGATTGTCTCGCCCTTGCACCAGCGCGCCTGGATGCCGAAGTCCTTTCCCTCCGGGCCGGGCCCGATGCTAAACGACGCCGGCGGCTCATAGTCGTAACCGAACAACCGCGTCGGGCAGGTGAAATAACTGGCCATCAAAAGGTTCTCGCCTTTCTTGGCCAGGGGGCCATGGACGAATCCCGCCCTGTCCAAGAGAAACCCTGTCATCATCAGCATCAAGGTGGCGTCGCGGTCGAACGCCGCGGCGACGCCATTGTCGGCCAGCCCTGAGAAGGCGAGCACCGGCGCGGCACCATACTTCTCCTGGCCCGTGAGGGTCAGGGCCTGGCAGTTCTCCGCCGCCAGAAGGTTCCGGCAGCCGAGGTAGAACTTGGCCGCCGCGATGGTGGCCTGCTTCGCCTTCTCGGCTTGGGCGGGGTCCAGCAGATGCCACTTTTCCCCCTGCATTCTCTGGTAACCGCTATGCCCCTCGACCGTCCCGTCCATCCTGCCCTGATGCATGTAGTCCACGGCCACCGCAGTGGCCTCCTGGTCGCTGGCCTTGCGGATCTCCTCGTCAAGTCGCGCCCGCGGGACGGGGTGAAAGGTCGTGCCGAGTTGCGGATGCGTGGCATCGACCGCCCCGGTCTCGTCGGTCACCACGCAGACGCGGGCATTTCGCATCTGCCAGGCGGCTTTCAGCAGTCGCAGTCCCGTCCTCAGCCACTCCGGATCGTTCGTGGAGGCCAGCAGGTATCGCTTACGGTTCAGCTCCCAGCCCTTGGGGAACTGGTCGTAGAACCCCCGGTGGCCCTGGAAGACCACATCTACGAAGGGCATGTCGGCCTTGGGGCTCTGCGCTCTCACGGACAGGGCGCCATCGAACTCCTTGAGCCTGCCGGCGTCGGTGCTGAGCTCGATTCCGAGCCTGGCCGCTTCGTCTTTGAGGATCTTCAGGCAAATGCGCTTCGCCGTTGGGCCGTCGTATGGCCCGCCCCAGTTGTCATCATCGCCGGTCCAATTGGGGATTTGGATCCAGATCAGCGGCCTCTTTGCCGGCTTGGCGGCGGGCCCGACATCCTCGGCCGCGGCCGCGCGGCCGGTCCAACATGCCGCCAGCAGGCACGCGGCGGCCAAGCCAACCGCGACACGCAGCGATGGCCGATTCATCCAACCGGCAGCGGGCCGGCATCTCGCCCTCTCGTTCGCTTTCATGACGGTTCCCTTTCTATCTGCTTTCTGTTCCTTGCCAAGGTCCAGGCGGTTGAGGCTACGCTCCGGGCCATCGGCATCATCCTCATGCATAGTGCGCCCAACGACAGCAGGCGCAGCTCGGGCCCTCGGGGGGACTTTCGGCCTGAGCCTGGGCAGCAGCGGGGGCGTCCCGGTATTTCGACGGCAGTTTCCCCTCAACCAGCGTCCAGAAAGCATCCATCTCTTTCTCGACGTTGCCGTAGACCGCCTCGCTATGCGGCGAGCCGAGACCGGTGCCGGGGCGGCCCACGTCGGCCATCCCGTCAATCGTGTACTCGATGGACGACCTGCACCCTCCGTTAGGCGGCTGGAGGGTGTTTGACACAATGTGCCCAGTGCCCAGCCTGCGCCCGCCGCGGAAGACCGTGACCGCCTGGCCGACTTTCCATTTGACCTGTGGCGCGATGCCTCTCCCGGTCTCGGAATGGGGCATCAGCAGGAACGGCTCGGGCGGCTGATCGTAACCATTCAGCTTGCTTGGCGCGGTGCAGTGGGCGCTGATCCGGGTGTTCCGCAGCGTCGGCTGCCCCTCCCCAATGAAGGACGGGCGCCCGAACAGCCAGTGGGTCAGGAGCTGGACCTCCAGGCCGCTCATATCCCCCTCGCAGGCCGCCGGCATGCCTTCGTCGAGGAGCCGCAAGGCAGGCACACAAGGGTTCGTGCCTGACACCCTGTAAGACTGTAGGCAGTCTGACAAACCGATCCCGTCGTACTTGTTGGCGATCATGATGCGGCGCAAGCACACATAGACGAAGCCGGCATGGACCAGGTCGTTCCACTTGGCCCGCCGAATCTCCTGGGCCGCCTTCATGTAGTAATCCGCAAACGCTTCAGCCTCTTCCTGGGCCGCCTTGTCCTGTCGCACCTCCTGTTCGGCCTTCGCATACGCCGGGGAGTTGAACGATAGGCCAAACGTGCGGGCATTCCCTTTCATCTTCCAGGCGGCGTGCAGCATCCGCAGGCCGTAGACCACATCCTTTTCGTCCTTGGACGTGCCCAGCAGCAGCCCCGCCTTGCTCTCGGCCAACTGCCAGACTGCGCCCGAGGCAGGCCCCTGCTCGCGTGGGCAGAGGACCACCGCGGGCGTCGCGCCGCCCTTCACGGCCTCGGCCATAGCCTCGTCCTTCTTGCCGTTCAGAGCGACGATCAACGCTCCGTCGGGCGGGCCTGCCGCCGGCTGCCCATAGTCCAGGTCGAAACCCAGTTTCCGGGCCGTGGTGTCAAGGGCCTTCGTCAGCGATGCCGCTTCGACAGCAGCCGCCTCCTTGCCCACCCACACAACCCTGAGCGAGCACTTCTTCACGGGCTGCGACGTTGGCGTCAGCATCGACTTGGGTTCCTCGCCCCACGCCGAGCGCACCAGCCCCAGCGCTCCGAGCGAAACAGCGGCCGCGCCGCTGGCGATCATGAACTCGCGGCGCGTCGTCCTTTGGCATGCCGATCCCGTACATCGCCGGCAGACGGCCTCATCCAGACCTTTCGGGTCTCTTGCTTTGCTCATGTCGCGTCTCCTTCAACGGTCTTCCTATGGTAGGCGGTTATTTCCCCAATGACTTGTCGCCGACGATCACCGCCAGCGATGTGCGCGATTCTACCCCGCTCTGTCGCTTCGGCAAGAGGATTCCCGGCGTCCCAAGCCGTTGCGGAGCCCTCCTGACAGCGTTGAATCCCGCATCAGCGGCCCCCGGAAGGGGCGTTTTTCGCACCCGGCGCAGACCGCCTCTGCCACCGGGCCTCTCATGGGTAGCCGAGGTAGATAGGCTCGATACGGCCAATAGTGGACAACTGAATACGCTGCGGGCGCGGCGGGCGGACTGATCCTCCGTCGGTCGGGCCGGGTCCAAGGCAATGAATGGCTGTGCAGGAGCCTGCATCTTCTGCACAGCCTTCTTCTTTTGGCCCGGCCTTTGCCCGTTGGGCTACGGCGGGCAGGCCCGGCCTTGCCCGCCAGACTTGGAGTAACGATGGCAACGTTCGCGGAAACGATGCTGGCGAAGTACGAGACGCTCCTTCAGACGAGCGCCGGCCTACCGACGGCGTGTTCGTCCATCTCAAGACCGATGGCGGCCTTGGATTCGACAGCCGCGAGATTGGCCACAACCTCGGCACGGCCACGCAGGGCCAACTCGTCACCGATGCGACGGGTGAGAACCGTGGTTCGTCGACCAGTTGGACGAGCGCGGCCGCACCGTCGAAAAGGGAGAGGCCTACACGTTTACCGAGAATCTAATTGCCGGGGGGGGCCAAGCCGCAGGCGGTCGGTCGCATCGGCCACCTGATCCCGATGGTGGCTGTAACGCCGGGCGAGGGCCACGAGGCGCCCGAGTGGAGGTTCCTGTGGCAACTCCTTTGCTGAAGCGGCTCGCCTTCTAGCGGGAACGGGCGAGGTTGAGGCGAAGGAGGTTCGCGAGGACCTGCTCGTCGGTCTCCGCCCGGCGCGCGGCCAGGACGTGGCCCTCCGGCAGGGGCTGGCCCGCGCCGGTGTCGCGCCAGACGTCGGCCCAGTCCTCGGCCCAGCCTCCCTCGGGATCGACGGCCGCGTAGGCTGCCAGGACCGCCCGGTCGAGCTCGGCGTGGGCCAGGACAAGCCAGGTCGGCCGCTCGTTGTAGAGGTTCGTGAGGGTGCGCTTCCGGAGGCGCGGGTCGCGGGCGGCGATGGCCATGATGGCCGACTCGCGGATGAGGGGGCGGGCCTCGGCCGGCACGTCGGCGAACGCGTCGGCCAGGCCGACGCTCCGGGCGATGGGCTCGATCCACTCGGGCGGGTTCAGCCAACGCTCCCGCTGCTCATTCAGGGCTTGCGCCGCGACGGCGATGCGCTGGCACACGGGACTCCCGGCCGGCTCGGAGCCCGGCGGCCACGGGAGCGGAAACGTCTCGAAACACGTGGTGGGCGTGTAACGGAAGCCAGATTCCGCCTCCCGCAACTGTGTCCCCATCCGCCGCGCCCACAGTTCGTGGACCGCGCTGTGCAGGACGCCGAAGAAGTAGTCGTCGGAGCGGGCGAAGACGATGAGCTGTGCGTCGGCCAACGTGTGCCCTTCGAGGAAGGTGAAAAGCCGGAACTTGGTGACACGTGGCGTCCCGAGGACGCGCCCAGCGGGGAGCGCCTGCCGCATGGCGGGCCTGGGCTCGACGTGAATCCACCAGCGCTGGGCGTAGGCGGCCCGCCGGTTGTCGCGCCTCTCGGGTTCGACCCCCTCGCGCACCACGCGGAATGGACCTTCGTATCCCGCCGCCTCGTCCATCGCCATCTCGCAGCCGAAGTCGACGATCCACATGCCGCGCCGCCGCTTGGTGATGTCCGCCCCGTTGACCCACGGCCTGAGCACGTCGCTGTTGGGCCGCCCGTTCGGATTGGGCTGCGCGAGGAGGAACCGGGCTTCGTCCCCCGGAATGTCGAACGCACCGCCCTTCGTGTCGCCCATGAAAGCCACGCCGCGGTTCTCGGCCAAGACGCCCGCGCTCGCGGTGTCCACGTCGGCCGTCAGGTCGGCGTTGACGCGCGGCACCAGCTGTCCGTCGAGAGTTAGCGCCGTCTCATGGCCGCCGTCGAAGCCGATGATAGAAACGTGCACGTTGGCTCCGTCGAGAATCCAGTCGCGGTCGGACCATGCCATGAAGATGTCGCCCGATTTCTTGATACGCTCGAGGACTATACGGTTGTCGCCGCCGCGGATGCCCTGGGTTGCGAGGAGTCCGGCCCGGACCGATGGCTGCGCCTCGATCGCGCGGCGGGCCTGCTCGAACCAGTAGCAGCACAGGTCCGAGGTCTTCGGCAGGTCGTAGGCGGCGTACATCGCGGCCACGTAGTCTTCGGGCAGGCCGTTCTGGCGGAAAAGCTTGGAGCCGAGGAACGGCGGGTTCCCGATGATGAAGTCGGCCTCGGGCCAGCGGGCCGGTTGTGGGTGGGGCGGGTCCGACAGCTCGAGGATGGCATCGCGGTTCTCAATCGACTGGAGCGGCTCCAGGATCGGGTCCCGCGGGGCCACGAAACCGTTGTCGCGCATCCACTGAAGGTAGCCGATCCAGGTGACGACCTGGGCGAGTTCGGCGGCATAGGGGCTCAACTCGATGCCGTGGAGCTGGGTCGGCCGCACGCGCGGGATGAACGGCTGGGCCACCTCGGGCCGCGCGGCAAAGGTGATGACCTCCTTTTCGAGGCTGAGTAGCGCCTGGATGGCCACGTAGAGGAAGTTCCCGGAACCGCAGGCCGGGTCGAGGATGCGGACCGAGGCGAGGCGCTGGTCGAAGCCCTGGAGCAGGTGGTTGATGGCGTCATCGGCCTTGCGGCGGGTGGGGGCGGTCTTCGCGGCGCGGCGGCGCTCGATCTGGCGATCGACCTCGGCGCGGACCTCTGCCCACTGGCGGCGCAGGGGCGCCAGAACTACCGGCTCGACCACGAGGAGGATGTCCTCGCGGCTCGTGTAGTGGGCGCCGATCTGGGCACGCTTGCCGGGGTCGAGGGACCGCTCGAAGAGGGTGCCGAAGATGGACGGCTCGACGGCGGACCAGTCCTGGCGGGCCGCCAATTGCAGGATGGCGATGTCGCCCTCCGAGAGCGCGAGGGCCAGGGCCTCGTCGAAGAGGCCGCCGTTGAACCAGGGCACCGGTTCCGTGCCGAACGCGCCGCCGGTCCGCATGCGGGCGAAAAGCTCGGTCATCCGGTCCGTGAGGGCCGCGGGCATGGCGTGCCACTGGTCGAGAAGGCGGCTGAAGAGGTCCTGCGGCAGAAGGCCCACGTCCTCGGCGAAGAAGCAGAACATGCACTTCATGAGGAAATGGGCGGCCGTGTGCGGGTCGTGGCCGCGCGTCCGGAGCGACTGGGCCACGGCCCCGATTTGCCGCGCGATCTCCTCGGTGACCGTCTCGGCCCGAAGGACCGGGCAGAACGACGCGGGGTCCGTGAAGACACGGCGCAAGGTGCCGAGGGCGGCGGGCTGGTCCATCTCCTCCAGGAGGATCGTGTGGACCTCTTTGGCGGTGCCGGTGAAGTTCGTATGGATTTCGGTGCGGGCGATGTCGCTCACGATGAGGAGCGGCGGGTTCCCGAGGGCCTCGCGGTACTGGCAGAGCTGGCGGTAGGCGTCGGTGAGGTCGCGGTACTTGCCGCGCCGCTTGTACTCCCAGGCGAACTTGTTTTTCCACCAGACGTCGGCGAAGCCGCGCTCGCCCTGGGCGCCGGCGGAGGCGGCGGTGACCTCGACGCCCTTCTCGAAGGCGTACTCGGCGCCGGTGGCGTCGTGCGCGGCAGGAGTCGGCTGGCCGAGCAGGCGGCACAGGTCGAGGAAATGCTCCTGGCTGGCGGCCCGCTCGGAGAGCTCGACGGGCCTCCACTTGGCGATGAATTCGGCGGGCGTCATCGGCGCGCGGCGTCCTTAGATGGAGACGTGGCTATTGTGACGCAGGAGGCGATGGAAACCAAGTGGAAACCATGCGCCGCACCGTTACTCGGCTCCCAGAGAACAGAGGTGTTCTCCGGCAGCGACGTGAGTCGATCCTGCACCTTGCGGGCGCAAGCCGCCATGTCTTCGCGGAGTTCGTACACCCAGAACCGCAAGACGGTCCAGCCGGCCGCGCGGATGGCAAGGTCGCGCCAAAGGTCCTCTGCTTTGCGTCGGCCCTGAGCGTCCCGGTGGAAACGCTCACCATCGACCTCAACATCAAGGCGGGCGTCACGGAAAGCCAAGTCCAGGCGGCAGCCCGCCAGCCGGTACTGCGTGAAGGGGGTGAGGCCGACGGCCACAGGCCCGCCACACCAGCCTGAACCCCACGGGGGGCGCCCACGACAACCCCGAAGTCACGCCCAGGCGGGTCGGCCTGGGCGTGTGAGACAAGGGACTATTGGCGAGCAGCCTCGGTCGCCTCGAATCGCCAGCCCCCAAGCCGCCCTTCGCGCTGTCTTCGGTCAACCCCTTCGCTCGCACCTCCTTCCACGAATTACACAAACTACTTGACGTTACCCCAGCGCGACGCCGCCTTGACGCAGCGGTTCCTTAACGCTAACGTGTCAGCATGGTTTAAACCGGCTGACGGGCGCGGATAGAGGAAGCGTCCCGCCGACAGTGATGCCCAAGGCACCAGTTAAGCAGGTTGGGCACCTTGGTGCCCGTAAGCACGGATTCTGCGTCGAAGGAGGAGCCTCCGTGCCCCTGGGGCAGAGAGGTCGTCAAGTGTCGGAACCATCATCCGGTGATGCACCGATGTTCGCATGCGAGCCCGTCGCGCTCAACAAAGAACAACAGCGGGTGCGAGACATCCTCGCCAATCTGCAAACGGACGTCCACCGAGTGGCTGCCATGTACGAATCGTGCCTTCTTGTTCTGGGGTGTCCCGGAACCGATGAGAGGCTGCACCTTGCGGCGCACTCCGTCCGAGAGGTCATCGAACACCTGCCTAGTACCTCACGTCATTTGTATGTGTGGGTATAGTCGCTTGAGTTTGATTCTTGCCGTGTCGGCGGTGAATTGCCAGTCCACTGTTTTCTGGTCTGCGTTACGCCCAGCATACCAAGCCGCCGCTTCGAACCGCAAGGTGGCCACGTCTGGAAGGCGGCGATCCAGACACTGCTCGGTGAAGACGCTCAGTTCGATCTCCGCAATGTTCAGCCAACTGCCGTGCTTGGGCGTGTAGTGAATCTCCAATCGCTCCAACAACCGGCGGGCCTCGGCCGGTTCGAACGCCTCATACAACGACCCCGGCGTATGCGTGTTGAGGTTGTCGCTGACCAGAACCACCCGCGCGGCGTCCGGGTAATCCACGTCCAGCAGTTCCTTGATTTCCTCCGCCCAGTCCCGACGCGTCCGGCGTTTCCGCACGTTCACCTTTCGCCAGCCCCCCAACGGCTCGGTGAACAGGAAGTTGGCCGCCGTGCCGTGGCGCTCGTATTCATAGTCCACCCGCTCGGGCCGGCCCGGCTCGACCGGAATCTTCACGCGCGTTTCCCGGATCAACTGGGTCGGTTGCTCGTCCATGCACACCACCGGACAGGCCGGATCGTACGGACGCCGGTACACCTCCAGCACGTCTTCCATGTTGGCGACGAATTCCGCGTCGTGGTCCGGCGGGATCACCCAGTACTTCCGCAAGTGCGGCCGAAGCTCGTTTTTTTAAGCGTCCGCTCCACCGTCTTGGGTGAAATCGACTCCACCACGTTCAAGGCTACCAACGCGTCGGCCAACAATTGCATCGTCCACTTGGCACGGCCTGCCGGCGGCCGGCCGCAGGCGACCGCGATCAGCCGAGCTTCGCCTTCGCCGTCCAGCACAGGCGGGCGAGACGGACAATCCTGCTTCTTGCGCTCCAACGCCGCTCCGAGCCCTTGCTCGACAAACCGACAACGGATGTTCACCACCGTGTTGCCATGGCATCGAAACGCCTCCGCCGCCTGCGTGTCGGTCCAGTTCGGCCCGTCAGCATCCACCGCCAGCAGGATGTGGGCGTGTCGAATCCGATACGCCGCCGCCTTCCCCTTGGCGACCAGTCCCTCCAACTGCTCCCGCTCTTCGCGTGTCAATCGAACCACGTATCGCTTGTTCATGCCGACCCTCCCCGATCCAATGACCCCTCGAAGGGAGAATCGGCTATCCACACAAACCAACAACATCAAAAGACGGCGGGTACTAGGGCGGCCGACCCAGCCCCGAGCAGAGATGAGAAGGCAGTTGAGGAAGGAACCGATCTTATTCATATAACCCTCAATTCGGAGCGCGGCCGCGCTATGCGGGCGGTTGTCGACTACGCCCTGTGGCTCAGAAGGCATTTTGAGGGTTCCGGAGACCTTGCGGGCAGAATCGGCCAGGGGTTCGACGCCATGCCAGAAGTACGGGAAGTACTTGAGGCACACCTGGACCCCCGAGGTGATCCTTCGCCTGCAATCCGAGCCATCTATGGCGAGTTTTACCCGTGGCTGGTGATGTTAGACGAAAAATGGGCCAGTGGGGCGAGGTCCAAGATTTTCCCGCACACCGCGGATCAGGCACACTTGCGGTGCGCGGCGTGGGGCGCCTACATCGTCTCGTGCCCTCCCTACGACAGGGCGGTTGAGATCCTTCGGCCCGAGTACGTCGCGGCCATTGCTGACATGGGGCGGCCCAAGCCCTACCGGATACTTGGAGACGCCGACCCCGATGTGTACTTGGCCGATCACCTGATTCAACTGTATGGTCGTGGGGCTCTGAGCAGCGACGATGAGCTTTGGGCACGGTTCTGGCGGACGGCGCCCGAACCAATCCGTGCACATGCCATTGCGTTCGTGGGAAGGACCCTAGAAGACAAGACAGGGACACTGCCAGGGGCCGTCCAAGACCGCTTCATCGCACTGTGTGAAACGCGGATTCAGGCGGCAGAGGGGGGGGCCAACCGAGAGCGATTCCTTGCTGAGATGCGAGCATTCGGCTGGTGGTTTGCCAATCCTGTGTTCGAAGTCCAGTGGTCGCTCGAGAGGCTGAACCGTGTTTTGGACTTGACGCGCGGGCAGGTTGACGCTGGGTTTGCTCTCTCGGGGCGGCTTGCGCAGGCGGCCGGTTCGTCTCCCGTGCTGACCGCGACCTGCCTGCGCAAGATGGTTGAGGGCGCGACCGAGGTGTGGGGAGTCGTGGGGCAGCACGAAGATATCCTCAGCATCCTGCGGACGGCCAAGGACTCTGACCAGACGCCAGCCTACATTGAAGCCCACCGTGTCGCGGGACTCTTGGTGGAGAAGGGCTTCGTGGCGTACAGGTCTCTCTTTCCCGAGTAGGTGCGATGCAAAGCCCTGAGCAGCCGAGGGCATACGGTTACGTCAAGGCGCGGGCCACCGGCGGCAGTATCCGCCTGACAAGCAGGAGAAGGCCACGCAGACGGTTCTGGAGCAAGCGGAGATTCTGTGCGGCGAAATCGCCGCATAGCCCGCGGCGACAGCACCGGCACCGAGGAGACATGCACTGGGCAAGATAGAGCGACGCTCAAGGCTGAGATCACGCGGCTTGCCAAGAAGCAGGTGCGGGCAGCGAATCTGCCACTTGCCCGGGACGTTCGCCGGTTGAAGCGAACCGTGTCGGCGCTGCGTAAGACGGTTGTGGTTCTCTCTCGACTCGGGGCAGAGTTGCAGGCCGAGCGGGCGGCGGAGCGGTCGAAACTGGCAGCGGCCCCGGAAGAGGTTAAGGCGGCGCGCATCTCGCCGGGCCTCATCAAGAAACTCCGTTCGCGGCTCGGCGTCACCCAAGGTGAACTGGCGACCCTCGTTGGCGTGTCGCAAAGTGCTGTTGGCTCCTGGGAGTACGCCAAGGCCAAGCCTGAAGGTCACAACAGAGAAGCGTTGGTCGCCCTGCGGAAACTCGGCAAGCGGGAAGTGCGTGGAATCCTTGCCACGAAGGCCGCGGAATCGCCGCGGAAAGCCAAAGGCAGGGCCAGGGGCCGGAAGATTCGCCGGTAACTTCGATCTGGAGAACCGGCCATGAAGCCGGTGAGACCCACGGTGTTCGAGGGTCATGCCCCGCCTTGGCATAGGCGCGTCGCAATTGTGGGCCGTGGGGCCGCCACAAGTCCAGGCTTGGCCCGCATAGGGCCAGCGCCGATAGCGCGAGCAGGTCCACGATCTCACTACCCGGCGCCAGAGCCGGCTCGGAGCTTGACGGCGCGACTTCATCGCCGGCGCCAAAGGCCAGCGGCACGGAGTCCACGATGAGCAATGCCACCGTCGGGCTCGTGCCCGATAGTGGAGGCATCGGCCCCCCGGCTAGATCAGCTGCACCGAGTAATCACCAACCGGGTCGAATGCGGGCGCCTGCCCTGTGAGTTTCGATCCCTTCTTCGCGACCGCCTTCCCTTGCCACCGGGTGTAAGAACTGATGATATGCCCCGTGACGCCAAAGTCGGCACCGCCGTTGGCCCCATTGTTCGTCCGCACGTCCCGCAGAACCAGAG
>Ga0315284_10011936_pt1 | contig 12374 bp, 7 predicted proteins | sample YL17G09_16_MG_FD_203696 | JGI IMG/M metagenome (GOLD analysis project Ga0315284, IMG submission 203696) | Sediment microbial communities from Yellowstone Lake, YNP, Wyoming, USA - YL17G09_16 | ecosystem: Environmental > Aquatic > Freshwater > Lake > Sediment | place: USA: Wyoming | collected...
GCCGGCGAAGAGCCACAGGCCGGCGCCGCCGAGTACGATTTCAACCAGGACGTCGAGGACGACACGATCCCGTTCTAGCAACGGCAGTTTAAAGTTTAAGGTTTAAAGTTCAAAAGTCACAACAACGTCTCGCGAGGCCCAAACCTTGAACTTTGAACCTTGAACTTTGAACCTTGAACCAAACCCGAGGAGATGGCCGTGGCCAAACGCAAACGCAAGTTCGTACGCTTCCGCGACCGTGCCAAGTGCCGGTTCTGCCGCGAGAGCATTACCCACATTGACTACAAGGACACCCAAACCCTCCAGAAACTGACGACGACGCGCGGAAAACTCCTGAGCCGCAAACGGAGCGGGAACTGCGCGGGGCACCAGCGGATGGCGGCGCGGGCCCTGAAGCGGGCCCGGTTCCTGTCGCTGATGCCGTTCGTCAGTTAGGGCACGCTTGGTCGGCGCCGAAGCGCCGCAAAGGGAGAATCCGACGATGAAAGTGTTGCTCCGAGAAGACGTCGCGAACCTGGGCGCGGCCGGCGAGGTCATCGACGTCAAGGAGGGCTACGCGCGCAACTTCCTCCTGCCGCATCGCCTCGCCCTCGAACCGAGCGGCGCCAACCTCAAACGCGTCGAAGCGGAACGGGCCGACCGCCTGAAACAGGCCGAGGCCCGGGTCGCCGACCTCAAGGCGCTGGCCGCCCGCATGAACCAGGTCTCCGTCACCATCAAGGCCAAGGCCAACGAACTGGGCCATTTGTTCGGATCGGTCAACGAGGCGCACATCGCCGAGGCGCTCGCGGCCGAGGGGTTCAAGGTCGAGCCGGGGCAGGTCGCCCTCGCTGCGCCCATCCGCACCCTCGACAAATTCCGCGTGCCGATCCGCCTGGCCGACGACATCCAGGCCGAGGTCGACGTCTGGGTCGTCCCGGCGTAAGAGCCTATCCGAATAACCGGGTCGTCGCGAGGTCGCGCGAGAAGGCCGAGGCCGCCGCGGGTTTTCTCTTTTCGCCGACGAAATCCTTTGAAATCGTCGTCGCTCCCGCCTATAAAGCACGCGGCTTCGGCGCGCCGCCAGGCCGCCGGCAACCAGGTGTCCCATGCCCGACGATTCGCTGCTCGACAAGGTGCCGCCTCACAGCCTCGAGGCCGAGATGGCCGTCCTCGGCGCTATGATGCTCGAGCCCGAGACGATCGGCCTCTGCCTCCAGTACCTCCAGGCCGACTGCTTCTACCGCGCCGAGCACCGCACGATCTTCCAGACGCTCGTTGACCTCTACGACGCCCACAAGCCGGTCGACTTCGTCCTGATGAAGCAGGCCCTGAAGGACGTCGGCAAACTCCAGGAGGTCGGCGGCGACGAGTACCTGGTGACTCTCGCCGAGAGCGTCGCCACCACCGCCGGCGCCGAGGCCTACGCCCAGGTCGTCAAGGACAAGGCGCTCCTGCGGGGCCTCCTCCAGGCGGCATCCGAGATCATCCGCGACGTCCACAAGGAAGGCGGCGAGGTCGACAGCGTCCTCGACCGCTGTGAGCAGCGCATCTTCGAGGTCACCGAACGCAAACTCGTCGGCCAGGCCTCCGACGTCCGAAGCATCCTCAGCCAGATCATGCAGACCCTCGACCTCCAGGGCGGCCGCGCTGTGACGGGCCTCGAGACCGGCTTCTTCGAACTCGACGATATGACGCGCGGCCTGCAGCCGGGCGAGATGATCGTCCTGGCGGCCAGGCCCAGCGTCGGCAAGTCCGCCCTCGCCCTCAACATCGCCGAACACATCGCCGTCGACCTCGACAAGCCCGTCGCCTTCTTCAGCATCGAAATGAGCAAACAGGAACTGGCCTTGCGGCTCCTGTCATCGCGGGCACGCGTTGACGGCCAGCGCCTCCGCAAAGGCAACCTCTCAAACCCGGACGTCGAGAAAGTCAAGGAAGCCGCCGCTCGCCTCTACGAGGTGCCCCTCTACATCGACGACACCGCCGGCCTGCGCGTCATCGACCTTCGGGCGAAGGCCCGGCGTCTTGCCGCGCGGCACAACATTCAGTTGATGGTCGTTGATTATCTCCAGTTGATGAGCGCGCCCGGCGCCGAGAACCGGCAGGTCGAGGTGGCGTCGATCAGCCGCGGCCTCAAGGCCCTTGCCCGCGAACTCGGCGTGCCGGTCCTGGCGATCTCGCAGTTGCGCCGCGAAAGCGAGGAACACCGCCGGCCGCGCCTGAGCGACCTCCGCGAATCCGGCGCCATCGAGCAGGACGCCGACGTCGTCATGCTCCTCCATCGCCCCGAGCTCTACCTCGACCCCAAGAGCGAGGAGTACAAGCAGGTCCAGGGCAAGGCCGAACTCCTCATCGCCAAGCAGCGCAACGGCCCCACCGGCGAAATCCAACTCACCTGGCTCCGCGACCAGACACGCTTCGAGTCGTACTCGTTCCGCGAGGCCGACGCACGCAGCGCCCAGGTCGAGCAGTATGCCGCCGACAACGTGGAGGGCGAGGAGGAATCGCCCTACTGAGGGCTGCGCCCTGCACGCCGCCCCGGCCCGCCGTCTCGCACTTGCTGCGCGGGCCGACGAAATCTCCTGGCAGAACGCCGGCCGTCTTTCCGATAGGAACGATAGGCGCAGGCCTCCGAAACACCCTTGACACGGCGGCCCCAGGCGGTAAGATGGGTAAAGGAGCAATGGATCGCGGGGTGGAGCAGTCAGGTAGCTCGTCGGGCTCATAACCCGAAGGTCGCAGGTTCGAATCCTGCCCCCGCTACCATATCTACATGCGACCGTCCTCCGGGACAGTCGTTCTGTTTATATCGGCATGCGTCGTAGGCTGCTGCGTTCACCTGCCCCCCCCCCGCTGCACCTAACGGATGGCGCACTCAATTTCGGTGGTCCACTTCACCGGAGCCAAAGGTAAGAGGTTCAACTCCTCTTGGGGACACCGGTTTCTATAGGCAGGCGTTCTGGGACGCGGCCGCCACCCCCAAGGGCCGGCGCGAAAACCGTCGTGTGGCACCCCTGGCCGGGGAACGAGCATCGGGTCCCCGGTAATGCCCGCCATGCCCGGCGTTCGACAGGACACAGATTTGCTCAGGGAAGCAAAGGGCCGCCAAAACCAAGCGGTTGTCGCGACAATCGGAGCAGCGGTTTGTGCGCCTTCCTGCGGTTCCAGCGGTATTCGGGTTTCAACCGCAAGCGATGGCGGGAACTGTAATTAGTGCATTCGCAAAAACTGGCTCCAGGTCATGAAAATGAATTAGAAGGCCGTTGCTCTTTCCGCTTGAGCTACAGGCGCAAGTGTTTTGATGGCAAAGACTTAGGGACGTACGCCTCCGGGGGCCGACAACCATAAAGACAACCGCCTGAGCCGCCAAAAAACTTGTATCCTGACAACGAGTCACGGTCAAGAGTATTCCCAAGCTCTTGCCGGTAAGGCACTTCAGTCGTATGTACGAAGGCCGAAGAGCCGCGGTTGTAAGAACTGCCGTTCCAGGAGATAGCCTCGGATGGCGCCGCGAACTGATCTGGTCCTTCCCGATGTTTTGTACGATCTCGAGCAAGCGTCGGGCTTCTGCTCGAAAGCACAGGGCATCGCTTCCGCAAGTCTGCGAGCGGGCCATCGGGAGATGATCGTGCTTGCTTCCGGCCCGGTCAGGACCGAAAATAACCCTTGAAAATCCTTTCCATATGGGAGCAAAGGAAGGCCCCGGAAAGCCCGGCAGATTCGGTTCGGATGAGACGTGGAGGAGGAATGGCCGTGATGAGCCCGATGACCGGTTTGGCACTGGGGGTTCTCCTGCTTGCGCCGGCTGCGCTGGCCGAGGAACCGGTTTACCCCGTCAAGGTGAGCCCCAATGGCAGATACTTCGTGGACCAGAAGGGCGACCCTGTCTTCTGGCTGGGCACGACGCAGTGGCAGCTCTTCCGGGACAACACCGCGACGGAAGCCAAGACGATTGTCGCCAACGTGAAGAGCAAGGGGTTCACCTTCATCCAGGCCATGCTCGTGGGGGTGGGCGACGGCACACAGCCGAACGTGAATGGGGAAAAGCCCTGGGTGAACGACAATCCGCTTACGCCGAACGAAGCCTACTTCAAGAACGTGGATTCCGTCATCGAGAGCGCTCGCGAGCACAACGTGGTCATCTCGCTGACGCTGTACCATCAGCGGTGGCGGAACCTGATCACGGAGAAGAATGGCCGGGCCTGGGCGAAATGGCTGGCCCGGCGATACAAAGACGTCCCCACGATCGTCTGGTCCATGACGCCCGAGGCCAGACCAGAGTTCGTCCCCGTTCTGCGGGAACTGGCCGCCGGCCTGCGGGAAGGGGACGGTGGCGCCCATCTGATTACCTTCAAGCCGGATCCGGCGCCCTATTCCTCCAGTTTCATCCACGACGAGCGCTGGCTGGACTTCGATTCCATGCAAGTGTGGAGGAGCCTGGACCTTATCTACCCCATGGTGACCAAGGACTATAACCAGAAGCCGGTGAAGCCCGTCCTGATGGCCGAAGGGGCCTATGAGGCGGGCACGGAATACGGATTCGACGTGACCCCGCTCTGGGTTCGCCGGCAGGCCTACTATTCCTACCTATGCGGCGGCCATTTCACGTACGGGCACAACGACAGTTGGCGCGTGCTTCCCACGTGGAAGAAGGCCCTGGACGCCCCCGGCGCGGTCCAACTGGGGATCCTTAAGAAAATCTTCCTTGGGCGGAAGGAATGGTGGTTTCTCGTGCCGGACCAGAGCCTTTTCGCAAGCGGCGGCCACACCGAGGGGGACGTGCTGAACCTTGCTGCGCGGCACAAGGACGGCCAATGGATCATGGCCTACCTGGGCGCCAAGGCCTCGTTTTCGATCCACCTCGACAAGTTCGCGGCGGGGCCCCGAGCCAAGGCCCTGTGGATCGACCCCAAGACCGGCGAATCGTCCCCGGCGGGGACATTCCCGAACCGCGGGGTCCAGGCCTTCTCGACCCCCGATGGATGGGACGATGCGTTGCTGGTCCTGGAACCCGACGCCGGCTAGACTCCGGCAGCGCGGCCGGCCCCGTGCGGCGTTCACGGGCCGCCGTCATGGAATGGCCAAGGCATGAACAAGTTGCGAGGACGGCGACGAACCGGTGACCATCCGATCCAGGTGACGACCCTGGCGGCTTGGCTGACGGCCGCTGTGCTGGGGACTTGGTGTTCGGCCGAGACCGCTGCGCCGCTCCCGAGCGGCGTCAAGGTCGTTTGGGACCTCAACAAGGCCTACCGCGAAAAAACCCCCACACGCGAGCGCGTCTGCCTCAACGGCCTGTGGCGCTGGCAACCGGCCAGGGACGATGCGGACGTAGTGCCCACCGACGGGTGGGGCTGGTTCAAGGTCCCCGGGTGCTGGCCGGGAATCAGCGACTACATGCAGAAAGATTGCCAGACGGTCCATGCCCATCCGAGTTGGAAGGATGAGCGGCTCGGCAATCTCACCACGGCCTGGTATCAGCGGGAGATCACTATTCCCGGGGAATGGATCGGCCGCCGCATCACCGTATACACGGAATACCTGAATTCCTATGCCGCTGTGTATGTGGACGGCAGGAAGGCGGGCGAGATCCGGTTCCCGGCGGGCGAGGCGGACCTGACCGCCGTGTGCCGGCCGGGCGGCAGGCACGTCCTGACGCTGCTCGTGGTGGCCATGCCGCTCAAAGGGGTCATGCTCTCGTACAACGACACCAACTCGGCCAAGGCGGTGAAGGGATCGGTGGAGCGCCGCGGCCTGTGCGGCGACGTCTACCTCGTGGGCACTCCGCGGGGTGAGCGGATGGCCGACGTGAAGGTGGATACGTCGGTGCGCCAGGGCCGGATCACGTTCGAGGCGGCGCTGGAGGGCCTCGCGGCGGGCTCGCCGTACGCGTTGCGCGCCCAGATCCTCGACAACGGTCGCCCTGTCGGGACATTTACGAGCAAGCCTTTCCGGGCCGGCGACCTGAAGGAAGGCCGCATCGCATTCACCCAGGAATGGAAGCCCGCGAAACTCTGGGACATTCATACCCCTCAGAATACGTACCACGTTAACCTCTCGCTGCTGGAGGCCGGCGGCCGGGTGCTGGACACGGCCTGCCCCGTTCGATTCGGGTTCCGTGAGTTCTGGATCGACGGGAGGGATTCCCATCTGAACGGCACCCGCCTCTTTCTCTCCGCCGTGCCGCTGGACAACGCCCAGGTCGGGGCGGCGCTGGCCAACTACGAGGCCGCCCGGGAGAGCCTGCTGCGCCTCAAGGGCTTCGGCATCAACCTGGTGTACACGCACAACTACGGCTGCGAGCCGGGCAGCCACCTTGGCTTCGAGGAAATCCTGAGGGCCGCCGACGATGTGGGGATGCTGGTGTCCATGTCCCAGCCGCACTTCGGCCAGTACGACTGGAAGGCGCGCGACGCCGATCGTACGAACGGTTATGCCCGCCACGCGGAGTTCTACGTGCGCGCCGCCCAGAACCACCCGTCGGTCGTGTTCTACTCCATGAGCCACAACGCGACCGGTTACAGCGAGGACATGAACCCGAACATGATAGACGGCCTCCAGGACCCGCGCGACGAGTGGTCCCTGAACAACAGCCGCCGGGCCTTGCGGGCAGAGGCCATCGTGAAACGCCTGGACCCCGGCCGCATCGTCTATCACCACTCCTCGGGCAACCTGGGTTCGATGCATACGAGCAACTTTTACCCGAACTTCGCCCCGATCCAAGAACTGTCCGACTGGTTCGAGCACTGGGCCACCCAGGGTGTGAAGCCCCTCTTCACGTGCGAATACGGCGCACCGTTTACGTGGGACTGGGCGATGTACCGCGGGTGGTACAAGGGCGAGCGGTCCTTCGGAAACGCGAAGGTGCCGTGGGAGTTCTGCTTCGCCGAGTGGAACGCCCAGTTCCTGGGCGACCGCGCCTTCCGGATCAGCGAGATGGAGAAAGCGAACTTGCGCTGGGAGACCAGGCAGTTCCGGGCCGGCAGCCTCTGGTATCGCTGGGATTACCCCTACGAGATCGGGTCCAATCTCTTCGATGATCGGCAAACGGTGCTGGCCATGTACATCACCGACAACTGGCGCGCCTATCGCACGTGGGGGTTGTCGGCGAATTCCCCGTGGGAGTACGGGCACTTTTGGCGGCTGCGCGACGGCGTTGACAAGAGCCGCAAGGAACTCAAGGTGGACTGGGAAAACCTCCAGCGGCCGGGGTTCAGTCCGGACTACATCGGCGAGCGGTACGAGCGGATGGACCTGGCCTTCGAGCGTTCGGACTGGATACCCACGGCCGCGGGGCAGGCTCTGATCCGCAACAACCTGCCGCTGCTGGCCTACCTTGGCGGAAAGCCCACCCGGTTCACCAGCAAGGACCATGATTTCTACCCGGGCGAGGCGGTCGAGAAACAGATTATCATTATCAACAATTTCCGCGAGACGGTTGCCTGCGACTGCACATGGTCGTTCGGCCTTCCGCAGGCCGTGGGCGGCGCGAAAAAGGTCAGCGTACCGACGGGCGAGCAGGAGCGCATTGGGCTGCGCTTCGACCTGCCGGCCACGCTGGCGCCCGGCAGATATGAACTCCGCGCGACCGTCCAGTTTGCCGGCGGTGAGACGCAGGTGGATTCCTTTGACGTGCACCTCCTGCCGCCCGCGACGCCCCTGAAGCCGACCGGCAGGATCGCCGTCTTCGATCCGCACGGCGAGACCGGCAAGTGGCTGACCGGTTTGCATGTGCCATACCAGAAGGTGGAGGCGAACGTGGATCTTTCCCCGTACGCGGTCCTCCTCGTGGGGAAAGCGGCCTTGACGGTGGACGGCCCGGGGCCGAACGTCACCCGCGTGCGCGACGGCCTGAAGGTCATTATGTTCGAACAGACCGCGGAGGTGCTGGAAAAGCGATTCGGCTTCCGCGTGGAGGAGTACGGACTGCGGCAGGTCTTCAAACGGGTGCCCGACCACCCGATCCTGGCCGGGCTCGACGACCAGAACCTGCGCGACTGGCGCGGCGAGGCGACGATCCTCCCGCCGCGCCTCACGTACGAGATGCGGCCCATGTACGGCCCGACCGTCAAGTGGTGCGACATGGATGTGACGCGGGTCTGGCGCGCGGGATGCCGCGGCAACGTTGCGTCCGTCCTCATCGAGAAGCCGACGTGCGGCGACTTCCTGCCGATTCTGGACGGCGGCTTCAGCCTCCAGTACGCGCCGCTCCTCGAGTACCGCGAAGGCAAGGGGATGGTCCTCTTCTGCCAAATGGATGTGACCGGGCGGACCGAGGCCGACCCGGCGGCCGAACGGCTGGCCCGGAATATCGTCGAGTATGCGTCCGACTGGAAGCCCGCGCCCAAGCGAACAGCCTTCTACGTCGGCGACCCGGCCGGAAAGAACTACCTGGCAAAAGCGGGCGTGTCCGTCGGCTCCTACGATGGGGGGAACCTGTCAGCCGACCAGGTGCTCGTCGTGGGCCCCGGCGGCGGGCAGCAACTGGCCGCCAGCCGAGCGGCCGTCGGCCATTGGCTTCAGGCCGGCGGCCATCTGCTGGCGATCGGGCTCGACGAACGCGAGGCCGCCGCGTTCCTGCCCTTCAAGGTCACCATGACGAAGGCCGAGTATATCTCGGCCACCTTTGAACCGTTCGGCCTGGTCTCCCCCCTGGCGGGGATCGGGCCCGCGGACGTGTACAACCGCGATCCGCGGCAATTGCCCCTCGTGTCCGGAGGGGCCGAGATCATCGGCAACGGCGTCCTGGCCACAGCCGCCGACGCCAATGTCGTTTTCTGCCAACTGGCGCCGTGGAAATTCGACTACAGCAAGCAATACAACCTGAAGCGGACCTACCGGCGGGTTTCCTTCGCGGTGGCGCGCCTGCTGGCCGGCATGGGGGTCGCCGGCCCTACGCCCGTCCTCGCCCGCTTCAACCATCCCCTGGATGCCGCGAAGTCGGAGAAACGCTGGCTCGATGGTCTGTACCTTGACCAGCCCGAGGAAATGGACGACCCCTATCGCTTCTTCCGCTGGTGATGGGAGCAGGAGGTTCATAATGAAGCCGCCCTGGATCGGACTGGTTTCGGGCATCGTCTCCCTGGTTTGGGTCTGCCTGGCTCTTGCCGGACCGAGTGGCGGCAAGGCCCATCCATGGGAACCCATCGGACTTTCCGGCGGCGGGGCCATGTTTACTCCGGCGATCAGCCCGGCCGACGGCAACCTGATGATGCTCAACTGCGACATGAGCGCCGCTTATATTTCGACCGACGGCGGCGCCTCCTGGAGGATGATCCATTACAGCCAACTCCAGACGAGCACCCGCTGCCGGCCGGCCTTCCATCCGACCGACCCCAGGACCCTTTTCGCCGCCAGCGGCTGGGATGGCCTCAAGGTCAGCCATGACCGCGGCGAACACTTCGAGCCCCTGGGCGACAAGTTGCCGCACGACCTGGAGGGCGAGATCGCTATTGATCCCGGCCGGCCCGAACTCATGTTGGCTGGGACCGGCAAGGGGGCCTGGCTGAGCCGCGATGCCGGCAAGACCTGGGGCGAGTGCCGCGGCGTCCACGGGGCGGCCGTCGGCTTCCACTTCGACCAGTCCGGCCCGGCCGACCGGCGGATCTGCTTCGCCGCCACGACTGAGGGCGTCTTTCGGTCGGACGACGGCGGCCAGACCTGGGCCGAAAAGTCCGGCGGTCTGCTCTGGCGCGAGTTGAGATCCTTCGCCGGCGGCTCGTCGGCCGCATCACGCCAGTGCGTCCTCTACTGTGCCGTTCCGAGCAAGGCCGAGGGTGGCCGGTACGCCGGCGGGCTCTATGGCTCGACCGACCGCGGCGAGTCGTGGCACTCGATCATGGGCTCGGGCCTGAACATGGACACCCGCGCGGCCGACCAGTGGGCCATGGACCCGGTGGCCCAATACCACCGCGTCCTGACGACCAATGCCCGGCCCCAGACCGTCTGGGCCTTCAACGCCAACACCGGCGTCAAGCCGCCGCACCACACGGCCGCCTACCGCTCCGATGACGGCGGCACGACCTGGCGGCCGACCTTCTCTCCCGACCCGCGATTCCCCGGCTGCAACGTCGAGCAGGACTACGTCACCGTCGGGGACCGGCAGTTCTACCAGGACACCCCCGCGGGCGTGGCCATTGATCCGAAGAACCCCGACCATGTCCTCCAGGTGGACGGCGGCCGCTGTTACATCACCACCGACGGCGGCAAGAACTGGAAGTGCGGCCATACGCACCTCGCCCCGGGGCAGGACATCCGAAACGACCGCAGCCCGGCCTGGCTCTGCAATGGCCTGGTGGTCACGACGACCTGGAACTACTACATCGATCCGTTCCAGCCCGAGCGCCACTACATCTGCTACACCGACATCGGCTTTGCCCGGTCGCTGGACCGCGGCCGAAGTTGGCACTGGTGGCCCGAAGAGAACCAGGCCCCCTGGCGGAACACGTGCTACGGCCTGGCCTTCGACCCCAAGACGCCGGGCAAGATCTGGGGGGCTTTCTCCAATGTTCACGACATTCCCAACGGCAACATCATCTGGGGCAATCACCGCGACACCGGCCCGGGAGGCGTCTGCCTGAGCACCGACTTCGCCGAGAGTTGGAAACCGTCGAACCATGGCCTCCCGGCCGCCCCCGTCCTGGCCGTGGTCCTTGACCCGCGCAGCCCGCCGGGCAACCGCACCCTCTATGCCAGCGTTTTCGGCCACGGTGTCTTTAAGTCGGCCGATGACGGCAAAAGTTGGGAAAAGGCCGGCGACGGCCTGGGGGCGCCGGCCGACATGCGATGCTGCGGCCTTCAACTGCACCGTGACGGCAGCCTTTTCTGCCTGGTCACTGCCATGCGCCGCGACGGGAAGTTCCTGGAGGAGGGCGTCGGCCTCTACCGCTCGAAGGATAGCGCGAAGACATGGGAACTCCTCAATCGGTCGCAGCCGCTGCTCTGGCCGAAGGATTTCACCGTTGACCCGGCCGATAGCCGCGTGATCTACCTCGGGGCCTGCGACGGCGGCGGCCGCCAGCAGGGCGGCCTCTACCGGACCACCAACGGCGGGGCGACCTGGACGCGGATCGCCCGCGAGGGGCCCCAGCACTTCGGTGCGTTCCTCCACCCGAAGCATCCGGGCTGGATCTATATGACTCTGACCGAAGAAGCGCCGGGGGCGGGCCTCTGGCTGAGCAAAGACAACGGCTCGACCTGGTCCGCCTTGGCCGGCCTGCCCTTCGCCAACGCCCAGCGAGTGACCTTTGACCCGGCCGACGAGAGCGTGATCTACGTTACGACCTTCGGCGGGAGCGTCTGGCGCGGACCCGCATCCGAGTAGAAGGATTCGAGTCGGCGACTTTATCGGCCTGCTTCACGGGTTCCGGCAAAGCGGGCAAGGTGCTGGGGCGTACTGCTCAACCCGTCCCAACCAGCCGGGTCATGGTTGGCCTCGAAGACCTTCCGTAACGTTGGATCATACGGCGTCAGGGCCGTCCAGAGCATGCCTGGGGTCTTTGCCCAGCGATTGTCCGGTTCGCCCCCGTCGATCCGTTGGAACTTGGCGCCCTGGACCCGCTTGTTCCACATGAAGTCACGATTGGTGGCAATCAGCCGGTCGATGTCTTCCTTCGTGAACGCCAGGCCGTGCTCATACGCCGTCACGATGCCTTCGACGTCAATGGCGTAGTACCCGCCGTTGGGATGCACGCCCACCCAGTGCTTCAGGGATCCGTCCGGTTCTCTGTCCCACGGCCCGCCGGGGTCCCAATAGTTCCAGACGAAGTACTTGCCGTCCTGGCTGGGCCTCATGCGAGACTTCATCACCCGCCACCACTTCTCGGCCCGCTCGCGGTAGACGGGTTTCTTGGTCACGTCGTACATTGCAATGATCCAGGAGGCGACCAGATTCTGCTTGTTGGCCGGCAAAGTGAAGCCATCGGTGTTTCTATGATCATAGCCTTCGGTCCACTTGCCCGTCTTTGGGTCGAGGCCGAAAGGCGGCACCACCCATACCCCGCCTTCCTTGACCTCGCGCCAAGCGCCGCGCTTGTCCCATTTTTCGAAGGTCTGCTCGGAAAGTTGGACGTACTCCTCCGCCTTGCGGCCGTATTGGTCCTTCAGAGCCGGGGTCTTGCGGATCTCGCCTGCCATCAGCACCATCGGGCGGAGCATCATCGCCTCGCCCAACTCGTTGTCCGTAGTGAAGTCCGGCACGGCGCTGGTGCTGGCGCCGGCCGCCTTGGGCCAGCCTACGTACCCATCAGGCTCTTTCACGCCACGCTTGACCACGGCGTCGGACCAATCGATCAGCAGGTCGATCCACTTGCGGTCGCCGGTGGCCAGGTAGCCATAGGTGAACCCGTTCAGGAACGGGCTGACCAGCCAGCCGATCTCCTCGCCCATTTCCT
>Ga0315284_10011938_pt1 | contig 12373 bp, 15 predicted proteins | sample YL17G09_16_MG_FD_203696 | JGI IMG/M metagenome (GOLD analysis project Ga0315284, IMG submission 203696) | Sediment microbial communities from Yellowstone Lake, YNP, Wyoming, USA - YL17G09_16 | ecosystem: Environmental > Aquatic > Freshwater > Lake > Sediment | place: USA: Wyoming | collected...
TGAATGTCGTTCTTTAGTTGGTTATTTGAATAGGCACAAAAGCATCCTAACTCAAATAATGGATACCGCTTATAATTTAGGTTTGCCCTTATTAATACCAGGAGATGTACTCCACTCTAAATCTACATCTTATGATGAAAGATTTCTTTTGTACTGGTGGTTAGGCGAGTTAGAAAAAAGAAAAATCCCTACTGTTATTATTTCAGGGAATCATGAACATCTTTGGGGTGAAGTTACACAGCTTGATGGTCTTAAGTATATGCCATTTAAATATATTAAGATTATTACTTGGCATCCTGATGTGCATTTTATAGGCGATATAGGCATTATTTGTATTCCTTGGAGGGGTTATAAAACTGAAGATATCAAAAAAATAATTCAGGAGAAACTTCCTTTAATAACACATTGCCAGTATCGAGTTGTTATGCTTCATGAATGTATATGTGGGGTAAAACTAGACAATGGTAAAATACTAACCAGTGGTACAGCGATTCCTAATATACCAGAAATTACTTATTGGGCTGTAGGTGACATTCATAAATTTCAAGCCACAAATGTCACTAACGGTTATTATAGTGGAGCGCCAGCACAATATAAATTTGATGATATATTACCAAAAGGCATTATCAAAGTTGATTTAGAGCATCCTTCAAAAGAACCAGAATTGATACCTATTACGAGTAAACCTTTGAAAACAGTATCCAGTGTAGATGAAATAGTTGAGGATGCTTATTACCGTTTAGTTGGTGGTTATGAAGAAGTTATCAAAGCAAATAATGAACCTATGATAGTGAAAACAGAATATGATGATAGCCAGGAACAAGCAATTGCGTATGAGCGATTGGGTATTTGTGATGGGTTACCCGAATTTTTGGCTAATAAGGGTATCTCTGACGATATGCAGAATCGAGCAATAACATGGATAACTAACCTTTTGAGATTGAATGAACCGAGTAAAGAGATATGATTATCGGAATTGCCTATCATTCCCCTTTAGACGTTGTAGCTTTGTTTCCAACAACTGTAAAATATTCAATGAATCCAGATGATGAAGTTGATGTATTGATAAGTAGTAATGTTGAGAGGCACTATAAAGCAAAAATTCAAATAGTATTCACTTCAGCACGAAATTTATTTAAGGAAAATTTATCAATACTAGATCATGGTGCGTGGGGAAAAGTCATAGTTTTAACTAATGAACATATGGATGAGATTTTAAGAAAGAAAAATATTAGTGTAGTTCCAGATTGGGTTAATTTCAAAACAAGAGGTTAAGAATGAATCAGTACAATTCTGGTTTTCCAGATGGTTATAGTTTTAATCGTAATATTCCTATTAAGTCTGAAGGTGAGAGAATTCAGGAAAAGCAACAACAAGCATTAAACGAAATATATAAGACAATCCCCTCAAATTTGATTAAAGGAAATACTTTGCAATATGGCGAGGATGGTTTACCCATTATTGAAAATGATCCCTTAGAACAACAGTATTTACAACAGCAACAGCAAATAACATTGGAACAACAAATGCAAAATACAATTTCAAGACCACCGCCACAACAACAGCAAGATAATTTTTTTACTGCTCCCTCGGTTAGACAACGGCAGCAACCTATGCAACAGCAACCTATGCAACAAATGCAACAACAGCAACCTATGCAACAGCAACCTATGCAACCTATGCAACAGCAACAGTTTATTGAAATGCCTTTAAGCCAAGGTTCAACTGCGTATCATCCGGTAGTTAAGAAGATGTTGAATGTATTTGGTTTAAAAAAGAATTCTCGACATGAGTTAGAGGTATACAATGAAAACACAGGGGATGCTATAACATATACGATGACTTTAGTTAGTGAGGAACTACAAAGTTGGGCTATGATGGAAGGTAAAAACCGTATGGCCATTGAACCTGATGTGGGTGCAATTTATTTTGAATTACTTTTCGGCTGTTGCTCTGTTATTGCTATTGATGGTGTTCCCGTATTTGAAATTTTTAACATTTCTATTCAAGATAATGAAAAATATGCTTTAGAAAATGATTCTTTGGATATGAGTTTGCGTATCCGTAAAATAGCAGCTAGATCATTAGCTAGTCTATTGTGGTCAGATACGATACCATTTGGAGATAAGTTAGTTGAATTCTATCAAGAAAAAGTAATAGGAAAAAAGATTCAATCTTCATTAGATCGTGAAATAAGCGATAAAATAAGATATGTGTGCCCATTAGATGAATGCGACAATTATGAATTCTTCAAGCCTATTTTTGAAAATGGTATTGAAAAGAATTATTTTTGCAAGTATCACGGTATTCCCTTAGTTAAAACATTAGATCTGATGAAGGAGCTTGATGTCCCTTTGGCCTAAAGGCTACGGAAGATAACATTGAGTTATATATTCGTGGCCTAGTGATGGCGAGAGGCAATTATACTTTTGAACAGATCCAACAAATGGATACAATGCAAATATATTTTTTGCATCATTATCAAGAGGTGGTTAAAAATGAAGAACAAGGATACCTCGCTAGTGCATTAGGTATTATATGGGATAAAGAAATTCTTACAGAAAAATTAACATCAAGTTCAAAACCTTTGGAAAAGTTGTTTATACCTTTATCTGTAGCAATAAACCCTGATATTTTGGATTACGTTAAGAAACAGTTTAACATGAGTAGTAGTAAAAAATCTTCTGGACCCGCCTACATTGGTGGTGGTGACTATATGCCCAAATCAAATGAAGTTATTAACTCTTTGGGGGATATGTCTAAAGATGATTTCATGAGAATGATTGGAAAACGGAGATGATATGTTAGCGAGAGTAAACTATGATCCTTTTGAATTAGATGCTGTTATGCGTTTGGCCTCTTCATTGAAAGATGAAAATATTCATTTGATTCTAGATTCAAAATACACAGATAAAGAAAATCCTGTTTTAAATTATATCAATCCGCATATACGAATCCCATATCCTGCCAGGGTCCATAGCTTCCATAAAAATGCCAAATTTAATATGGTTATGTCAAGAAATGTACCTGTATCTATTAGCAGTAATCTTGAGAGCACTAATTTTATAATGCAAGATAGTTACTATTTTGAAAAGCCCTCCATTGATGTTTTGCCTATTTTTATGGTTACTCATTCGAGATCATTGTATCTTGAACTCACATTGAATTCCCTGTTTTATAATCTAAGTTATGATAAAGAAGTTCCTGTTCATATTTTAATGAGTCAGCCAACTGAAGAAGTTAGGTCGGTTGTTGCTAAATTCAAAAAGATATACTCTAATTTATTTACTTACGAAACAGAAACTAATGTTTGTTTTTCTGCAACAAATATACTACTTCAGCATTTGAAACCTAAAAACTTTATGATCTTAGAAGAGGATTTTATTCTTCCCCAGAATTTAAAAAGTATTATGCCTTATTGGGTACGCATTTTTCATGAGAGACTAAAATACTTCGATCTTGTTGGCTTCTCTACTTCAATTGAGAACTCCAATTCAAAGTATTTTTCATATGAAGAATCTGTTCAGAAAAAACCTTTCATTTATACATGGCATAATTTAACGGGTATTCCTAAAATCACAGGGAATACATTAACTACTTCGATGCAGAACTATCTAAAGTGTTCCACTAGAAACCCGCCATTCTATATAACTCCCGATGGGGTTCTTTTCAAAAACTCAAGGTGGTCAATATGTTCAATTACTGGGTATCATATAGGCTTCAATCAAGAAATGGATTATGCTATTCAATCATTAACTACGAGGTTTCCTAACCCAGAAGATAAGCAGATTTTGATTGATTATCAGAGAAACGAAAAGTTCACATACACTCTATCTGATATCTATAAATTAATTGAAATTTGAGTAGGGGGAAATTCAAACGGTTCATCGCATCACACGACATTGTACAAAATCAATATCTATAAATCGACTTATTCCTTGACCTTCATCGGTTGCTGTTAGGAGTAGTTTGTCTTTTGCCCTAGTAACTGCGACATGAAAAATGCGACATTCTTCTTGGATTTCTGAAATACTTTCTGCTCTTTTATGTGGTATCATTTCATCATGACAATCAGGAATTATAACAAAAGGCCATTCTAATCCTTTGCTCCGATGTATTGTCGATATGACTACACTGTTTTCATCGTTGTCTTTTTCATCTTCATTTTTACTTTCATCCATCTTAATATTTTCTATTGCAAGTTCAAGATCTTTACCCTCAAGAGCACTACCTACAATATTTAAGATATAGTCTACATGTTGTAGTTCTTCTCTTTCTACGTTAGGAAAGTGTGTTATTAATGTGTCAAGATACCAACTGCGAAATAGATTGAAACAATCTGAAGGTTTCTTAGTAGTAGTCGCTAGTTTAGTTATTAATTTTTTTAAACCATCTATTCCAATTCGTATTGGTTCAGGTATTTTAACTTTTGTTAAATCCTCTATGCTATCAGCAATACGTCTTCCTTTTACATCACCTATTCCTGGAAAGATCATAAGCAAGTTAACCCAATCATCTTTAAACACATAGCCACAAGCAAGTGCAAAAGCTGAAAACATACGCCCGATATGTTTTGAATTAGCAATATCCCCTCCACCAACGACATGATAGGGTATCCCCGCATTACGAAAAGATGCTTGTAAAGAACGCCCAATACCACCTAGAACAGATCGACAAAGTATAGCAATGCCCCTATACTCTTTGAACATAGGATGTGCTATCTTGGCATATCCTTTAACTTGAGAAATAATGTAGTCAGCTTCTGCCATTTGATTATCAAATACATATAAATTTGGTTTTTCTTGGGTGTTAGTTTCTCTATGCGCCTTAAGCATTTTTTTAATTTGCACATTGTCTTCAAAATTTGGTTTAAGTATAGAATTCCCTAAGTCAAGAATGTATTGATACGAACGATAATTTGTTGTTAATGTGTATAGTTTAAAATCGTCTTTTTTATGCAGATTAGTAAAAAAATAAGGATCTGCACCACGAAACCCATAAATACTTTGGGCATCATCACCCACTGCTATAACATTATTATGCACCGCACTAAGATGAAGAAGGATTTTGTTTTGCATTAAGTTATTATCTTGTGCTTCATCTACTATAACTAGTTTATATTTTGACCCCAACTCTTTTCTAAATTCAAAATCTTCTTCAAGACGTTGATAGGCAAAAACGATTTGATCGGTGAAAGTAATAACTTGATTCTCAAATTGAAATTGTCTCATTTGTTTGAAAAGAGTTTCGAGGTTTATGTCTTTATTATCTATTGATACTACATCATTAGGTGGTATTGGCTTACATCTTGTAAGATGATAGTCTATCGTATGTGCCACAGAATTCAAATATCGGGAGCTTACCTTGGGGTACATCGCCTTTAAAATCGTTTTGTATCCTTCGGTTAATATCATAGGTCGTTTATTTGTAGAGTATCCAAAATATTTTGGGTAGGGTACAATAACATGTCTATAACAAAAGCTATTAATAGTACAAATTGTTAACAGTTCACTTTTTTTACCTATCGCTTTTTCAGCACGTTCTTGCATTTCAATTGCAGCTTTTTTTGTGAAAGTGATAGCTAGGATCTCGTATGGTTTTATATCTTGATACTTAATGGCATATTTTATTTTCTCTATAATGCAATGTGTCTTACCACTACCTGCTCCTGCAATACAGAGTATTTTACCTTTAGGTGCATGTACTAAAGCAAGTTGTTGTTCATTTAACATCGAATCTCCACTTGTCCATTTTCGTCCGAGGATGTCTATTTTAGTTACCAGATTTTAAATCTAGTATTAACTTGTATTATTGACGAATTGTAGTATTCTAGTAAAAATTTCTCGTATTGGGTGGTATTATGCCTGATCTGTTACAACCTGACTATGAAAATATAAATAATTATTTTCCTTTTGATTCAATGCGAACAGGGCAAGGTGAAGTACTTGATTTACTAAAAAAGTATCTTAGTAATCCAGACATCAAATATATTATTGTGGAAGCTGCTACAGGTAGTGGTAAAAGTGGATATGCGTTAGCCGCAGCAGGAGCAGCGCAATCAGCGTATGTTGCGACCGCCAATAAATTTCTTCAAGATCAATATATTCGAGATTTCTCAGATATCATGGTTGATCTCAAAGGTAGATCAAACTACGATTGCTATTGTTATGATGTACCTAAAGAATTGAAATCAATCTACGGTAAGCGGTATAACTGTTCTAACTCACCCTGTCGGATTTCTACTGAAAGTCGTGCTAAATGTGCTAAGGATCGAGGCTGTGGTTATCACAAACAGCTTTACAAAGCAGCTAAATCTCAGATTACCTGTTTTAATTTTGCTGCTGCTTTGGCTTTCCTTAATTATATGCAAAGCTATTTCAAAAAACGTAATTTATTGGTTTGTGATGAATGTCACAACATCCCTAATTGGATTACCAACTTTATAAGTATTGATATTTCTGTGAAGACTCTGAAGGATCTTTCATTAAAAGCTAAAATACCTGATTATGCTACCGTTGAAGATTATGGTATGTTCATTGCAGAAGTTCAGCATGAAGTTAATAGTTGTCTCAATAATGAAATACAAGATTCTAAAACAGTACATCGACTTGAAAACTTTCAAAAGCGTCTTGAGCTATTTGATACGATTACCAACAATAAAATGGAGATGGAAAACTTTGTCATGGATAAGGTATATGACAAAGAAAATGAAAACAAGATTGTAAAGATTGAATTCAAACCAGTAGTTGTCGCAGAAATCATTGAAAATTACTTTTTCAAGTATGCGGATAAAATATTGCTCCTATCCGCTACGATTTTGGATTTCGACACTTATGTAGACATTATGGGTATTGACCCAAAGCAAACAGCGATCATTAAAGTCCCGTCTACGTTTCCTGTTGAGAATCGACCTATCTATACGCATATGTCTGTGGGGTATATTAATAAAGACAATTTGAATAGTGTTCTTCCTGAAATGGTCAGTATAATAAAAATTATTATTGATCATTATCCTAATTGCAAAGGAATGATACACGGTGTCACTTATAAAATCTGTGACTACATTAATACGTTTTTAGAAACAGATAGACTCCTTTATCCGAGGAAAGCAGAACAGCAAAAGGATTTTTTTGAAGAACATATAAAATCAGAACACCCTACGATATTATTATCTCCTTCCATGACTGAAGGGGTGGATTTGAAATATGATGCTTGTAGGTTCCAAATCATCGTTAAAACGCCTTATGGGTATCTAGGAGATCCTGTTTTAAAAGCAAGAATAAAACTCTATCGAAACTATTATAATATGCTCACAGCTTTAAATTTAACTCAAGCATATGGTAGACCCATTAGGGCGGAAGACGATAAGTGCTATACCTTTATTATAGATAAATGTTTTTTAAATTTTGTAGCTTCCAATAGGAATATTTTACAAACATCCTTTTTAGAAGCCATAAACTAAAGAAAGCAGAATAGTGAATAATAAATGTAAGTTCATGCAAGCCAGTACAGAATTATGCAATATCGGCTGTAAGGCGATAGGGGTGATTAAGGCGAATGTTTGCCCTTTTGCTGACTCAGACCCAGAAGCTATGGGATGTCCTCGCTACAGGGGTCAGGAAGCGTCTTACACGCCTAAATACACAAGGGCTAGAGGTAGCAAAAAAAAGATAGAATCTTATCCACAAGTATGCTAACACACCTTTTGACGCATTAAAGGGTTGTCCTAATCTTAATTAGCGTATTAAAAACAACAAGTTAAAACTTAAAGGGGTATTGGGAATGGGACTAAAGATAGCTTTTTTTGTCATAGTTATGTCAATTTGCCTTGGTGCTGGAACAGTACCTGATCGGGAACCAGATATAAAATCAGTTCGGGCTAAAATTGAAGATTATTACACTTATGATAAGGAAACAGGCAAGTGGTTATGGATAGACGATTATAAGAAGCTACAAGCTAAACGGAGTAAACTAGCATCCCTACCCAAACCTAAAATGGAAAAAACACCATCTTCGGCTTCAGAACCTACAATAGCAGATAGAATAGTTGAAAAGAAAGCAACAACACTAGTAGTGGAACCTAAAGAGCAAGAAAAGAAAGCAATAGAACCAGATAAAAACAAGGAAAAAGAACTAGGGTTCTTTGCAAAGATTTGGCACAAAATTCAACATGTGCTTTCGATGGTACTTAGGTTTTTTAAAAGCTGCTACCATAAGATAATTTATTGGGTTTCAAAGATGGTTGGGTTTTTCTATTCCCTATAAGGGCACTCTAATCATATTTTTCTGCTCTTGTAGATACAACTGTATAGTTTTTAACACGGATTTCATTAGCTTCACAGAGATCCACCTTCTCTATCTCGCCTTCGTATGTATCTAGGATGCACCATACTTCCGTCAAATCTGTAGATCGAATAAGCATCACATTGCCCTCCGGTGTTTTTCTTTTCTTTTCCCACATTGCTTTCCATTGGATGCTGTTAGTAGCGACTTCCAATCGGAACCATTGGATAAGACTTATAATGGTGTCAGTCTCTACATCTACAATTTTCAAAGCATTAATTAGCATTAAATTCCCCTTTAGTTAAAATTGCTATTCAGTATCATCTTCATCGAGCAAATAGTCCCAATCTCTGATTAAATCAGTAGTCACAACAATTGTCGGATCTCTAATAGTTCCTAACTCCAAGATCACCCCTTAATACCTAGAATTTTTCTAAGGCTACTTTGTAGATTATCATAGATCTTTTGGGTTTCTGGTTGGATAGCGTTAAGCATTCTACCGAATAGATCTTCTAATGTTGTTTTATGTTCGGGTGCATGTCGAGTCATTTCTCTTTTTGTTTTATCTATTTCGATAGCCATTGATTTTATAATTTCCATAAACATCAATCTAATTTGAAATTCAATATCCCCTACAATTAGTTTAGGATCTTTCATTTTTTCGAGTTGGTGTAATGTCACTTTATGGGCATTACTTAAAGCAGCTAACTGATATGCGTTATCTGGTACGGGATATTTTTTATATATTTCAGTCGCAACACCTACACATTCTGCTAATGTATTAACTTCCATTTCTAGAATATCTCTGTGCGTAGAACATTGGCTGAGTCTTCCTTCAACTAGACTTTGGATTGTGTTCAATTCATCCTGATCTATTTTCATAGTTTTCATATTTTCTATGAATGATTTTCTAGCTAATTTAGGTGCAGGTATTCCTTCCATAGCAGTAGTGTCACCGAGAGTATCGATAAGTATTCTATTATTTTCTTTCATAACCAGCCTTTAGTTTAAAATTCAATCTAATGTTACATTATTATTGAATAGATTGTAAAGTTTTTTACAAGGAGTGTGCTATGGGGTGTTGTGGTCGTCATACGAGAATGCCCGGTATAACTCAACAAGCAAAGAATCTACTCTTAAGTACGGCAAATGTTCTAGCGTATGCCGCTGTTACTGGTCAAATTAAAGCAGAACCTCAAGTTGTGGGGGTCCGAGTAGATATTTGTCAGAAATGTCGTCATTTAGAAAAAGGTAGCCGTTGTACTGTGTGTGGTTGTTTCATTGCAATGAAAGCTGGTTTAATAGCTGAAAAATGTCCTATGAAAAAATGGTAAGGAGTTTTTTATGATTGATCCTAAAGATACTACTGCGGGTATGGTTATTATAGCGAGCCAGGAACTTGCTATTTTACTAGATAAATTGAGATTGGAATTAGATACATTAATTTCATTGTATGAGTTGGATACTGATGCTATAAATCTTGTACTTGCTGCCCATAAAGCATGGCGAAGATTTATTAAAGCCGAACTTGAGCTAGTAAAATATGAATGGTCAGGTGGTACTATTTGTCCACTGTTAGTAAATGGAAGATATCAAAGTTTAGTGTTGTCTCGAATAAAGGATTTGCGTGATGCTATTGAAACAAAAAAGAAGTTATAAATGAAAAAGAAAATAGCGTTTATTGGTGATGTTGGGGCGGGTACTATTGATGATTGGCACCATTATGGATTCTGGTTTAAGACGTTAAAAGAATGTGATCGAATTGAAGTTACACATTATAATCGCTGGCAAGAAGTACCCGAAGAATATGATTTCTATTTTTTCATAGATTACAAACAAGATCAATGGACACTTCCTGATGATAAATACAGACCAAGAGTTTTATTCTGGTGGGATGCTTTTCACCATATGTTTTCTATTACCGTACAATTGGCTTTAGTATTTGATATGGTATATGTTGCGGAATACCTGGATGCCGAACATGCCCAAATGGCGGGGTTTAAAAATACGCAATGGTTACCAGGAGCATTTTACCCTGGTCTATATAAACCATTGGTACTAGAGAAACAGCACAACATAGGTTTTGTCGGCCAGTTAAATGATTTCGTCAGAAGAAAAGGGTTAACTCGTAAAACTGCATTAGAGCAATTAGTAAAGAAATTTGGCGGGGATGTTCGGTGGGATCTTAGGGGTCCAGGTGTCAATGAACTTTATAATAGATCTAATTTATTATGGGAACGATCCATATTTGCAAACATTGGAACCCGTTTATTTGAGACTGTTGGTAGTGGTGGTGCGATGGTCCTTATGAACCGTTTTCCTTGTAACAATGGATTAGATCAGATCGGTGAAGATGGAGTCCATTTTGTGACTTATGATGAAACCTTAGAGGATATGTTAGAAAAGGCTAACCATTATCTATTGTATCCTGAAGAAAGAGAAAAGATTCGTTTAGCTGGGTATGCTCATTTTTTAGAGAATCACACCTATAGGCATAGGATGGAGAAGATATTTATGGATTTTGGCATTTAGGGTGACACTTATTCATCATCGGCTAAACAAGCCGCCCACCATTTCTTTACTTCGTCTGTAACGGGAATAGATTTAACTTTCATACCATTAACTCTTGGGTCAAAATCAGCATCAGAACTGTAATCACCCAAATAATCAATACAGCCAGGGGATTGTAAATCATAGGTAGGAAAGGGTGTAAATTTTCCAGGGGTAACAATAGTCAGAGTGATTTCATACATTTTGGGTTTTACAACCACTTTTTTTGTTGTCTTTTTGTTTTTAACTTTCATTTTTATTCCCTTTCGTCCAATTCGATTGTACTCGTTGTTCTCACGTTCATAGCTATTCCTTTCTACGAATGAAGATCAGGAACTTTACGATGCCTATATCAGATAGTTCAGAAATTCTACTTCTTCACCTGCCCATTCAATGTTTCTTACTGCCTGTTCAACAGTTAGCACTTTTTCACAAGGTGGTGGGGTTTCATCGTCCCTATTTGCCGTATACAAATTTTGTGCGTATTCTTTTAAACGCACTTCATTGACTATTTCCGATTCATCACCATCTTTTATAATATTGTACTTTTTCAAAATAGACATACTTCGCTCCTTGTTTTCCTTCGGGTTATTTAACCTCTACCTACTCATCGGTATTTTTCAGCTAAACTTTAGCTAGATTATATGCTTTTACACTAAAAGTTTCAACCTATTGAATTTACAGAATATAATTCCATCCATTCCAGCAAGTTATTGATTTTACAGAAGTTAATTAAAAAGGCATAATGCATTAATATCTATCTTATATTTAATGTGTACATGTTGTAAAAAGGTTATATCTATGCAGCAACAAGAAGATACCATTTTTTCTCCTTACGAGATTCTTGAGAATCTAAAGAAAAACAACCTTGACCCCTCTATTTTTGAAACAATTGACGAGCAACAGTTTCCAAAGGCACCCAATTTTTTAGAGTTTGCAATTGGTGCTAATTTTTTGAATACTTTGATTTTGCCAAAACAGATTGAGATTGGTAGTAAGTTACTTTGTGATTATTGTCCAAGATGTTCTAGACCAGGATATCTTGATACTTTATTTGATCAATCAATCGGAAATATCAAAGATAATGTTGTATTCTTAGAGCATGGGATTTGTCCTAAATGTAAAGTCAATCGATTTGAGTTGATTAAATCAAAAGATCTTATTTTCAAGAATGAATTGGTTGGAATTGCGGGGCAGAGATGCATAAGTCGAGACTCCTTAGTTTTTACTGCTAGAGGCATCTTGAAATTTGAAGATGTAACCGTAGGGGATAAATTATCTCACGGTCCCGTTTTAGAAAAATTTGATTCGGGTAAACTACCTTCTTTGATGCTTACTACTAAATATAATTATACTTTAACTGGTGCAAAAGAGAGTCATATTGTTCCGGTATTGAAAGTTAAAGACAATGCTAAAAGATATAACAATAAAAATAGATATACTGCTGATTTTAGTGTGGAAGATACGTTACTAAAAGATTGTAAAGTAGGAGATATTATCTTTCTCCATTCTTCTAATTTATGGCCTACTCGAAAGCATA
>Ga0315284_10011941_pt1 | contig 12369 bp, 9 predicted proteins | sample YL17G09_16_MG_FD_203696 | JGI IMG/M metagenome (GOLD analysis project Ga0315284, IMG submission 203696) | Sediment microbial communities from Yellowstone Lake, YNP, Wyoming, USA - YL17G09_16 | ecosystem: Environmental > Aquatic > Freshwater > Lake > Sediment | place: USA: Wyoming | collected...
CGAGCGGTGGCCCGGTCGACGGCACGCGGCCCAGGACCATGGGCTTGCGGCCGGCTGTCAGGCAGTCGAAACTGCGGTCCGCGTGCCAGTCGGCTGAAGTCCTCGGATCGTTCTTGTCGAAGCCGCGGCCGACCACCAGGCCCTGGGGCCCGATCTCGCCCGTGTAGACACCCACGCGGTTGTCGTCCCAGTAGATGGTGGCTGAAAAGGCATTGCGGATCGCCGTGCCGACGACGGGGCCCTTGATGAAGATTCCGTTCTCGTTTTGATACTCCGCCGATCCCTTGATTTGCGTCCCTGTCTGCTGCAGGTTCAAGGTGGCGCCCTTGCTCTTGCGCTGGTGGTTGGACTGAACTGCCGTCCAGGTGCCGCTGACGTTCCATTGGGCGCAGGCGGCGTCGAGGGCCAACGCCGGCGAACTGCCAACGACGGCCAGCGAGAGGCCGCCGCAAGCGCGAAGCAGCCGGATGAGATGGCGTGTGAGGGTCATGTTCTCGTTCCTTCTGGGTTCATCGCAGCGCATCCGGTCCTTGTGCGGGCGTTGTCACGGGCCGATCAGCGCAGCGCGCTCGGTGATTGCGCCGGTAAGACCAGCGGCGCCGCGGGCGGCAACGGCTGCAGGTTGAGCGAGACAGCGTCGCCCTTCTTCTGCGTCGCGTAGGGCGCCTGTGCCTTCAGCGCAGGATTCACCACCGGGCGGCCCGGGTTGATGACAGGGTCGGCCGGCGAGAGCAGGTGCCGCTTGGCCGCTGCCGCGGCATTCAGGCTGGCTTCGCCGGTCGCGCTACCTTGCACAAGGTAATTGCGCTCGGCGCTCGGACTCGGAACGACCGTGTGCCCCTCCCAGCCGTCGCCGCTCACCGCGAACTTCACTCGGTAGAGCGAGTTGCCTGTGGTCGTGCCGGCACCGATCGAGCTGCGTGCCTGCACCTGGTTGGGCCAACCCTGCGCCAGGCCGGTCAAACGGTAGCGGCATTCGTCGGCCTTGGCCTTGGCCGCCGGCATCAGCTCAAAGTTGCCGATCTTGAGCATCGGTGCCTCGCCCGGCTCGAAGTAGCCGTTGGGGTCTCGCAGGGGCGCCGGGCCGGTCTGCACCGTGGCCGAGATCGAGAAACTGGTGCAACTGCCGGGCGAGACCACCTTGCTGGGGTCCCAGCGCAGGGCGCCGAACATCGTGCCGCCGCTGGGTGGCGTCAGGGCCCGCGGCCCGAAGGCGACGACGATCGAATCCGGCCTGCCCCAGACGGCGACGCGCGCGTAGCCCGAGGGACCGCGCAGCTTCGCGTTGATCGGCACCAGCGCGGCGTTGAAGTAGCCGCGCGTGTCGACCTCGACTGCGTTGATCGCGCTTTCGGCAAGCTGGCGGAACTGGGGGCCGCCGAAGAAGGGCAGCAGGTCATCGGTGATGAACTTCAGCAGGTCACCGGAGAAGTTATGCGAGTCGATCGTCGCGTCCGACAGCGAGAACTTCGCGGCGTCGACGCGCAGGGTCTGGTCCGGGTTGGGCTGCACCGACAGCACCATCTGTAGCGTCGCCTTGACCGCCAGCGAGAAGCGCGGGTCGGCATAGCTGCCGAGCGCGGTTGGCGTGGTCGATGTGGCCTCGACGTAGCCGCCGATCGCGAGCGACGCCGCGAGCGCATTCGCGCTCGCGCTGGTGACGCTGAAGACGGGCCGCTCGTCGAGCAGGCACTTCAGGTCGTACAGCGTCTGCCCGCCTGCGGCTTTGCCCTTGCCCATCGCACCGAGCAGTGCCGCGCAGATGCGCGGCCGGGCCTCGGTCCAGGCCTTCTGCACCTGGTCGCTCACGACGCTGGCGTCGTTGACGAGCACCTGCACGCTCTGTTGCTTGGGCGTCAGCGGGCTCCACACCTGCACCAGCACGCGGGCGCCGACAGCGGCATGCGCGGCGGGGAGTGCGGCCACGAGCGCAAGGGCCAGGCCGCGGGTGAACCAGCGAGCGCCCTTGTGTCGATTCATCGTGTGCTCCATGTCCGGGCCATCAATGGGCTCAGCGCAGCCGCGGCGGGGCGCCGGCGGCCTTGAGCGAGGAGACCGGGTCGATGCCGACTCCGACGGGGCAATAGGCAGTGGCGTGCGGATGGAATCCGACGCGACAAACCGTCCAGCCCCAAGTGCTGCTCCGGGTCGTGAAAGGAACGAGGCCGGGCATGGTCGACTCATGCGTGAAGTCGAGGCAACTGCCCGCCCAGTCCACCGTCACCGACGCCGCGTACGCGGGGCCGGCTTCCCAACCCGCGATGCGGCCGACCTGACCCAGCTGAACGATGGTGTCCATCGTGTCGAGCGCACATTGCTTATTCACGTCGAGCGCGAAGCGGGCCTGACCATTCCTGCCGGCGGCAGGTACGTGAACGGGCGACGCGTCGGTGAACGTATTCGTGTGGATGCTGCGTTCGTAGTAATAGACTGGTGCCCATAGGCGAGGCGGTACCTCGATGCGCTCACGCTGAGCCACGAAGGCAGCCGTGGCGCGAGCCGATGCTCGGCCTTCGGTCGTCGCCACGGTCACTGACACGCTGTGATCACCGACGCCACGGATGCCGGCCGGCAGTTGCACCTTGATCTCGTTCATGTCCCATGCGGCCACTGAAGCCTGGATCTGGCCGAACTGCCCAGCGACGACGACGCGCCCCGCGCGGTCGCCGAAGCAGCGACCCGACACCGTGACAACGTCGCCGCCGGGCTTCAGCTTGCCCTTGATCTCGCTGACCGCCGGTGGCCCCTTGTCTGCGCAGCGGATTTCCTTGATCACTGCGCCCAAGCGGTTGTTGCTTTGCGCGAACGTGCCCTTGGTGGATGGCTCCGGGGTGATGTTGACCTGCGTGCTAGGGTCGAGCGGCGCATTGAGCGTGCGTGTCGACAGTGTCGGCACCGCCGCAGTCGCAGAGTGCGTCACATTGAGAGTAGCGAGATCCAGCTTTCGTGTACCGCCATTCACGATCCTCGGCGGCCCGTCCTTCTTCTCCTTCTCGGCGAGCAAGGATTTCTTCAGTTCTCCCGCGGTGGTCTGCTTGCCGCTGACGATGATGATCGCCCTGTCATCCATTTCGAACAGCCTCTTGCCCGACTGGTTCACCTTGGTGTCCAGGGCTCCCTTGCCAAGGCTGTTGCTGGCCGCGGGCAGCGCGGCATGGGGTGCCTTGAGGTCGACGGCGGTCGCGGGCCGTGCCAGCCCTGCCGGTGCGGGCGGGGGCAAGGCCAGCGGCTTGGGCGCAGCACTCTCGGTCGTTGCCGTGGTCGCGCCGAAGGCCGGTTGAACCTGCTGCATCGCGGGGGCGGTTGTGGCTGCGTTCGACAGCACCGCAACGGTCAAGATTGCCGCGCCGACGCACAGTGGGCGCGCGTGCTGTACTTGGCATTCGACACGACGGTGAACAGAGTGGCGTGGCATGGTCATCTCCCGGGAGTCTCAGCGGTCGCCTAGTGCGCGAAGCGGTTGGCCAACTCGATCACGGCCTGGTCGACCGCGGCGCGCAGCGCCGCGTCCAGGCTCTCCTTGTGCTGCTGCTGCAACTGCACGTCGGGCACGTAGGCCGTGCTCCTGCCCTGCTGCGCGAGCACGGTGCCGAGCAGGTTGCCCAGGCCAGACACACTTTGCCCCTGGCTGCCGATCGCCTTTTGCACGGTGACCACCCCGACGATCTCGCCGGTGGCCACGGAAACCACACGCACGTCGATGCCGATCACGTCACGATTGGTGCTGCCGCCCACCTGCGCGCCGGCAATGCCGAAGGCGCCTGAGCGCTGCGTCTCGCCCGCATTGGCATGGGTAATCGCGCCCTCGAAGATGTACTTGGCCTCCGTCAGCCTCTCGCGGGCGCTCTTGCCGCCGCTCAGGCCTGCGGCGTTGATCTGCTTCTCGCGCATGACGCCTTCGTTCAGCCGTGCCCGCTCGACGACGCGGAACTGGCCGCTGTTGACCAAGGCGGTCTTGAACATGTCGGTGGTGCCGCGCGCGGGGATCTCGGTCACCGCAGATCGGAATTCGTAGATCGACACCGTCGTCAGCTCGCCCGGCCTGCGCGGCAGCGCCTTGATGGCCTGTGTACTCGGCGCCGCATCGACACGCGGCGCTTCGTAGGTGGGCGTGGTAGCGCAGGCTGTCAACAGCAGCGTCAATGCCGCGGCAACCGTCGGCGCGACCCAGAGGCGCCTGGCAGTCCTGGGCAGGCCGGGCGAAAGCAGGTGTCGAAGGGCGTTCACGGGGGGGCTCCTTGAGATGCGGCGGCAGGCTCATGCAGTTGCCGATACCTGTAAGAACGGGAACCCATGGCGAAACCGGCCAACCTGAGCAGGACGACGCGGTTGCTGTGCCGATCGTTTGATTGGCTCATGCCCGATGCGCCGAACGCGGACTCAGACCGGCGGCGCGGCGATTCGAATCGCTGCGCCGTAGTCCGTGTACAGAATCGTTGACTTGGCGCGGCCACCGATGAACATCACCTTGGTCTCGGCGTCTGATTCCAGTTTGAGCGGCAGGCCATTGCTGCCGACCCACAGCTTCACCCAGCCCTTCGTGCTGCCAAGGCCGCCGGCGATCTGGCCCGCCTGGTAGTAGCGATAGGCGGTGGCCGATCTCCCGTTGACCGACTCCGCACCGAGGGTTTGCGCGCCGCTGATGGTTTTCATGAAGGTGGGCAGGGTTTGCGGATCCTTGCGCACCTGTTCCAGGATCTTGTCGGTGGCGACGGGTGATCGCACCCACTGTTTCTCGGCCTTGATGAACAGCGACCCGTTGTAGAGGATGTGTTCCAGGGTCTCGGTCTTGCCCTCGACCCTCATCACCATGTGCGCGTTCGCTGGCGCGACGTATTCGATCGTGCCGTTGGTGACCTTGCCGTCACTGTCGGTCAAGCTCAGCTGCGCGCGATATGACTTCTGCTCGCCGGCCTTGGCATAGGCCGCCGCGATCGCGGCCAGCGCCGTGGTGTTGTTGGCCCCGACGTTTTCGGTCTGCTGCACCGTCTCGCAGGCGGCAAGGCAAACCGCCAAGATCAAAGCGGTGATCCAGAACGTGCGATTCAGCATGAGCATCTCCTGAAGTTCAAGGGAGTTGAATTTCGGCGGTCATCCCACGATGCATAACGGGAAGCAGCCGCAAAAGCGGCCAAGCCCCAGCAGATAAGATGCAGTCGTGACCGACGAAGTACCCACCGCGCCACGCCCCGATCACTGGGACACGACCCTGGCCGCCGAAGTCCGGGCCCTGGCCGACCAGTTGCTGCCGCTGTTCTATGCCGACTTGAAGCGCGTCGCCCATCGCGAGCGGGCCCGGGTCGGCGCCGGCATGACGTTGCAGACCACGGCCCTGGTGCATGAGGCCTACCTGAAGTTGCGCGGCACCTCGAGCTGGAATGACGATGCCCATTTCGTGCGTGCAGCAGCGCTCGCCATGCGCCACGCGCTGGTGGACCACGCGATCGAGCAACTCACCGCCAAGCGAGGCCAGGGCGCCGAGCACCTGCCGTTGACCGAAGGGCTGGACGTGGCGGCGGCGACCGACGAGGCACTGGTGGCGCTCAACGATGCGCTGGAGCTGTTGTCCAAGCAGTCGTTGCGGCTGGCCCAGGTGGTCGAGTGCCGCTACTTCGCCGGTTACGACGAAATCTCGACCGCGCATGCGCTCGGCATTTCCGAGCGTACCGTGCGGCGAGACTGGACGTTGGCGCGCGCCTGGTTGCAACGCGAACTGCGCAGCGCCTGACGTCGTTCGCGTGCCGGTCCGTCAGACCGGCGTGGCCAGGACGCGGCGGGCCCTCTGCACCTGGGGATGGCCATTGCCCAGCTGCGCAGCGAGGTCGGTGGCACCCTGGTTGAGGAGTTCCGTGGCCCCGGCCGTCTTGCTGCGCTTGAGTGCCTCACCGAGCCGCACGCGGGCCAGCGCCAACTCCCAGCTTTGAGCCCAGAGCAGCGACTGGCGCAGATCGACCGCTTCGCGCAGCGGCGCAGCGGCCTCGGCGGTCTTGTCCTGCAAGAGCAGGGCCTCACCCAGGCCGAACAGCGCGTGCGCCACCAGCGGTTGGCCCGGCCGGCCGGCCTTGCGCAACGGCTCGATCAGGGCGTTGAACTCGGCCTGGGCCTGTGCGGCATGCCCGGCTTCGAGTTCGATGCGCGCCTGGCTCAAGCGCACGCGCAGGGTCAACACGCCCGCAGGACCAAAGCGCTCGTTGGCCAGCACGAGGTTCTGTGACGCCAATTCGCGCGCCCGGTCCAGGTTGCCGCTGACGGTCAGCGCATCGGTCAGGAAGAGCCGGTTCTGGATCGACAAGGGGCTGGCCGCACCGACGAACTTGACCGTCATCTCGACAGCGGTCGGCAACACAGCCAGAGCCTCGGCCAGCCGGCCCTGGGCCGTGAGCGCGGCACCGTAAAGCCCCATCGCCGCCGAGACCGCGGCCGAATCGCCGGCCAGCTGACGTTGCTTTTCGAAGGCTGTTTTCAGCAAGCCCTCGGCCTCGCCCAGGCGACCGTAGCGAAAGGCCAGGGTGCCTGTGTTGCCGAGCACGATCAGCGCGTCGAGGTCGTCGCCCTGGCCGAGTTTTTGATAGATGGCCAGGTTCGCTCGGTACGCCTCGAGTGCCTCTTGCAACCGGTTGGCACCGGTGAGCGTGATGGCCAGCGAGTTGTACAGGTTGGCCGTCTCGCGGTGAACCGCGCCTGAGAACGCGGTGCGCTCGGCGATGGCCACCTGATAGGTGCGAATCGCTGCGTCGAGGTCGCCCTGGCTGCGCAGCAGCATGCCGCGGGCAAAGAGGGCCTCGAGGTGCTGCTCGCGGTACTTGTCGGGCGCGCTGGCCCACAGCGCCTCGGCCTTGGGCAACAGCTCGGCCGCGCGTGGCACATGGCCGCGCAGCAGTTCGAGGGTGGCCAGCTTCTGCTGCGCCAGGGCGACGGATTCGCGATCGGCCTCGGGGCCGGCGGCGGCCAGGAAGCCTTCGAGCAAGGGTACCTGGCCCTCGACGTCTTCGAGCGCGCCGTACAGGTCGGCCAGCGTCACGACCACCTTGCCTGCGAGTTGCGGGTCGTCGCTGTACTCCTTGAGCACGCGTTGCGCGCTGCGGTCGAGCATGGCCTTGGCGGTCACGGGCGCACCGCCCTTTTGCGCGATCGAGCTGCGGAACAGGTTGATCAGGTGGTACCGGACCGCCTCTTCCCGAGTGGCGGCGCGGCGTGCCGCGTCGCGCTCGACCTCGGTGCGGTGCGCCTGCCAGGCGGTGGCCGCCAGGCCGACCGCAAGGGTGACAACGACCAACGCGCCACCGGCGACAGCCCAGCGGTAGCGTCTGAGCGTGCGCCCGAAAACATAGAAGCGGGCCCGTCCACGCACTGTCACTGGCTCGTGGCGCAAGTGGCGCTCGATATCGCTCTTGAGCGCATTGACGGTCGGGTAGCGCTCGGCCGCGTCTTTGCGCAGACACGTGGCGACGATGGCATCCAGATCGCCGGCCAAGCGGCGCGCTGCGACCGGCGATGATGCCGATGCCAGCGCCGTTCGATGCATCGACGGCGGAGCGTCGTGCACGATCAGCTGCACTATGCGCGCGATCGGCATGCCGTCGCTGCGCCAGGGCCTCTGCCCCGTCAGCAACTCGAACAGCAGCACGCCGAGCGCGTACACGTCGGTGGCCGTGGTGATCGCCTGGCCCGTCAATTGCTCGGGCGCGGCGTAATCGGCAGTGAAAGGTGCACTCGTCCCGTCGACAGGCGCCTGCCCGATGTGATCGAGCCGCTTGGCCACACCGAAGTCGAGCAACTTGACGCGACCTTCGGGCGTGACCAGGATGTTGCCCGGTTTCAGATCTCGATGAACGATCAGGTTTCGGTGCGCGTACGAGACCACATCACACGCCTGGAGGAACAGCGCCAAGCGGTACGCGAGATCGGCGTGGCGACGGTCGCAGTGGTCGATGATCGTCTCGCCATCGACGTATTCGACGACCGCATACAGCCTGCCATCGCCGGCCACGCCGCCATCCAGCAGGCGGGCAATGCCCGGGTGATCCAGGTTTGCGAGGATCTGACGCTCGGCTTGAAAGCGCTCGATGTCGGGCGCCGCTTCCCGATAGAGCAGCTTCAGCGCCACCGCCTGCTCGAAGGCGCCGTCCGCGCGGGTCGCGAAGTAGACCTCGCCGGCGCCACCCCGCCGAATCAATGCGCCCAGGCTCCACACGCCGATACGCGTGCCTGCCTGCAGCACCTGCGCCGTCGACGCCGCCCTGCCGACCGCATTCGGCGGTGTATCGACCGGGTTTTGCTCTGCCTCGTGGGCCAGCAGCAGCGTGCGCAGCTCTTCGCGCAATGCCGGATCATCGGCGCATGCCCGGTCGCAAAACGATGCGCGCTTGTCTGCGGGCAGCTCGACCGCTTCGGCGAACAAGCCTTCGAGCGTTTGCCAGCGCGCTTCATCCATGTCTTGACCTCGATTCGAGTCCTGAACGGGCCGCGCCGCCCTCGCGCCATTCCTTGACCACCGGCCTCAACCGTAGAGCAGTTTCACCAACCCCAGGCTCAGCGACGGGAACAGCAGCAGCAACAGCATGCGCAACAAGTCCCAGGCCAGGAAGGGCATCACGCCCTTGTAGGTCTCGTTCATCGGCACGTCCTTCGCAATGCCGTTGACGACATAGACGTTCAGACCGACCGGCGGCGCGATAAGGCCGAAGCTCACCGTCATCAGCACCAGGATGCCGAACCAGATGGCCTTGGGCTCAGACGCCAGGCCGAGCAGCGGCAATTGCATGATGGCCGGGAAGATCACGGGGATGGTCAGCAGCATCATCGACAGCTCGTCCATCACACCGCCGAGAAAGATGTACAGCACCAGCACCGCGCCGACGATCACCAGCGGCGCCACCGGCAGGTGGCCGACCCAGGCCGCCACCGCGGCCGGCATCGCCGTCAGCGCGAGCGAGGCGTTGATCATGTCGGCGCCGAGGAAGATCATGAACACCATCGCGCTGGTCTCGGCGGTGCCAACGAAGGCGTGGCGAATGCCTTGCCAGCTGAGTTCGCGCTGGCCGAGCGCGGCGACGAAGGTGGCCACGGCACCGACCGCCGCGCCCTCGGTGGGCGAGAACAGGCCGGCATAGATGCCGCCGAAGACGATCAGGAAGATCAGCACGATCGGCCAGATGGCCCGCAGCGCACGCCAGCGCTCGGGCCACGGCACCGGCTTGGACGGTGGCGCCTGTTCGGGGTGGCGGCGGGCCACCAGGCCGACCACCATCAGGTAGCCGAGCATCGCGATCAACCCCGGCACCATCGCGGCGGCAAACAGCTTGGCGATGTTCTGCTCGGTCAGGATGGCGTAGACCACCAACGGCACCGACGGCGGGATCAGGATGCCCAGCGTGCCGCTGGCCGCCAGCGTGGCGGTGGAGAAGCGCCCGTGGTAGCCGTGGCGCTTCATCTGCGGATAGGCCACCTGCGTGATCGTCGCCGAGGTGGCCACCGACGAGCCGCAGACCGCGCCGAAGGCGCCGGCCGCCAGCACCGAAGCCATCGCCAGGCCACCGCGGATGTGGCCGACGAAGGCGGCGGCGGCCTGGAACAGCGCGCGCGACAGGCCGCCCTGCGTGGCGAACTGGCCCATCAGCAGGAACAGCGGGATCACCGACAGGTCGTAGACCGTCAGCCGAGCCACCGCGCTGCCCTTGAGCTGGTTGAGCAGCGCGAGGTCATTGGTCATCGACCAGTAGCCCAGCGCGCCGGGGATGAACATCGCCGCGGCGATCGGCACGCGCAGGGCCATCAGCAGCAGCATGCCGCCGAACATGGCCAGGCCGATGCCGGTCGGCGTCATGCGCTGCCGCCTTCGTGTTGGCCGCCGAGCAGCGCGGCCATCGGCGCATGGCGCCAGTGCAGGACGACTTGCACGACGGCCACCAGCGCGGCCAGCGCCAGCCCGGGGGCCAGCGACGCATAGGCCCACCACATCGGCAGGCCCAGGATCATCGAGGTCTCGCCGGCGTCGCGCACGCTGATGGCGCCGACGCTGGTGCGCCAGGCCAGCAGCGCGCACATCGCGGCCATCAGCAACGCGCCGACGCCGTCGAGCCAGCGCACCTGCCGCACCGGCAGGCGCTGGGTGAAGAAGTCGACGATGATGTTGGCGCCGCGCAGCTGGCACCAGGGCAGCGCCAGCGAGATCGCCAGTGCCACGGCGAATTGCGTCATCTCCACGTCGCCCTGGATCGGCCTCGTGGTCAGTGCCCGCAACGTGATGCTCGTCACCACCATCAGCGCGGCGGCAAAGGCCACGGCCGAACCGGCGACGGCGAACGTGGCGGCAACGCGCCGCAACAATGCCAGCATGCGATTGATCCTCAAAGAGAAAGCGGCGCCGGCCGCGGGGGACGGGCGCCGCAGTCTGGACGCATCAAGTCACTTCTTGTACTTGACAAGCAGTTCGCGCGCTTCGGCCAGCATCGCCTTGCCGTTGCTGCCGCGCTTGTCCATGTCGGCGATCCAGTCGTCGTACAGCGGCGCCGAGGCCTTGACCCAGTTGTCGAGTTCGCTGGCCGGGATCATGTAGAAGCTGTTGCCGCGGTCTTGCGCGGCCTTGCGACCGGCGGCCTGGCTGCCGTCCCAGATCTTGCCGATCTGCTGGCTCAGCGCAGCGCCCGAGTTGTCGTCGATGACCTTCTTCAGGTCGGCCGGCAGGCTGTCGTACTTGGCCTGGTTCATCGCGAACACGAACACCGCGCTGTACAGCGCCGGGCGCGACGGGTCGGTCTCGCTGTGGAACTTGACCATCTCCTGCAGCTTCAACGACGGCATCACCTCCCAGGGCAGCAGGAAGCCGTCGATCGTGCCTTTGCCGACGGCATCCGGGATCGCCGGCAGCGGCATGCCGACAGGCGACGCGCCCAGTGCGGCCAGCAGCTTGTTGGTCTGCCGCGTCGGCGCGCGCATCTTCAGGCCCTTGAAATCGGCCAGCGTCTTGACCTGGTGGCCGTTGGTGTGCACATAGCCTTCGTCGTGAACCCAGGTGGCGAGCAGCTTGGTGCCGGGGAACTCCTTCAGCGAGTACTTGTTGATGTAGTCCCAGGTGGCGCGCGCGCCGACCTCGGCCGAGTTGGTCATGAACGGCAGCTCGAAGACCTCGGTGGTCGGGAAGCGGCCCGCGGTGTAGCCCGGCAGCGAGATGATCACGTCGTCGACGCCATCCTTGACGCGGTCGACCAGCTGCGGCGGCGTGCCGCCGCCGCTCATCGCCGGCAGGATCTGGCACTTCATCTTGCCGGCCGATTCCTTGGCGATCTTGTCGCACCACGGACCGATCACCTGCACCGAGGCCATCGCCTGCGGGTTCCAGATGTGGTGGAACTTCAGCGTCACTTCCTGCGCGGCGGCGGGCAGGGCGAAGGCGATGGCAGCCAGGGCGAGGGGGGCGATTCGTTTCATGGGACATGTCTCCTGAGCGTGATGAAAATCTTCAAACAACCGCCGTGGATCCGGCTCTGCCGGGCCACTGGCGGTGCCCCCTCGAGGGGGAGCGGCGCAGCCGCTTCGGGGTGGGTTCATGTTCCCCAGATTTCGGCGGCGGTTTCGACGACAAGGCGCAATTTGGCGCGCTGGGCTTCGACCGCGATGTTATTGCCATGCACGGTAGAGGAAAACCCGCACTGCGGGCTCAGTGCGAGCTGTTCGAGCGGCGCGAACTTGGCGGCCTCGTCGATGCGGCGCTTCAGCGCGTCCTTGGTTTCCATCTCGCCGAACTTGGTGGTCACCAGCCCGAGCACGACGATCTTGCCCTTGGGCAGGAAGCGCAGCGGGCGGAAGTCGCCGCTGCGCGCGTCGTCGTACTCCATGAAGTAGGCGTCGAGGTTCATCTCGGCCAACAACGCCTCGGCGACGGGCTCGTAGTTGCCGGCGGCGGCGTGGGTGCTCTTGAAGTTGCCGCGGCAAAGGTGCATCGCCAGCACCATGCCCGGCGGCTTGCGCGCAACGACCTTGTTGATGAACTTGGCGTAGCGGTGCGGCAACTCGTTGGGGTCGTCGCCGCGCGAGCGCGCGGCTTCGCGCATCTTCTCGTCGCACAGGTAGGCCATGTTGGTGTCGTCCATCTGCACGTAGCGGCAGCCGGCGTTGTACAGCGAGCGCAGTTCTTCGCCGTAGGCCTCGGCCACGTCGTCGTAGAACGCCGGCTCGAGCTCGGGGTAGTGTTCCTTGCTGATGCCGGCGCGGCCGCCGCGAAAGTGCAGCATCGTCGGCGACGGGATCGTCACCTTGGGTGTGCCGGTCTGGCTGACCTGGCGCTTGAGGAATTCGAAATCGGCGCGCTGGATGTCCTTCACATGGCGCACCTTGCCGATCACGCGCATCGCCGGCGGCGCCAGCTCT
>Ga0315284_10011943_pt1 | contig 12368 bp, 11 predicted proteins | sample YL17G09_16_MG_FD_203696 | JGI IMG/M metagenome (GOLD analysis project Ga0315284, IMG submission 203696) | Sediment microbial communities from Yellowstone Lake, YNP, Wyoming, USA - YL17G09_16 | ecosystem: Environmental > Aquatic > Freshwater > Lake > Sediment | place: USA: Wyoming | collected...
AATTAGCAAAGCCCCTGTAAAAATAGAGATAAGAACACTTTACAGGGGCTCTTTTTTTATTGGGTGTTTATCTCTTTCTCTTCTTGCCGCCTCTTTTCATCTTGGCGCAGGAGACATCACCTTTTTTGTCAACGAAATAGAGGTATCCCTCTTTTCTCTTGATGCCAACTTTCGTTACTTTCTTTGGGCTACCTCCTTTTTTCTTGCCTCTTGCCATCTTGGCGCAGGAGACATCACCTTTTTTGTCAATGTAATAGAGATAACCTTTTTGACGCTTTATGCCTAACTTTACTAATTTCTGTGCCATATTTTTATTCACCTCCCTTCTGTCGTTCGCTATTGGTTATTCAGTGCGTGCAAGTAAGCATTCTTGCACGTATCTTCACATCTGAAGCTTATCTTACTTATTTATGACGCTCACTCCTTAGGAGGGGGCAAGCCCCCTCCTAACGCTATTAGCTATATCTTATAAGCTTGACGCTGTTCTCCCCCAAACGTGGGGGACATCTCTTTTCCCCCACACCCCCTTATGTTTTTGACAATAATCAAACATTATATTGCCAGTATGTCCGCTTTCAGCGGATAATTGTCAAAAACATTTTTTATAAACTTAGGTACCGATTTTAACCGGTTCTAAAATCTGTTTTAAAGTTGCGACCGCTGATAAAACTGCCAGGTAACTCGTCTTGGGATTATCAGGATGAAGAATATTTTCAGTGCGCGTCAATATCCTTGCCGCCTTGGATTCTATATAGACTTCATGGATATTTTTCTTTGTCTTGGGTGAGGCAATAATCTTGACCTTAGTCTTATTTTGCCCGATACCAGCGATACTTAACAAGCCGGCAACATTAATATTCTGCGGGAAAAAATTAATCGCTTCTTTAGCGCTACCGAAAAATAATAAGGTATCTTTTTTTATTTTATCCAATCTAATTCCCTTTCTTTTGATATACTCAACATCTTTAAAGGATATGGGATTCTTGCGTGTAGTAATGATAACTTTTTTAATCTCCCCGATTTTTGCTGCCTTTAAAGCATCGATACCGGAAATGGCACCGCTAGGGATATAAACCTTAGCATTATATTTCTTTGCCAAGCCAGATAATTTCCTGAACTTACTGGCTATGCCCCCTACACTCATAATCATAATACTGCATCCTCTAGATAAAACATTTTGTGCGATCTCCCAAGAACTCTTGGCAGAAGTTGCTTCAATAACTAATTCTGATTTATTAATTAATTGTTTAAGGTCTGGAACTACCAAATCATGACCCTTAGAAACTATTCTCGATAAATCGTGGGATTTTTTATTATCGATATCGTAAAGCGCAACTAACTTAGCTTCTTCTTTAAAATTTCTAACAATTGTTTTAGCTAATGAGTTACCAATTGCTCCGCAGCCCACAATGCCAATCTTTAACTTAGTCATATATTTGATTCGTAATCGGTAAATCGTAATTGGTAATTTAAAATTACGGTTACTTTATCGTTTTTTTAAATTCACCTATCTGTTTGACTGCTTTTCTAATCTGCTCTACTTTTTTATACTGTCTCAACCATTCATAAACAATTGATAGATTATTTAATGCTATGATATTTTGGTTATCTAATTTTAGTGCATAGTTTAATGCCTCGATTGCCTGAGTATATGCTCCCATCTTAGCAAAAGTTATCCCAGCGAGTGTATAAAGTTTTGACGTAGGCGACACCGTCAATGCTTTCTCCAAAGTTCCCAATGCTTCGCTGAAATTGCCCATCCTAATATATGAAATAATCTTGGATTCAATGGGTGATAATGCAGGATCGATTTCTTCTTTATAAACCTGCCCTGATTCTTCGGCAAGGGACTTTAGTTTACGATTTGCCTGCCAGCAGAAATAGTCTATTTTTACAGCATTTTGATATGCTGCTTTTGCCTGCTCGTATTTTTTCATCCCCTGTAAAATATCGCCAAGAATAATGTAGGCCATCCAGTTTTCTGGATTTACTGACAATACAGAATTAACTTCTTTTACGGCCTCACCGTAAAGTTGCTTTTTATATAAAGCATTTGCAAGATTGAGGCGTAAGATAATATCTATATCAGATTTAACAAATCTTAGATTATAACGATAGAAATTTATTTCATCTTTCCAATGAGCATTATTAAGGAAGGTTAAAGTGCCATATATAATTATAATAAAAAAACTTAGTATCGTAATTAATCTTTGTCTTTTAATACTTAAAAGGAGATTCGCTAAAATGACAAAAAATCCTATGGAGGCCAAATATACCCACTGCTCTTCCATAATAATAAAATCAGATACTTTATACATAAATCTTATGAGATAAAGAAGTGTCAAAATGAACCAGCATATACCAAATAGTAATATATATTTTTTTTGTTTTATTAATATAGTCAATAGAATTATTAAGAAAATCAAGAAAATGAGAAGTGGAGTAATCTGTAAAAGTCTAAAAGATGCAATGGGTGTGATATTCCTAAAGATATGAAGTTGATAAGGGAATATAAGCGACTTAGAATACTCCATTAAAACATGCAAAAAATTTAAAATGTCCCCAAAAAAAGAGAATGCGCTAGTAGGAATTATCTGTAAAGGCACCAGAATTGTAAACCGCAAAATTATGTATATAGCCAGAATAGCTGTAAAAGTTCCGAAGTGTAAAAATGTATTCTGCTTGGGAATCTTTGATTTTATTCCAATAATAGCTATAAAGAATGGTACAAATACTAAAAATCCTGCCTCTCTTGAAAGTAAGGCGCAAGCAAAACTAAATAACGAAATAAGATATGCCGTTATTCTCCCTGACTTTGTATATCTGATATAAGCCACTAAGGTTATCAGGGTAAATAAACTCACTAATAACTCGCTACGATTGGTTATATAACTTACTGACTGGCTATGTATGGGATGAGCGCAAAACAGAATGCTGCTTAGTAAGGCAAGTGGAAAATTAATAAAGAATCCATATATAAGGCAATAGACCAAGAAAGCATTCAGGGAATGTATGGTAATATTGGTTAAATGGTAGCCTATAGGATTCAATTTCCATATATTATAATCCATTGCAAATGATAAAGTCATTAGAGGACGATAGTACCTATAAGCCCCTTCATAAAGATTCAAGTTAGATGGCTGATTAAACGCCTGAGTGATAAAGAGCATGGGGATTGTACGGATATGCTTGATAAATTCATTATCAATAATTAGCAGCTTATCATCTAAAATGAAATCGCCGCTTAAAGAATTACTATAAAGAATCAAAGATATAAAAAATAAAAATAAAAAAAACCGCAATTTCGAAAATTTATAAATATTCAGCATTAATTTTTATAAAAACCCGCGCCTGTGTAGTAATTCAAATTAATAACTAATTTTTAATTACCGAGGCTACGGCGAATAGTATTTATCTCTTTTTCTTCTTGCCACCTCTTTTCATATTGACGCAGAATACATCACTTTGTTTGCCAATTTAAAAATTACCGATTACGATTTACGGATTACGGATTATTATCATATTATCTATTAACCTGGTTTTCCCTATCCAGACAGCCAATGCAATAAGACAATTATCAGTTATTTTTTTAATCGGCTTAAGACTAACAGAATCTACAATAGATATATAATCAATTTGAGCGGTTTTTTTGCTCTGTATAAGTTGCCTCATACTGCGAATAATTTTGTTTGCGTCCTTTATACCTCTCTTAATTAAATCCTCGGCCAAGTTAAGAGACCGAGATAAAACTACCGCATCTTTTTTCTCTTTTTCATTAAGATATGAATTCCGAGAACTGATTGCCAATCCATCTTTCTCGCGAACAGTAGGCATAACCTTTATCTTAACCCGCATGTTTAAATCCTCAGCCATCTTTTTTATAATTATTGCCTGCTGCGCGTCTTTCTGGCCGAAATAAGCAATATCCGGACTTACTATATTAAATAGTTTCGTTATCACTGTGGCAACGCCTTTAAAGTGTCCGGCTCGGGACTCACCGTATAAACAATCGCTTAAACCTTGGACTTCCACATATGTTCTAAAATTGGCTGGATACATCTCTTTTACATCAGGATAGAATATGATATCCACTCCTTCTTTCTTACAAAGTTCAGCATCCCGTGATAAATTCCTGGGGTACTTTTTGAAATCTTCTTTTGGGCCAAATTGGATAGGATTAACAAATATACTGACTACCACGGTATTATTTTCTTTGCGTGCCTGTCGAATAAGACTTAGATGCCCCTCGTGTAAAGCACCCATAGTGGGTACAAAACCCAAAGTCCTGCCTTTGCATTTAATCTTTTGAGAAAATTCAGACATCTGTTTAATGCTGCCGATGATTCTCATATTATTTCCAATAATGGCTTTATTACAAATTCGCGTTCAAATATTTTGGGGTGCGGAACTTTCAGGTCTTTTCTATTTATAACCCTATTTCCATAAAACAAAATGTCCAAGTCAATCACCCTTGGACAATAACGGACAGTTTTTACCCTTCCCAGCTCTTTTTCAATACTTTTCAAGCTTTTAAGTAACATAAAAGGCGAAGTATCTGTTTTTATCTTTAAGGCAGCGTTTAAGAATTTACCTTGGCCCCCTGGTCCACCGATGGGCTCTGTCTCAATGATTTTGGACACCTTGATAATCTTGGTATCTTTCAAGGCATTGATTTTTTTAATGGCTAATCTTATAGATTTTTGTCTATCGCCTAAATTAGAACCGATACCTAAATAACAGGTAACCATTAAAATATTTTCTTCAAACGTTCGATTGCCTCGTTTATCCTCTCTTTGGATACAGTAAGGGCTATACGTACGTAACCTTCACCGTGCTTACCAAAACCTACTCCCGGCGTAACAACGATATTTGCTTTGTCCAATAAAATGGAGACAAACTTTATAGAGTCTGTCTTTTTAGGAATCTTTACCCATACATAAAAAGTCGCCTTGGGTGAAGTTACCTGCCAGCCTAAAGAATTTAGGCCATGGATTAAGATATCGCGCCTTTCCTGATAAAGCTCGCACATATTTTTGATATGCACCTGGGGTCCTTCTAATGCAGCGATGCCGGCTAATTGAATCGCAGAAAATATGCCGGAATCAATATTTGCTTTAACCTTTGCTAATGCAGAGATTAACTTTGCATTGCCACATGCCCAACCTATGCGCCAACCAGTCATGTTATATGTTTTAGATAGAGAGTGAAACTCTAATCCCACCTCATTTGCTCCCTCAACCTCTAAGAAACTGGGGGGTCTGTATCCATCATAGGCAATTTCAGAATAGGCTAAATCTGAAATTACAATGATTTTATTCTTTAGCGCAAACTCTACGACATCGCGATAAAATTTTTTCTCTGCGATTGCACTGGTAGGATTGTTAGGGTAATTAATGTACATTAACTTCACCCGCCTTCGGATATTTACGGGTATAATTTTGAGGTCGGGTAAAAATGCGTTTGATTCACGAAGCGGCATAAGATAAGGTTTTCCCCCCGCCAAGATTGTTCCGCCTTTATACGGCGGATAGCAAGGATCAGGTACTAATGAATAGTCTCTCTCGTTTAAAAAAGCTAATGGAAAATGCGCAATGCCTTCTTTCGAACCGAGCAAAGGCAGAATTTCGCTATCGGGATTAAGATTGACATTGAACCGTCTTTTATACCAGCCTTCAATTGCGCGGCGTAATGCCGGCATTCCCTGGTCAAGGGCATAGCGATGATTGGCAGGATCGAGTGCCGCCTGATACAGTGCCTCAATAATATGTCTTGGCGTAGGGCTGTCTGGGTCACCTATACCTAAATCAATGATATCCCTGCCGCAAGCCCGAGCTTTTCTTTTTGCTTTATCAATCTCAACGAATAAATATGGAGGTAAACTCTTTAGTCTTTGGGAAATTTTAAACATCATTTTAGGACGTCCTGCATTGAATATAGCCCGGCGGGTTTGCCGAAAACCCATTTCGCAGCTTTTAAGGCACCTAAAGCAAATAAATCCCTTGAATGTGCCTGATGTTTTATTTCAATGCGCTCGGAATTACCGCAAAACATAATCGTGTGGTCGCCGATAATATCACCTAAACGGATAGCATGAATGGGTATCTCCCTCTTGATTACATCCGCTAAGATTTGACCGAATTTCTTAGCAGTGCCAGAAGGGGCATCTTTTTTGGCTTTGTGGTGTGCTTCCACAATCTCAATGTTATAATCCGGACCTAATCTTTTGGCTATTTCTGGCAATATCGTAAATAAAACATTTACCCCTACCGACATATTCGGAGAAAATACTACCGGAACAACCTTAGAAACTTCTTCAACTTTTTTTAATTGAGTATCATTAAGCCCGGTTGTGCCGATTACCACTGCCTTTTTATATTTTGCTACATAATCTAAATTTGTTTCGGTGGCTAAGGGTTCAGTAAACTCCACAAATACATCTATCAAAAATATACCGTCAGGACTTGAGGATATTTTTAATTTCCCCAAGTCTTTGCCAATCATGGAGGTACCTTTCTTCTCTAATGCAAGGGTCAATTCAAAACCTCTATCTCCAGAGGCTAATTCAAAAATACGCCTGCCCATCCTTCCACACACACCGGAAATTCCTAACTTAATCATGAGGATTTCTCCTTTTTCAAAAGACCATAATCTACTAAAGCTTTTTTCAATTTCTCTAAATTCTCAGGCAACATCGCACACATCGGAAGCCTTAAATCCGGCTCGCACATTCCCAATAACCCAAGCGCAGTTTTAAGCGGAATGGGATTTGTTTCGATAAACATCGCCTTAATTAAAGGTAACAGCTTGTAGTGAATCTCTTGGGCTTTTTTAATATTACCTTTTTCGAATTCACTCACTAAACCTGCTACATCTTTCGGGACAATATTAGCCACTACTGAGATAATACCTGTGCCTCCAATGCTTAATACGGGTAAAGTCAGGCTATCGTCTCCGGATATCAGAGCAAAATTTTCCGGACACAACTGTTTTATGCGCGACATCTGCTCCAGATTTCCCGACGCCTCTTTTACACCCACAATATTCTTGCAATCACGGGCTAATTTTGCAATTGTCTCCGGCTCTATATTTACCCCTGTGCGCGAAGCAATATTGTAAAGAATAATGGGGATCTCTACAGAATTTGCTATTGCCTCAAAATGCTCATAAAGACCTTTCTGTGTAGGACGATTGTAATACGGAGAAACCTGCAACGACGCATCTGCTCCTGATTTGACGGCGTGCTTCGTAAGCATTATTGCCTCGTCAGTAGAATTCGAGCCAGTGCCTGCGATAACCGGAATTCTTTTTCCAACTTGTTCAATGGTAATTTCAATAACGCGGTCATGTTCATCAAAGGACAGGGTTGCAGACTCACCTGTTGTGCCACAAGGCACAATTCCAGAAGTGCCATTTTTAATCTGAAACTCGATTAATTCCCTCAATTTCTTTTCGTCAATCTTGCCATTATTAAATGGCGTAACTATGGCAACAATTGAACCTTTAAACATAGTATTCTCCTTTGTAAGCTATCATCGCTTTACCTTCCAGCCAGACATTTTCGAATTTATTTTTTATTTTCTCAAAATAAACTTTTAATATTTCTCCGCCTTTAGTCTGTACACTTATTTTATTATAACTCATAACTTGTAACTTATAACTCATAACTAATGCGGAAGCTACTGCACCGGTTCCGCAAGCCAGGGTTTCGTCTTCTACCCCTCTTTCGTAGGTTCTTACCTTTATAGCATTATTGTTTAATACCTCCACGAAATCTACATTTGTTCCACAAGGAGCAAATCTTTTATGATAACGAATCTGGTTTCCCAGATTCGCAACATCAATTTTATCTAATCCTTCCACAAATATTACGGCGTGAGGAACACCGGTATTAATAAAATTTACGCGCATGGTTCTATTATTTACTTTAATGGGTAGATTTAATTTTATATCTTTCGGGTCAGTTAATTTTATCTTTGCATTATCACCGCTGACTCTAGCCTCGATTATCCCTGCCCTTGTTTCTATTTTTATGAATTTTGACTTAAGCCAAAGGCTGACACAACGCGCTCCGTTTCCGCACATTTCTGCTTCAGAACCATCGGCATTAAATATGCGCATTTTGATATCAGCGATTTTAGACTTTTCTAAAATCAATAAACCATCCGCTCCTACCCCATATTTCCTATCGCAAAGCCTTTGAGCCAATCTTTTCAACCCGAGAACCCGAGAACTCGAGAACTCGAGAACTACAAAGTCATTCCCCGAAGCAACCATTTTTGTAAAATTTATTCTTTGCATTCTACAACCCTAAAAGAAACTGCGGTATTATTTCGTTGCGGACCAAGTCTTCGTAAATTTCTCTTTTTCTAATTACAAAAACCCTGTCTTTAGCAACCATAACCTCTTCTGCCCTAAGACGCGAATTATAATTAGAGGACATACTGAAACCATATGCGCCTGAACCCATTATTGCCAGGTAATCTCCTTCTCGAACCCTGGATATTCTTCTTTCTTTAGCAAAGAAATCAGTGCTTTCACATATAGGGCCTACTATGTCATATTCTTGATTCTTGATTCTTGATTCTTGATTTTGAGATTTTGCCAATGGCAAAATCTCATGATACGCATCATACAAAGCAGGCCTGATTAAATCATTCATACCCGCATCCACAATTACAAATCTCTTTTTAGCCGTAGATTTGATATACAATATTTTTGTAACCAAAATACCGGCATTACCCACGATAAACCTTCCCGGCTCTAAAATTATATTCAGTTTAGTTTTCTTTAATAAAGGCAAAACTTTGCCGGCAAACTTTTGCGCAGTCTGCGGTGTCTCGCGGGCATAAACAATACCTAAACCGCCTCCGATATTAAGGTATTCTAAATCTATTCCTTTTTTTCTTAACCTTTCAATGAAATCAACCATCTTGCTTATTGCTGCAACGAAAGGTGCGCTCTCGATAATCTGGGAGCCGATGTGTATATGTAAACCAGAAATTTTTATGTTAGATATGCTCTTACGCAACAAGAAAATCTGATAAGCGCTCTTAAAATCTATACCGAATTTGTTGGTAAGTTTTCCGGTTGTAATGTATCTATGAGTTTTGGGTTCGATATCCGGATTTATGCGTATAGCGACTCGGGTAACTCTATTTAATCTTTTGGAAATCCGGTTAATATTCTCTAATTCAGAAATGCTCTCCACATTAAAAAATAGAATCCGCCTTCTTATCCCTTCCTCTATTTCGTTATCTTTTTTACCTACAGAGGCATACACGATTTTATTCGCAGGACAACCTACCTGAATTGCACGGAAAAGTTCGCCTCCGGAAACAATATCTAACCCCGCACCTTTATCTACGAGGGCTTTCAGAATTGCCAGATTAGAATTGGCTTTTACAGAATAGCAAATAAGCGGATTAATCTCTTTAAAGGCAGTTTTTAACTTAATAAAATGGTCAATAAGGGTGCGGTAGCTATAAACATAAAGCGGCGTGCCAAATTTTTCCGCCAAATCCTGGACTCTTACTTTTTCGCAGTAAAGGTAGTTTCCTTTATATTTAAATTCGTGCATATTTTACTTAAGTTTTGCGGGCTTGTCTTGTCTGTGCTTTCGCGGGGACGCTTTCCTACGCCCAAAGGGCGTAGGATTGACGCTCGCCTGCGGACCCTCGCTCTCACTAACCTGCTTTAGCTGGTGAACCATGCCCGCTCGGGTTCCTCGGACCTGCCCTCACTCGAAATCAATCCAAGCCACCCGCTGAACCTATTATCTCTTAATCGACTTCTTTGACTTCACCGAAACCAACGGATCGAACAACTTAACTATCTCTTTCTTAACAAACTTGTCGGAAAATTTCTTCAACAGACTTTCCGGCATGTCTTTGATCTTGATATCGTTATCAATGGAATACTTCACCAGCTTACCGATAATAGTATGTGCATTCTTAAACGGTATTTTTTTGTCTACCAGATAATAAACCAAATCCGTAGCGTATAAAGATTCGTCTTTTAACTGCTCTTCTATCTTCGCTTTATTGAATTTCAGTGTCTTGATCAGACCCGTCAATACCTTTAATTCTGAAGAAACTATCTCAAAGGAATTAAACAGCGGCTCTTTATCAAGCTGCATATCCCGGTTGTAAGTCAAAGGTAGGCCTTTCATCATCGTTAATACACTCACTAAATTACCATACAATCTTCCTGCGTAGCCTCTTACTAACTCTAAGACGTCCGGATTCTTCTTCTGCGGCATAAGCGAACTGCCGGTACAAAACGATTCATCTATTTCAACAAAATCAAACTCTTTGGTAGACCATATAATTAAATCCTCAGCCAATCTGGATAAATGCATCGCCATAATTGATAAAGCACTGATAATTTCAATTATAAAGTCTCTATCACTAACTACGTCTAATGAATTTTTAGTTGATTCTATATTAAAGGCTTTAAAAATTTCTTTATCTTTAATATAATCTGCCACCTTCAGGTTATATTCATGAGCATCGACAGGCGTTCCTGCTAAAGCACCAGCTCCCATGGTTATCTTCATATTTTCGGAAATATTCTCTAATCTCTTATAGTCTCTATGCAACATCTGCATATATGCCAAAAAATAATTCATCAAATATACAGGTTGGGCGTGTTGTAAATGAGTAAAGCCCGGAATAATAATATTCTTATTCTTAATACATAAATTAGTTATTAATAAATTTAGTTTTTGAATCCCTGAAAGCAATTCTGCTATCTCAATTTTACAGTATATCTTAGTTGAGAAAACCACTTGATCGTTTCTAGATCTAGCCATATGAAGTTTTAAAGCTAAATCACCTACTTTTTGTTGCAGTATATTTTGGATATTAGTATGTATATCTTCACTATTTTTATCGAATTTAAATTTATTTTTTCCTACGCTGTTATAAATAGAATATAGGGCCTTGACAAGCTTTGATGATTCCTGGGATGTCAAATAATCAGCTTCTCTGAGAATACTAGCATGAATCATTGAGCCCAGGATATCGTATTTGGCAATTTTATAATCGTATTGTATAGATTTAGTGAATTCTTCCACTAACGGGTCTGTTTTTTTACTGAATCTGCCACCCCATAATTTTTTCGCCATGTCTTTTCTCCCGTTCAACCCTTATACCGCTCGCCTTAGGGACAGTCCCCTAAGAACAATTTCTATTTTGACCTGTCGGGGACAGTCCCTGCTGGCAACGCTATTATCTTTTATAAGGTAATCCCCAGATCTTAATGAACCCTTCGGCTAATTTATGATTGAATTTATCTTCTTTGCCGTAAGTGCTCAATTCCTTTTTGTATAACGAGTGCTTTGACTTTCTTCCTACGGGAGTGCAGGTTCCCTTAGATAACCTTAATCTAATCGAACCGGTAACGTGTTTCTGTGTAGAATTAACAAAAGCATCCAGCGCCTCTTTTAAAGGAGAATGCCAGAGACCATAATAAACCAACTCTGAATATTTAAGTGCTATAATCTCTTTAAAGTGCGCCAATTCCCTGTCTAAAACTAAACTCTCTAATTCTTTATGCGCCGTATGAAGTATCGTCGCTGCAGGTGCCTCATATATCTCTCGGGATTTAATACCCACGAGCCTATTCTCAATTAAGTCGGTTCTGCCCACACCATAAAGTCCTCCGACTTCATTTAAGTGGTTAATTAAAGTTTTTAATTTATAAGTTTTCCCGTCTAATTTCTTAGGCGTGCCTTTTTCAAAATAAATTTCAATATATTTTGGATAAGAAGAATGGCCCGTGGGGCTCTTGGTAATTAAGTATGCGTCTTCGGGAGGCTCTTGCTCCAGATTTTCCAACACACCTGCCTCGATGCTAATGCCCCAGATATTTCTATCAATACTATAAGGCTTTTTCTTGGTCACATCGATAGGAATATTATACATATTAGCATATTCAATTTCTTCTTCCCGCGATTTAAACTCCCATTCTCTTACAGGTGCGATAACCTCCAATTTAGGGTCTAATATACCTACCGTAACTTCAAATCTTACCTGGTCATTACCTTTGCCTGTGCAACCGTGAGCTACTGCCTCTGCTTTTTCTTTATGCGCTATCTGAACAAGATACTTGGCAATCAGGGGCCTGCTTAATGCCGTGGCAAGGAGGTATTTTCCCTCATAAATTGCATTTGCCTTTAAAGCCGGCATGACAAAATCTTCCACAAATTCATCCTGAAGGTCTTTAATATAAACTTTTGATGCGCCTGCAGTAAGCGCCCTTGCTTCTATAGCCTCAAAATCTTCTCCCTGTCCTAAGCCTTGCCCCAAATCAGCCACAAAACAAATAACCTCAAATGTCTGCTCTTTTAACCATCTAATAGCACAGGA
>Ga0315284_10011945_pt1 | contig 12366 bp, 12 predicted proteins | sample YL17G09_16_MG_FD_203696 | JGI IMG/M metagenome (GOLD analysis project Ga0315284, IMG submission 203696) | Sediment microbial communities from Yellowstone Lake, YNP, Wyoming, USA - YL17G09_16 | ecosystem: Environmental > Aquatic > Freshwater > Lake > Sediment | place: USA: Wyoming | collected...
TTGAACACCCAAACCGCGTCGTGCCCGAGAGGACGCAGATCTCTTTCAACAAAGGCGTCGCCAACCTGCCGCCTCACTCGTTGACGATAATCAGGGTGCCCTGGAAGTGATCCCTGATGGTGAACCCCAAACGCGCGGCCCAATGCAACAGCGCAACTTCCGTATTGTGCGCGCAATTTGCCGCGACGGACTGCCAGTGCAGAAAATCGGTATCGTGTCCCCCGAAATCCAATCCCCCGAAATCCGCAAGCCGCCCACGGTCTGCGCGCATCGGCCAGAAAAGAGATAAAGGCCAGGCGGCGACGCGCTCATCACTTCACTGTGATGGGCCTTCGCGGATCGTTTCTGCGACCGGCATTTTCCGGGAGAATCTTGCTGTTTCTCATCATCCTCTAATGTGCGGTCTGTATCATGAGGGGTACGCGCCCGACGTGGGGCTAATCAAGGACGAGGACTTCGTCCTCACGAAGATCGAGAAGCCGAAACTCGGCAATGATCGTGAACATCGCTGGCGGTCGGCGTCAGCGAACAGCCATCTGGAAAATATCGGTTCATAGATGGCAGGGTCAGACAGAAAATGTCAGGTCAGGTTTACCTGGAAAAGTCGTCAACGGTTCCGAAATCCCTGTTCAGAACGGAAGTACTTCCGTTTGCCGCAGCCGTCGCTCTTTTGCTGGCGATGACACTGGCGGTTGACCTGGCATTGCACAGGGCCGATCTTGGCTGGGTGGGACGATACCTGGGCATACCGGGAACATTCCTGATCGCCGTGTCATTTCTGTACTCTCTGAGGAAGCGCAAAATCATTATTCGTTTCGGAACGGTCAGGCAGTTTCTTGCAATTCATGAAGTCTGCTCGTGGGTGGGCGCCCTGACGGTCCTGGTTCATTGCGGCGTGCACGTCAACACGATCCTGGCCTGGCTGGCGGCCTTGTCGATGGTGGTGGCGGTCGTCAGCGGCCTGACGGGCAGGTTGTTGTTGACGCGATCGCTGAAACGCCTGGCGTCGAGGAGGGAGAACCTTCGCAGCCAGGGGCTTTCAGAGGCCCAAGCGGCGGAGGAACTGCTCTGGGAGGCCCTGGCCGTCGCCGTAATGAAGAAATGGAAGGTGGTGCATTTCCCTATTACGGTAAGTTTTTGCGTCTTGGCGGCGTTCCACGTGTTCCTGATCTTTTTCTTCGGCGAGTGGATATGAAGAACCCCTGGATGTGGCTTGGTCTGGTGCCGGGCATTGCCACGTGGGCGGCGCTGGTTTGCCTGTTCCCCGCCACGATGGCAAGCCCCGGTGGCTTAAGGCAAGGCCACCAGGACCTCACCGGTGACTGCCTGAAGTGCCACAAGCCCTTCCAGGGCGCACCGCGTGAGAATTGCGTTGCATGCCACCAGGTGGACAAGATCGGCCTGGCGGCAGCGCAGGGCAAAGCGTTTGCCGCCACGCGGCCGAGGAAGGCGCCGTTTCACCAGCATCTCCAGGAGCAGGACTGCGTCGCCTGCCATCTTGAGCACAGGGATTTGGCGGTCAACGTGGCCGAACCGCAGTTCAACCATCAGTTGGTGAATGTCGCCGTCAGCGGCGATTGCTCGAAGTGCCACCAGACGCCCAAGGACGTGGCGCATCGATGGATTGCGACTGACTGCGACGGTTGCCATACGAACACAGAATGGGTGCCCGCGACGTGCGATCACAGGGAGACGTTCCGGTTTGATTCGCACCACAAGCCCAAATGCAGAATCTGCCATTCGGACGGCGACTACAGCAAAAGCACGTGTTACGGGTGCCACGAGCATTCGGCGGCAAAGGTGGAGAGGAAACATATCAGGGCGGGAATCCGCGATTTCCAGAAGTGTACGGAGTGCCACGGAAGCGCAAGCACGCACGAGGCGAAGCGCAACCTACGACTACAGAAGGGCGGAGGTCCGATCAGAAGAAACGATTAGGCAACAGAGCGTGCAGTTCTGCTGCACACCGACTCTTTCTGCCATTCATCCTGCCGATTGTAAGCTAATAGTACGCACCCATTTGACAACCACAATTCCCCGTAAAGGGGGATTGTCCCGTGGTCGGAGTAGGGACACGGGTTGCCCCGTGCCCCCTCCACGGATCCCGGCGAGCGGAGATACCGCACCGGGCTCTTGCCTTGGATCCTGACGCGCAGGCGCTGGGCAGGGTACGGATGGGCCTTCTTTGCAGCCTGCCGTATCCTCTCCAGTTCGTTTGGCCAGTCAGGGGCGGCTCTGAGTCCGTTAGACTGGTTTTGCCGGAGAAGATTCTCCTTGGCCAGGCCCCTTCCCTCGACCCCCTCCGCCGGCGATGGCGCACCATCGCCCTTGTTCGGGGGCTTCGGCGGTACTACGGGCCTGTCCGACTTCCCGTGTCCGTTCATCGCCGTCGTTCTCCTGTGGATTCACGGCGCTGGCGGCGGCACTCTCCGCCGTCAGACATGGGACCTCCCAGTTCCTGCGACAGGTGTTTCGGTGCGTGCATGGGGTCTTCGACCACGCGGAGTCCGCTGGCACCTCGCGCTAGCGATGCCTGCGGTGTTGCCTTCCGTGGGAGGGAACCACGTCGGTACTCCGATCTTTCATATCGTTTTCGAGGCTCGATACCCAGCCTGCACGTGCCCCTGTCAACGCTTCGTCGGCATCCTTGCGGCCGCCGACGCATGACTCGGGGCCGGTGTGGGTCGCTACTGCCTTCACCGTGCGGCTCTTTCATCCGCTACTCCTGTCCAGTTACCGGCGCTGCTCCCTCCCGAATATTCCGTCCGCCTCATTCTACAAGCACTTGCGTCTCTTGTCTGCCCCACGGTCTGCGCGCATCGGCCAGGAAAGAGATAAAGGCCATGCGTCGGCGCTCTCATCACCTCGCTGCGATTGGCCTTCGCGACAGAATCCGTCATCTGGTTGTCGCAGATAACACCCGCTGACACCCGTCACTCGCCCTGCAGAACCCGGACGGAGTTTTCGAGATGCACAGCCGGAAAAAGCTTGCAGAATCATGAAAATGAGAGAGAGTAAGAATCAGGACGCTCACGACGGTCGTGGGCAGGTGCACCCGGGAAATTCCGGCTCACTCATGTTGGCACAGAAATCGGGGCAGGTCACAAGGGCCTACGACCGTCGTGCACGAGCGTTGACTCAGGCAGTGTCTGTCGTGGAGTGGCCGATGCAGAGACTGAAAGGACGAATCTATGCGGACTACGAACAGGCACCGGTGCAATGAAGGAGTGTTCCCCTCAGCAGACCGCTTTTCCTGGCGAGTTCCTGCCGGCACGGTGATCTTCTCTGTGGCGGCGTTCCTGGCCTTGGCCTCCACGGGGTGTCGTGCACATCCGGCCAGCCTGGCCACGATGCTTGTCGGCGACGCCATCAACGATGCGGATGTGAAGGATCGGCGGGGCCTCCTGATGGGCAAGCCGGAGACGGCGGCCGACAGCATGTTCGGTTCGCGGCTGGAAACCCTCGTTGACATCGACAGGCAGGGCGTGAGCATGATCTTTTATCCGGTCCAGGGCGATATTCTCCATACATCGCGATACATAGTGGAAGTAGAGAATGGCGTGATCGTGGTGTTCGCCAAGACGAAACAGAATATCGATGGCGTCGAGGACCTTATCCACAATGCGAGTCTGGAGAAGAAGATCACCGGCAAGGCGCCCGCAGAGTGTTCTCAGGAAGGCAACCTTGGCGCACCATTGCGGAAACTTCGCAGCCGCGAGAAAGGTCAATTGCTCCGCGTGTATGACGTCAGACACTGGACGGATTTCATGGGAGCACGGTATTGCGTGCTGAGATTTGACGGCCGCGACCGCTGCCAGAGTGTTTCGCTCATCGGCGTCAGTGCGTCAACAAGAGAGGACCCGATAAGGCGATAGCGGCTGAAACGCGGCCTGTTTCTCCCAAATATTCCGTCCGCCTTATTCCACAAGCACTTACGTCTCTTGTCTGCCCCGCGCTGCGCCGCTACGATTGAGGCCTTCCAGCCGGAAAGGACGGCCTTCGCCCCGGAATCCGTCATCTGGTTGTCGCAGATAACACCCGCCGACACCCGTCATTCACCCTGCAGACCCCGGACGGAGTTTTCGGGACGCACAACTGGGTCAGGAATCGCGCGAATCTGCCGCGCGATTGCTGTTGCCGGCCAAGCAGCACTCAAGCGCCGCCGACCAGCGCAACGGCAAGACCCCCGAGGAGTCCGACGATCGTCACTCTTCTCATTGCGGCCTTACTTCCGGCTTGACGCTAAACGCCCAAGTCTTCTCCCCTCCCCGCGCCCAACCACCCTCGGAACTCTCGCCTGCGATCTCCGTTCTCACCGAACCCGGCAGCGCCGGTACGCCTGGTCATCTACCGTCCGCCGTCTTTTTCCGGTCATCATCGAGCTTCTTCTTGGCGATCTCTACGTAGGCCTTCAAGATCTCGACGTTCTGTCGTTCAATACACACCGGGGGGTGTTACCAAATTGTTACCACTTTTGCGTACAAAGGCGCCCCAAGAGGGACACAAAAGCCCGTTTTTGACACAAAAAACGGGGGTGGGACAGGGGGTCGAAGGATTCAAAATCCCGTCAGGATAACCCCTGGTGGGGGTTCGACTCCCCCCTTCGGCACCAGTAGATATGCGATTTCCTAGTGCCTCTGGCGATTTCGTCTTCCCTGCCCGGCCTGAAAAGGCCCTTCCCGGACCCCTGATGCCCGATTCGGGGCGACAATTGCACCGCACACGGAATGGCGTCGTGGTACTGGAGGCGGCCCTACTTTCCTTCGGCCGTCACGACGGTCAGGATGACCGGCAACATGCCTTGCTGGAGCAGTCCGGCCGTAGGCGGCGGGGGCCCCTTCGCACCGGCCGCCGGCGCAGGCGGCACCGCCGCCGCGCTACCGTCTGGAATCCAGCGGCCGACCATGAGGCCCCCCAGGACGATCTTGCCCTTGGGCGCGACATTGGCCTGCGCAGTGCCGCAAAGGATGATCGCCTCGGGGCCCTTGCCCGACGGTTTCATCCGCATCCACACCCAGCCGCCGACCTCGGTCTTGTCGCTCGCCGTGCCGATGACGAGGACCGCCTGGCCGACCGGGGCCTGGGGCCCCACGCGCGCCCAAAGTGGCTCGACCAGCCGCGCAACTTCCGCATGGAACGATTTCTGCTGGCCCGGCTGCCTCGTGGCGCCCGTCAAGGTGCGGACCGTCCTGGTGTGGTACTCGCCGGAGGCGCTGGGCTCCGTGCGAGTTTCCGTCTTGATGATAGGTTTGCAGATAAACGTGGCGATCATCCTGTCGCGGACTTCCGACGCCCTCGCCAGACACCCTTCGGCCGCCTTGCGGAATTCGTCGAACTTGTCGTCCCTTGCGGCGTGGCCCAGGCGGTCGATCACCTCCAGTATGCGCTGCCCAATCCTCGGGTCGAAGACGTCCTTGAAGCCGCCGCAGCCCAGGCAATCCTCTTCCCACGTCTGCAATACCGGGTTGCCCACAACTCCGGCGGCCGGCGTGATCAACTCGCGTTTGCCGACCTTGCCCGTGCCCCTGCACGTCGAGCAGACGAGTGGTTTGACGGCGCGAATGGCACTCTGTACGGCCACCTCCTTGGACTCCACCACGATGGGGAACGCCTTTTCGGCGAATTCGACCTTGCCGCCGAAGACCCCCGACATTGGCGGCAGCGTCGACAAAATGACCGGCGGCCCCTTCGCGGGCAACGCAAGGCCGGCTCCCGGCTGGGCGGGTGGAACACCTGGAGCGGGCGGCGCAGCGACCGGAGCCGGCGGCGTAACAGCGGGCGGCAAGGGCGCCTCGGCCTTCGCGGACACAACCAGCGCCAGAACCAGCGCGGCCGACGCAAGCGAAAGGACGTAACGACGCGAGTCCATGTTGTTCCCTCTCTCGGCAGTCGCCTTGGGGATCGCGATGTGCAACTGGACCTATACTAACCCCAAGACCATGACAGTCAACATAATTGGGCATTTCGGAGTGGGCATTTCGAAGCAACCCCTTGATCACGGGCGTTCGCCGCCGTAGGGGCGAAACATGCCTCGCCCCTGCAGTCTCAAAGCACCCGAGGCATTTCGGAAACCGGGCGCATGGTGGAAATCGCCTTGGGTGGAAATCTGGGTGGAAATCGCCTTGGGTGGAAATCGTCCTTGATTCTTGCCCGCGAAAGCGGTAAAGTTCCCGCTCTCTGGAGACCGTGCCAAGCGAGTGGAGACAAGCATGTACGCTATTATCGAAGACAGCGGCACGCAATTGCGTGTCGAGCAGGGCCAGACCCTGGACGTGGACCTTCGCAAGGCCGCGCCGGGCGAGACCGTAACGTTCGACCGGGTGCTCCTGGTGGCCGACGAGAAGGGTGTTCGGATCGGCAAGCCCCTGGTCCAGGGCGCCAAGGTGACGGCCGAGGTCGTGGGCGAGACGAAGGGCCCGAAGGTGGAGATCGTAAAACTCCGCCGACGCAAGAGTTCTCGCCGCCGCACGGGGCATCGGCAAGGGTACCTCAGGGTTCGCGTGACAGCCATCGAAGCCTAGTGGCCCGCGCGGCAGGCTTCGTGCCATAAGAAGACCGTTCCGCACAAGCAGACAAGGGGACGCGCGGAAGGGGTGAGTCATGGGTGCGTGGCAGATCCGCTTGGCGCTCGGGGTGCTGGCCGCTGCGGGATGGGTGACTTTGTGGCCCGCATCGGGCATCAGCGAGGAGAAACCGCCGGCCCAGACCGGCGCCGACATGCCGAAGGCCGACACGCCGAAGGCCGACACGCCGAAGGCCGACACGCCGAAGGCTGACACACCCAAGGCCGACACACCCAAGGCCGACACGCCGAAGGCTGACACACCCAAGGCCGACACACCCAAGGCCGACACGCCAAAGACCGACACACCCAAGGCCGACGCGCCAAAGGCCGAGACGCCCGAGGCAGAAGCACCAAAGGCCGAGACACCGAAGGCCGACGAGGCGACCCTTGCCAGGATCGAAAAACAACTCCTCAACATCGAAGACCTGCTGAAGGGCCTTCAGCAGGAGGAGGCCCAGGCCAGCCTCGCCCAGGTGACGGCCCAAGGGGTTGCCAAGGGCGCGGATATCGACGAGATCCGCAAGCAACTTGCGAGCGGCAGTAAGAAGAAAGTGCACCTGGACTACCGGGCGGCCATGCAGGGGGTCGCAGCGCAATGGCTGGGGCTCTCCGAGAAGTACGATCGGATCATCGGCATAACGAAGCCCCTCGAGCGCGACCGCGACAGGGTCACGCCGAGCCTTCAGATGAGGATCGACAACCTCTCCAAGCGCGCCTCCGGCAAGTACCGCTCGGCCCTGGAGAAGGTCGTCACCTGCTTCACGCGGTGCGCCGATTACAAGAACGCCGTCCAGGCCCAACTGGTCATCTACCAGATGACCCCCGAGGCCAATCGCAATCGCGAGATGAAAATGGAACTCGCCGCCCTCTACAAGAACGCGGGCGACCTGAAGAACTCCCTGGCCCTTTACAAGAGCGTGCTCGACGCGGTTCCGGAGAAAGAGCGCCTCAAGGACCGGAAACTCATCGAGGAGGTCGCCAAGGCCTACAAGGATGCCGGGGACGTCCGGACCGCCCTCGCCCTGTACAAGGGCCTCTGGGAGGCCATCCCCGAGAAAGAGCGCGGCAAGGACGCCGGCTTCGGCAGAGAATTCGCCGACTTCTGCGAGAAGGCAGGCGACATTCGCAGCGCCTTGCTCGCCTACAAGGCCGTCTGGGACGCCATCCCGGAGAAAGAGCGCGGCAAGGACTTGGGGATGGGCGAAAAACTCGCCGACCTGTGCGAAAAGGCGGGCGACCTCAGGAGCGCACTGATTATTTTACAAACGTGTTACGACGCCATGTCCGATGGCGACAAGAAGGACACCAAGAAGGTCAGAAAACTGCAGATGAAGATCCAGTCGGTCAAGAGCCAACTCGGCATCCGTGGCGGCGCCTGACGCCGGCAAGGACGAGCCGAAGAGGTACAACAAGGGGGGATAGCCCCGTCCGCTTCGTTCACTCAGAAACCCAAGGAGCCGGTCCGACGGCTCCTCTTTCTTTTTCTTGTGCCCGGAGCGGTCCCGCAAGGGAAGATCAGTTCGGATTGGCTGCGGCAGACCGCACGCGCCCTGCGGCCGGTTGCGCCGGCCCGTCGGGGCATCCGGACAGCACGGCCGTCACCTCATCGAGCGAGGTGATGCCGGCCCGAACCTTGTTGATCCCATCCACCCACAGCGACAGGTATCCGGCCGCCCGGATCGCCGCCCGCCACTCGGCGTGGCCCATCGGCTGCTCCAGGTGCGGGGCGAGGCCGGCGTCCATCGGCGCCAGTTCAAACAGGCCGATCTGGCCCACCAGGCCGGTCCGGGTACAGTACGAGCATCCGCGGCCCTTGACGTACGCCTCCACCGGGCCGTATTTCTCAGCCACCTGCCGCTTGACATTGGGGAGCGGCTCGTACGTCATGCGGCAATGGGGGCAGATCGTCCGGACGAGGCGCTGCGCCAGGACCCCGCGAAGGGCGACGGCCAGGACGTCCGCCGGCACACGGGCCGCCAGCCGCGCAATCGCATCTGCCGCATCGCCGGCCCGCAGGCGAGCCAGCACCAGGCCGCCGTCGCGGGCCGCCTCGGCCGCCATCACGAGAGCGGCGTCGCTCAACTCGCAGTCCAGCACCAGGACGTCCGGCCGCTGCAAGAGGAGCCGCCCGAGCGCCGCTTCGGCGTCCGGCGCCCCACAGGTCGAGGGGGAAAACTGGCTGACGCCCGGAATGTTAAAGTTGATGCTGCTCTCAAACGTGCAGAGGTTCAGCCGGATCGGGTCCAGGGCGTTCAGGCTGCTGTAGAGGGTGGTCGTTGTGCCGCTGGCGCGCGGCCCGGCCACGACGACCAACCCTCGCAGCGGCGCGATCATCTCGTGGTACCGGGCCAGGAGTTCGAAGTCGCAGCCGAGTTTCTCCAGCGGCCGCTGGGCCTCGTCGTCGCGTACGAGGCGCACGGTGACGCGCGGCCCGAAGGCGGTCCCCAACGCGGTCAGGTGCACTTGGACGGCCTTGCCCTGCACCAGCAGCCGCGCGCTGCGGCGCGACTCGCCGCCCGAGGTTCCGTGGGCCGCGCACCCCATCATTTCTTCCAAGGCGCCCGTCAGCCCTGCTGCCAGTCTGGCCGGCGGCCGCATCACGACACGCAGGGCGCCGTCGATGCAAAACCGCACGCGCAGCATCTTCTCGTCGGGCTCCAGGTGGATGGCGCTGGCCCGCGACCGCACCGCCTCGCGCACCAGCAAACTCATGACCTTGTCGGGCGGCCACGTGCCGTAGGCCGTGTCGTAGTCGTCCGGCAGCGCCATGTCGGTGGCGAAGAAATGCTCGGGGCTCGTCTCCTCGGCGGGCGGCTGATCCTTGCCTTCCGCCGCCGCGTGCTCGATCATCTGGTAAATGTTTTCCGGCGTGGCGGCCACCAACTGCACGCTCAGGCCGGCCACGTGCGCGATCTCGTCCAACAGGAACAGGTTCGACGGCTCCGAGGTCGCCACCGTAAGCATGTCCCGGATACGGAAGAGCGGCAGCACCCCGTGCTTCTGGAGGAACGACTCCGGCAAGGCGCTGCGGACCGACTGGTCCACCAGTTGCGGCACAAGACGGGCAAACGGCACGCCGCACGACTCCGCCACGGCCGACAACACCTGCTCCTTGGTGGCGTAACCGAGGTCGATGAGGATCTCGCCGATCAGGCGCTGCTGCTGGCTCTGCTGCTGGGTCTCCAGCGCCCGCGCCAGTTGCTCCTGCGTCAGGGCGCCCCGCTGAATCAGCAAGTCGCCGAGCCGCACCCGGTTTTTGTTGATTGTGGCCATGCGTCCGTCCTACTGAAAACTCTTGACCGCCTCGTGAACGTTATCGAAGACCTCGAATTTCTTGTCGAACCGGACCATCTCGAAGATCTTGCGGCCGTGGCCTTTCAGGCTGGCCACCTTGACCGCACCGCCGACCGCATCCACCTGCTCGTGGAACCAGAGGAGGTCCTCGAGGCCCTGGCTGTCGAAAGCGCCGACGCGGGCCATGTCGAGAACGAACCAGCGGCCGCCGGCGCGGACCTGGCCCTCGGCCACGTGGCGGAAATCCTCCGCCTCGGCCTTCGTCAGTGCCGGCTCCACAGACAGGACCGTCATGCTCCCGTAGGCGTCTGCAACGGTTGGCATTTCTGCGCCTCCGATTCCGTCCTGCGGCTGACGTTCGCGCTCAGTTCCAGAAGGAGCGAATCCAGGTCCATCCCCAAGAGGACCTTGGCGGCCCGCTCGTCAAACTGGGCCCCGATGCCGCGCTGGATCTCGCTCCGGACCTGTTCCAGCGGCATTCGGGCCCGGTACGGCCGGTCGCTTGTCATTGCATCGAATGCGTCGGCCATGCCGGCGATACGCGCCAGCAACGGGATCTGGTCCCCCTTCAGGCCCCAGGGATACCCCTTGCCGTCGATCCGCTCGTGGTGGCTGAGGACGACCTCGCGAATGAGCCCCAGTTTGTGAACGCCCGAGAGGATGTTGTAGCCCACCTCGGGGTGCTGCTTGATGATGCGGAATTCCTCGGGCTCCAGGTGCCCTGCCTTGCGCAGGATGCGTTCGGGCGTTCCGATCTTGCCGATATCGTGGAGGAGCCCTCCCAGGTAAACGCGCTCGATCTCATCGGCCCCAAGGTGCATTTCCGAGGCCAGCCGCTTCGCCAGCAGGGCCACGCGCTCGCTGTGACCGCACGTATACGGGTCCTTGGCATCGACGCTGGATACGAGGGCCTTAACGAGGTCCAGCATCAGTTCCTGGAGTTCGCGGAAGAGCCGTCGGTTCTCGATAAAGATCGCGCTGGCGCTGGAGGTGGACCGCACGAGTTTGGCGTCCGGGCTGCCGAACTCTTCGCCCGCCCGGTTGATCGCCAGCAAGGCGCCCCGCAGGCCGTCACCCAGCGGCAGAGGCACAACGACCACCTGCTTCAGCGTGCGGGCCAGGGACGCCAGGGTGGCGTCGTCCTGGCAATGGTTGTTGATAAAGAGCGAGGCCTCGGGGCCCGAGCCTTCCAGCAGGTGCTCGACGATTGGCGCCAGGTCGTACATGGCAAACGGCAACCGGCCGGACAGGATAACGCGCGGCGGCGCCCCGTCCGGATTCGGAAGGAAGGCCACGGTCGCCTCAGCCTTGATCGTTTCGCACAGTTCGGAGCAGATGCGCCCCAGGAGTTCCTCTTCGGGCCGGTCGATGCGCAGGACTTCGCCGAGGTGATGAAGGAGACTGACCTCCTCGAAACTCTGAAGCAAGGACTCGGAGGCGGCTTCGTTCTCGGCGCGGACGGCGGCCTCGTGGACGCGGGCCCGGGCGATCTCGGCCGCGGCCCACATCAGCCGCCGGCCCATGTCCAGGCCCTCCGGGCACGACAGGGTCAGTTCGCAGACGACGATGAGGCTCGCCTTGGTGCGAGGGCCGATCCGCCACGCCCCGCGCAGGCACGTGTGGTTGATCTCGAACTGGTCCGCGGCGCGCGCAATCGCCTCGCGGGCCAGCCGCGCCGCCGTATCACTCGAAACAGGAACGTCCGCCGGCGCGCCTTCTGCCCCGGCTTCGCGCACCGCCCGGCCGGCCGGTCCGAAGAAGGCCACCGAAACGCCGGTCTCGCGTTCGATGTCGCCGGCCAAACCCGCCGGCACGGCCAGCGCCGGCGCCGGAAGCGTCGTTTGAGTAACGGCCATTGTTGTGCCCCTACGATTACACTCACAGAAGCGCCGCAGTCACACACCCGTGAAGCCCCACACCCTCTGCGGCACGCCTGAGAACCCACCACCCTGCGCTACTGCCTGGCGGACTTTACCGCCATGCTGTCACTCCCCTTGTCTATAAGGTAACCGCCTCGCCGAGTGCGTCCTGGACCGAAGCCAGGAGTTCGCGCGGGCTGAACGGCTTGGTCATGACGCGCCTGATCGGAAGCCCTTCGAGCGTTTCAGCCTCCAGTTCAAAGCCTTTGGCCGTCACGAGAATAGTCGGAATCCCCGGCGGCAGTTCCGCCGCCAGGCGGGCGCAGAGTTCCAGCCCGCTCATGCCGGGCATCTGAAGGTCCGTGACGATGAACTCCGGCCGCTCGGCCATCGCCTTCTCGTAGGCCTCCTGGCCGTCGAGGGCCACGACGACTTCCAGGCCGGCGTTGCGCAGTTTCATGGCCACCGCGTTGGCGATGGGCGCCTCGTCGTCCGCAACCAGGATCTTCCTTGCCATCGTTCTCTCGTTCCTGACTAATAATGCGTCAACTTTAATTATGTGGGTGCCACGGCTGCGCAGTTTGCAGCCGTGCGTCCCCGCCGACGAGCACGGCTGCGCAAGGCGCAGCCGTGGCACCCACAGATTTT
>Ga0315284_10011946_pt1 | contig 12365 bp, 19 predicted proteins | sample YL17G09_16_MG_FD_203696 | JGI IMG/M metagenome (GOLD analysis project Ga0315284, IMG submission 203696) | Sediment microbial communities from Yellowstone Lake, YNP, Wyoming, USA - YL17G09_16 | ecosystem: Environmental > Aquatic > Freshwater > Lake > Sediment | place: USA: Wyoming | collected...
CCACACCCTGAAATTATTCCAGATGTCGTGTTATTGTAGCTGTTGTAGAATGCATAACCACACCCTGAAATTATTCCAGATATCGTGTTATTATTGCTGTTGTAGAATGCCATACTATAAAACGTTGTTACAGTTCCTGGCTGATACAAATTAATAAATTCGCATTTAAAAATACCCCCTATAGATGCACTTACTATAGGTTGATAGGATGTACTCGTCGATAATGATTGTATGGATATATTTCTTGTACTTAAAAAAAGTCTTGCTAAAGGGTATTGAGCAGAATCAACATTCAAATTTGTCAATACCATGTATCTCGCTGCAATTGTTGCAAGTAAATCGCGCTGCTGGTCATAATCTGCGAGGCCGTAATCATATAATACTACTCGATTGAACCCAGTAGTGGTAACCCATATATCAGCCGTTACATTCTGAACAACATTTACGACTTTGCTATCCGTGTAGGTACTACCGCAGTACATTGAAATATTCCCGCTTCCAACAGCAGTCGGAATCACTATCCCTGCATCACTTGCAGTAGTTGATAATTTACAGGTATTACCACTGATTGTACGAGTATAGTATAAATCATACGCTGATAAACCCGTTGGAAGAGTACCTGACGACTTTACACGAACCTCTGTATTCTCTGCTGGTGGTACACCATTCCAGGTCACCACACCGGTAGTAGTGTTTACCTCTGTGGCTTGAACAACCGGCCCCCAGCAACCATAGTGCATGTAGATAGTACCTGAACCATTGTCAGAAATAGCAATAGTACCACCTCCGATTGTCGCCTCTAATTCACCTGTGGCACCAGAAACAGCCTTTACAAAATATGTAGTCCCTGCTGTTAATTCAGCAGGTAATGTTCCGCTTAATATTATCGGCGTACCATTCGGTGGTATCGCCGGAATATTTGTTGGAGAAACTATTGTAAATTTTTCTGTCGTATGGTCAAAAGTCACGACAAAAGGACAACCATATATTTCAACATACTTATCGGTTGGATCAGTACATAATAATTTTAACTTCAAATATGTTGCGTTTATTGTAGCAACAGCGCCTGAAGAACCCGCCAAAGTTTTAATTATAAATTTAACCGCATTATCACAATCAACGGAATTCGCCCATACCCCATCGGCATTGCAAAGGATTCTGCCTTTTTCTGCACCAGTCGTACCGACAATGCTATATCCTGTTTTCATTGGCAGGATATACGTTCCGTCGGCCTCAGTAGTACTATCGCATCGTAGCATACCAGGCGTAGTAGCATGCCCCTGAATTGTGATTGTCTGAAAACCTACAGTCCATGCTGAAGTATCTAAATCATAATCAATATCATGCCCAGCCTGAATTACAAATTGATTGTCTTCCATCGCAGCAACCGAGGCAGGACTAGAGCCACCTCCCCCAGCAACCGTATTCCATCGTGCCAGTGTACTCCATACACCAAAGGATTGTGAATAATAAACAGTCATTATTTACCTCCCATTACTTTGGTAGGTAAATCATTCGGGAACTTTTGACCAATAATCAAATACTTTTTTGCAATGAGAATGCCGTCCACTTCCGATTGCGGATAAATCTTTTCAGGTTCAGACTCCGGCAATTTTGGAGCAGAAATTAATTTCAGCCTTTCTTCAATAAGAAGTGACAATTCCTTTTCCTCAATCTTCAAAGAAGAAATAGCAATCACCTCATTAAACGTCCTACCATCCAATTCGGATACAAATGTAAATTGACATTCACATCCCCAGGGGCGGGTTTTAAGTTTGTGTTGGATATACGTATAATTTTTAATAACCATAATAACTTTCGATGTCTAACTCACCGTAACGCTTATCATCCGTGCTTACTTTGTTAATCGTAACGTCCCAGCCGTCACGGTAAGTAAGCTTTTCAGTTTTTAATATTTTTATCATTGCAAGTCCTAATCGGCAACGGTAATTTAACATTTATTATTCCGGTAATCACCGGCTTACCGAAAACACCATGATGAAAGCGCGTAAGTTTCTTCACACACTCCATCAATTCGTCCTTTTCTTCCGGTGCTTTTTCACGTATCAAATCAGCAAGTTTACACAATGCTTCGAGCATAAAACTCCTTACGCCGGTGTTGCTGGCATGGTGATTGTACCGGATGTAATTGATACAGTAACAGCCGCCGGTATTGTCAAGCTGTTAAGCTCCAAATCTCCACTACCGCCTGTAGCCGTCGCAGTCCCGCTCATGACAAGAACAGCGTCGCCGTCGTAAAACTTTACCTTTGCCGCAGTCCCGCCCGCTGCGTCTGTGTCGTCCGCTATGGTATCGAGTGTCGCAACGCCGTTTGTTATTGACGCAACAGCAGGATCGCTCAGCGCGTGCGTAGTAAGTACATCATCATTTGATGCGGTTACTGTGATATATCCGGCGACAGAACTTGCATCAAGCAAATTGGTTAACGCCGTGACCGCAGCAGTTCTCGCCGCGTTTGAGATTGTGATAGCCATAAATACTCCTTTTCTTGTTATTCTTTATTAACAGGTTTTACTATATCTGTCCATTCAGCCTGTTTTTTGTCTGTTAAATAATCAACCGTCATTTGTTGTATTTCTAAAAAATCATCTTTTCTTAAAAACAGCCACGGGAAGCGCCCTTTGTTGTGGTGTCCACCGTATGAAAAACCGCCTTTACTTTTTGCCCGTGAACCATATAAAAACCCTTTATCTGTTTGTCCTAAAACTTTTATTGAATCTCTAAGATATCCAGTTTCAACCATAGGTCTATGTGATGCAATAGCTTTCCCACTTGCAACTTTTGCCTTTTTTGCCTTTATTGTTGATTTTGCCAACTTAGGCCATTTGACACCCCTAACTCCTCTTGTATCTGGACGAACACCTCGAAACATTTTCATTGTCAAATAATGTATAAATCGATGTACTTTCTTTAACAGAGGTTTCGGACGCTCTACCTTGTTAAGTAATTTGTTAATCATTTCATTAACTTCTCGCGTTTCGAGATGTATCGACATTCCATCAGCCACGGGAATACCTCGCATAGTCAATATTGTCATTCCTGTACGTTCGCATATATCGCAAAGTTCCCTCTACCGAACTCCCGCTATCGCAATCAAAATACCAAGCGTCACAGTATTCATCATCGTATAAACCGCCCTGCCTGATATACCAATCATCCGGATATATCCACACATTGTTCGTCGCGCTTATCACCTGCGCCGTAAACGGTATTACCCGCGGCCACATACCCCCGGTTGTCGTTCTGCTGCCGATTACCATTGTCTTATCACTTGTCAGGGAAATGGTCTGTGTCTTCCATTCCGGTTCTATTCTAATATCAACCAGTTGTTTTTTAATTCCATCTTTGCCGTATAAAAACTCATGCCATCGCTGTGCTTCTTCCCCGTTCCTGCTCCGCTGCCCGATTTGCTTATAGTAAAAAGCCTCTGCCGAAATTAAACACAATTCCCCTATTTCCGCAGGCGCAAGTATTGACTCAGGCGATTCTTGATAATCATCAAACGGGTCATACCTGTTTGCCCATGTATTTACAAAGCTCGATGCACGATTGACGGCAAGGGTTAAGTCAGTACCGCTCGGCGACCCCGGCAACCTTGCGGATAGCATTGATACACTTACAATAGCCATGTATACCGCCTAGTCCTGGTTCTTGTCAAAGCCCAAGAGTACATTTTGTATAGGTATAGCAGTTCCGGTTAATACCCGTTGAACATACATGTGATAAATTGTTTTTGTCGTAAAAGTACCCGCCGGGAAAACTCTTGTTTTGCCAAGTCCGGTCTCTATCTTTAACGCCGCATCTGAGAGAATCATAAAACAGTTTGCGCACGGGCTTAATGTAGCATCTAAGCCGCCGACTGCTTCAAGTTGAACCAGGTCACTTATTGGATTAATTCCAGTTCCCATAATAATATTCTCCTTATAAATTAAAAAGGTATCCTAAAAAGAGAGCCTTTTCAGGATACCCAAACAATACACCATACAACTATGAGCACTCCGCTTACGCGGCTTCTTTGCTTCTCAAAGGATACAGTTTTGCGCTCCATGTGACGGCGGATGCAGAACCATTTACATACGTGTATACTCGGACTTGGTTGTCTCCATCATTCCAGATCGGGAAAGTATAAACATCAATTCCAAGTGCAACTCCTATACCGGTGGCATCACCGAGAACAAGCTGACCGATATTAGTCCATTGTCCAGTCGCTCTCATAGTATTACGCTGAATCATGAAATTGATTGTATCGAAACCTGAACCAAGCAGAATTGACGTAACGGTCAATTCACACATGAAAAGTCCGCGTCCAACGAAAACACCAGCGCCTTCAGTTGAAGAGGTAACCTGCCCGGATGCAGATAAAACCTTTCCACCCACAGTATTCCACGGAACCGTAATATCATTGTTTGCTCTCCAAGCAGTAGTAGTAGATGAAGCGTATGCCATAAATATTCTCCTTTACGGAATTAAAATTTCGTTTTGTGGTTTAATATATTTTTTCTCATTATATACGGGTCTCAATGGATTTCCATTAATGTCAACCGGCACTCCTCCGTAAATCATAGGTTCTGCACTATTTGATTCTCCAAGATATTCCTGAACTGTAGTTCCAAGTTTATTATCCTTGACAAAATTGTCTTTTATTTTTGAATTAATCTGTAGAACATCAACCTTTAACTCGACGAGCTTACTTAAAAAAGATTCAACCTCTTTTTGTACGTCTCTAATATCTGCTTTATACTGTGACACAATTTCATCAATATTTTTTTTGTTCTGTGCCACAATTTCGGCAATATCTTTTATGTGCGATTGCAGTTCTTCGTATTTAGTTTTCTTTACATTAATGTCGTTCATAAAACCCTTCTATTAATTATGCAACAGCATTCTTTACATATTGCAATTTTGCAATACAGCGAACCGACTGACAAGCGAAGTTCATGGGATGTTCAATGTCAAAAGCCTCCAGAACCGATATTTCGTTCATCGGAATTACAGTAATTGGTTTTAATTGGAATCCAATTACATTTTCAGCACCGTAAGTTACAGCGTAAACTGTCGTTGAACTTCCGTCACCCGTAGTATTTGAAAGTAAATCAGTTCCTTTTCCATCCTGTAAAACGATACATGGAACATCATCATAGAATCCTGCAAAATACCCGAACTGTTCAGGGGTATATTGAACATTGTATCCCGTTGTAGCTATATTGCCCCGTGCAAGTTTTCTCAATCGACGATATGGTGCTCCATTCATATAGAAAAATGTACTGCCAGGGACATAGTTTATTTTCGCCCGAAATTCATCCATCATGTCCTCTGTAATAAGAGCACCAGTCGAAGCCGTCCCGCCATTTACAACCTGACCCCCAAAAAGAGGTTGATTGTCAATAAGATTAGTAATCCCGTAAAGAGCCGAACCACCTGCGCCTTCAAACATATCAATGGTAATCTGGCGTGCATACGAGGCGATCTGACCTTCTCTTTGTATCGGGACATCTCCGGGAGCAAGGTCTTTCAATAACCTGTCCATTTTTACACGTCCCCCGGCGATTTTGACATTTGCATTAAATGTTTGTGTTGGTGTTCTGGTTGCGATATGTTCAGCCTCAAGATTCCTATACGCAGAACTCGAATCAGAGTACGAAAGGTCGTTGACAACTTTCCATTTTTTTGTCCCACCAGGAACAGTTTCGAATGGCATTGTTGCGAGTGGATGATACGATGTCGCATACGTCATTATAATGCCTTTTTCTTTAGAATCAGGCATATTTTTTGCGACATCAAGCAATGTTACGTTTCCTAAAAGTGCCATAAATTATCTCTCCTATTTTTTAAAGTCTCTTTCCATTAATTGTCTGGCGGTATTCCTTGCGGCCATTAAATTTTCAAATCCTGATTGCGGTATTGAATTATTAGGTGCGGACGAATGATTAATTCCCGACCCTCTATTTCCGCTTGACTTTACAAGATTTTCATGTTTAGTAGCCATATAGTCAGCCAGTTCACTAATTGACGCTGAAAGCGGTTCGCCCTTGTCTCCTTTTACAAAAAACTTTTCGGCAAATCCGGTTTCAGTTTCATCAAGTTTAAACAATCCCTGTTTTTCAATTACTGCTATTGCCATATCCGCATCACTTCCATTGATTCCTTTATCAGATAAGGCTTTGTAAATCTTTGTTTCAAGTTCTGTCCTTTTGCCTGCATAGGTTGATTCTTTACTTCTTTTCTCTGCATCAATTCTCTTTTGTGCTTCGGTTTTAATTTCAGCCTTTAACTCTTCGACAGTTGCTTTGAGTCGATTAAATTCAGCTTCCGCATCAGATGTCATGCCCTTTTTCTTTGTCTCAATCCACTGTTTTCTTTCTTCGTCTGATAGTTGACTTGTTTTCAGTTTTTCGATTTCGGAACCCATGTCCTTAAGTTCCTTATCTTTCTTATCAACGATTTCTTTGTATTCCTTGTTTTTCGTTTTTAATTCTTCGCGCTCTTTAATATGGTCTTCATTTGCTTTCTTTATTTTATCAGCAGCTTCATATTGAGCGTAAATTTCGGAAATAAAATCGAGAACAGGTTTTTCATCATACGTTTTGTCAACTAGACTTTCTTTTAAAACCTTATGCAAGGCACTAGGCATCGCCATAAAACAAAATTCCCTTCGGTTGAAAGTTCCTTATCAACTATATCCGGTCAGTTCCTCGCCGGATTATAATAAAAAAAAGGCTCCAATAATAATCACCAGTTCCTCGGCAAAAATCATTGGAGCCTTTTCAGGTTACCAATTTACAATAATTTAATATTACTCTAAATTAATTTGTCTTTTTTTGTGTTCCTCTTCTATCATTGGTTCACCTTCCTTCCAGTGCACAACTATTTGTCCAGTGAACTTTGTTTCTACGTATTTGATATTTTTATTATTTAAATATTCAATCTTTTCAAGTTTTTCAGACATTGTGTCTTTCATAGTATATAATAATCTTTTTTACATTAAAAGTCAATAATTATATTTTTTTAATTATTTTTTCCCTATTCTTGCGGATTCCAAATGGAGTCCCAGGGGTATAATTTTTAAATTGCGATGTAGTAGTTGCTGGTACTGTTTTTTTTACTTCTTTTTTTGAAATACTTTTTGATTGTATCATAGATCACTCCTTTTTATAATTATATTGGTTTTTCTTTGCTTCTAGTATCCGCTCTTCAGAAGCGGTTGTAAGCACAAGTTTTTTACTGTCAATATTAAATTCCCGGACTGTGGGAAATTTTTTATCCGCAATAGACACCGGGACAAGTTTGCACCGGCAGAACTTCCCGCATATCGTGCGCCCGGCTCCAGGTACTCCGATAGCCTCCCATCTGCTCATAGGTAGGATTTTTGCGGCCCGCTCTTGGCAATCCGGGCACGGGGAAGCGCTTATCGTAATCCAAACCCACTCCTCATTCGGAAGTGCTTCTTTTTCGTATTCCTCAATCTCACGCGCACTTTTTTCACGCCGGACCGCCGCCTCTGTAACCGATTTTACCCGCTTGGAAAATCCATCAATTATTCCCACCTTATCCCCTGCGGCCTGCACCAATTGACCCAAAATCTGTTTATCGGTGTATCCTGCGAGCCGGGCATTTGCCATGAATATTTTTATGTCAGCCTTGAAAATACCGGTTTCCTTTTCAAGCTGCATGAGTGCAAGGTTAAGTCGTTTTGCAGCCTGCTTTTCATTTGTCCGCGCAATAATCGCAAGAGCTTTCTGTGACCAGTCCTTTCTTTCTGAAGCAAGCAGATATTTTTCAACCGCTTTCTTTCCAAGTATTTTACCAGTATAGCCGGACTGTTCAATATATTTTGTCATCGATTCTTGTATTTCATCAATCATTTTTTGCATCTTGTCAGGATTGGAATATAATGAAGAAAGAGTACTATAGGAATTAATTATTTTCTGGATAGGCTCACGCCCGTCCGTGCTTTTTATCATAAATTCAAGCTGTTGCGCTTGCATTAATTCATCTTCAAGTTCTTTTATAGTCTGTAATTCTTTTTGATTCATTTATCGACTCCTACGAAATTACGCATACAATCCAAACGAATATCCTCACGATTAGAAACATTTACCATGGAAGATTCATCGCCAACATGGGCAATAAGAGATTTTCCAACATACGCAAGCACCCATCCAATGTTTACAGCACGGAGCGCCATTTTATAATCAACCAGGTTTCTTATTTTATGATCTACATTGCGATAAGCATTGTTTAATAAATCCATACCATAATCATCTAATTTATATTTTTGTTTATAATTAATCCAGAATTTTTTATCGATGACGATAGCAACCCCTCCAGGGTGACCACACTTCATAATATAATACTTTTCTTCACAACACCGTTTATCACGATTAAAAAAAGACAGGTATGCAACATTAAAATATTTTTCTTTTATCTGTTCAAAAATACTGATCCCGCGTTCAAGCCATGATCTGGAAAATAATAGATCATCCTGCAACACAACGAGATAATCTGAATTATATTTATTAAACATGTACTCAATGTTCGGAATTGTGTTTAAAACAGTGCCCTGATTTTTTTTTTGTCTGTTAATAGTATACTTTGTTGATAATGTTTCTAAATGTTCAATCTGTTTTTTATTTGTACTGCAATCGTCAAATATTTCAAAACTATCTAGCCGTGCATTTGTTTTTTCAAGTGCATCTATTGTCGCTCGAAAATATTCAGGTCTATTATAAGTAGTCATCATTATTGGTATCATAAATTTTCAGCGTCCGATTCACTTATTTCTTCAGATTCTTTATAACAAATCATCAAAAGACTATGTTTACATTGCTCTACAACTCCAAGTAATCTCTGAAATCTGATCACGTTTGAATATTCTGTTTTGTCTTGTATACCAACACTAAATGAAGATATATCGGTTCCATCAATCAGCAATCCACAATAAAATCCGTCAATTATTCCTGCCTCATCAAAAGCATTTTTTATTATTTCGTGAACTCTTTTGTGTTCACTATTCATAAATTTTCTATAACCTGTTCAATTGTTGGCTGCCAAGTGGGAATAAAAACGCATGATGTATTAAATGGATTCCATAATTTTTCATACCGCTCCCGGTTGTTGTAAATTCCTCTATCCTTTTCCGTAGCCCACACTATATGTCTAAGACCACAGAGAGACGCAAAATGAACTGGCCCAGAACTAGGTGATAATAACACCGTACTACTCGCCATTACATCAGATAATAGGCTTAATTCAATGCCTCGACAATCATCCGTACCAGCTATGTGCAACGCCCCCCCAATCGAACCTATTGAAGCCACGCGCAGACCACATAATCGCCTTGATAACTCAATCCAATTATCAACAGCCCAGTTTCGGTATCCGGTATTATAATTTTCTGTACTTCTTGCATGAATGAGAATATCATATTTTAATGAAGCGTCTTTATGTCCATATTTTATAAAGTCCTGATGATATTCGTTTTCTAAACATACATTTCTTGACGGTAAAAAATTTGCTTTTTCCATAGGATAGGTAGTGCCGTTCGACATCCACATATTTCTACTGTTTATTTTAATTCTCAAATCTTCAAAGTATTTAAATTCAGTTGCAAAGTCTTTAAATAAAAATGAGTATTCCTTTTCGCATCCAATAATTGTACCGTTATAATTTTTGGAAACGTGTCGGCATATTCCTTGCCAGCGCATTAGCAACCAACCCATTTCAGCGACAAAATAACCGGCAATTAATTTACTCATAATTTAATCTCGCAAATTCACCATACAACATCCCTTAGATTTTGCATGAATTATACTCGTTGAATCCTGATATATATTGTTTTATTAAATTCACAACAACTTCAATAGAATTTTCCTTTTCATATTCCTCAGAAATTGATCTATAAAAAACATTATATTCAATATTGATTTTTACATCTCCCCAAAAACTATCTTTATTTGATCCCCCGCCGTTAAATAATAGATTTCGATATACGACGGTATCGGCCATTAGAACAGGCAACCCGCAGGCCATCATTTCGGGTATCACTCGCGGGCATGAATCAACCCCACTCCAATACGGCACGATACCAACCTTACAGCGATTAATCCATTTCGGCATATCTATACGGTCAACCCGCATACAGGTGACGTTTTCAGGTGGTTTATATTTTGACGGATACCCCAAATGCAATACTTTCAGGTCACGCGGAACAGTATCGTATACCCATTTAACGCTCTTTATCTCTGCCTGTTGTCCGTTAGCTATATAGCACACGTCAAAATCTTTTTCAACTTCCGGCATGTATTTAAAGTGTTCTGCTGCTGGTTTTATCCATATTTGAGCGTTGCAATCGGGATATATTTCTTTTATCGCTTTTTTCTGATTGTAAGAATCGACAAGAACCAAATCATATTTAATATCCGGCTCAGGCATGAATCGTTTACCTGCGCCGTACCTGATTTTATATGCATTTTTATCGTTCCTACAAATAAGCGCCTGCCAATCAAAACCTCCACGAGAAAATATAGTTTGTTTGTCTCCAACTATTCCACCGGTAAAATATGTTGCTATATCACAATTATGTGTATATTTAATTGCTTCTGGACAATCGCTTCCATCAAATTTATCTTTAAAATAAATATTCCCATAATCATTTTCTCCAACCAAAGCAGCAAACAACTGCAACCACATATCGTCGTTATCGTCAATGCTCTTTCGTGTTCGCTCATCCCATGCACCGCGTAAAAATAGCCAATTCATTTTACGACTCCGTTCATAATATCTTCTACTTTTTTTATATCTTCTGGAACATCCACCGATTGATAATGAGTTGTAAGCTGAACCATTTTTATTTTTACACCATATTCCAGCAATCTCAATATTTCTATGTTTTCGTATGATTCCAAAACACCTTTTGTCGATCCTGCGCCATAATATGCCACTAACTGTTTTTTCCAGTATGCATATATACCAATTTGCCTTTTATATACTATTATACCTGTAGGTACTGGCTGTCTAGATATGTAGACTAAATTATCACTACTTGTCCCATCGGTTACGACTTTCGGTGTATTAAGATTATTAATATCATTTTTCTCATAACAAAAACAATTTATAACATATTCGATTTTATCTCTTTTTGCTTCTATAACAGATAAAATATCGGTATATTTTACTAATGGTTCATCTCCCTGGACATTTACTATTAAATCTGAATTAAATAATACGACTGCATTTGCAATCCTATCCGATCCACTTATAGCATCGAGATTGTTTTTTATACACTGGTATCCATAACCAGATACGCAGTCAACAATCCTGTCATCGTCGGTTACAACATAAACGTTTTCTTTGCCAACAGCAATAATAGATTCTTTCACAACATGTACAATCATTTCAAGACCGTTTATTTTTGCCAATGACTTGCCGGGAAATCGACTGGAATTATAACGCGAAGGAATCAAAACTATGGGCATAGCACTCCTTTAAAATTAATTCTTTCATTCAATGGTATTTTTTTCAATTCTTCGATTATATCAATAGGGTTATTGTGCTTTGCCATGAGCGCGGTGACGTAATTCGGGTGTATGTTTTCAATTCCTGAATAGTGATAAGCGTAATTGTACCCCCACTGGTATTGTTTTCTCAGCGGCTCAAAATACTTTTTCTGCAAATCATACACCGCCCGAACGTCAAGCCCGGATTCAAGCATAAGACCGATTAATTCAGTATTACCCGCCCCGCGACCGATGCCGATAATTGTTGCGTCAAAAATACCATAATGAATACGGTTTGGCATTGTACGGAGGCTATTTGCATGACCATGATAGCCTAAATTAACATTACACATATTATCAGCTTTATTTAAAATAGCCCTCATCTCTGCACTTCCAAATGAATTAGCAAAATAAAGATGCTCTATAGGCCAGCCCTCGAATTTTGGCATATTTTTAACAATGGATATTTTCATTATATTTAGAATTATTTTATACCCTAAACTGTGCAAAACGTCTACGGCCAGTTTTGCAGCGTGATACTCGTCAATACTTTCTGATATATCAATCGCTATTCTTACATATTCAAACGGTGATTCATTTTTCTTTTTAAAGTACTTGATTAAAAGCTGTATGTCGAGCACTCCGTTCGACATATAATCTTTCATGTCCACCATGGCACAAAGATTATTATACTCTTTTTCCAGTACCTTTCTTATGTGCTCATCTTCACAATACCGATATAAACCGCAAGCCTTTTTAACCTCTTCCGGGCTTCGGTATCCGATTTCGATTATATCAATGCCGGATTCATTCAACACCCTCACGGTATCACGCACCAGTTCAGACTCC
>Ga0315284_10011947_pt1 | contig 12363 bp, 7 predicted proteins | sample YL17G09_16_MG_FD_203696 | JGI IMG/M metagenome (GOLD analysis project Ga0315284, IMG submission 203696) | Sediment microbial communities from Yellowstone Lake, YNP, Wyoming, USA - YL17G09_16 | ecosystem: Environmental > Aquatic > Freshwater > Lake > Sediment | place: USA: Wyoming | collected...
GGATTTGTTTTTTTAGAAAAAAGTTGTTGTAAAGAGTGTTTTGGTGTAAACTATCGGGCTAAGTAAAACGGGATGATTTTAAGATTTATGGGCAAATTAGCAGAGGTTTAATTATGGAGATACAATTCAATAGGGCGGCCCTGGCGGATGCGCTGGGGCTGCTGACGACCGTGGTTCCGAGCCGAACCCCCAAGCCGATACTGCGATGTGTGCGTATAACCGCTGATGAGAAGGAAGTTCGGATTTGCGCTACAGACCTGGAGGTCGGCATAAATTATTTGGCGTCGGAGGTGCAGGTTTCAAAGGCGGGCGATGTGGTTGTTCCAGCAGACCGGCTGGCGGCGGTTGTGCGGGAAAGCGTTGACGAGGTCTTGTCTCTGAAGGCGAAGGAGGGGGCCTGTGAGATAATTGGAGCCGACAGTCACTTTACGATTTATGGTCAGGAGGGAGAGCAGTTTCCGACGGTTCCGAGTTTTGATGATAAAGCCGAGATGGAGGTCAGTCTTGAGAACCTTCAGGTCGGGATTGAGCAATGTTTGTTTGCGACGGCGAAGGAAAGCACACGGTATGCGCTGAACGGGGTGCTGTGGGAAATCAAGGGCAAGAAGCTGTCTTTAGTGGCCACAGACGGCAGAAGGCTGGCGCGGACGAGGATAAATCTTATTTCTGCGCCGGAAGAAGGTAAGGCAGCGTCGAAGATAATAGTGCCGGCCAAGACGATGGCGCTGCTTTCGAGGTTAGCAAGAAGCGATAAGGATGTGGTCGCAGTAAAGTTTGTCGACAACCAGATAATTATGGGCTGTGCAAACGTGGTCATCAGCTCGAGCCTTGTGGAAGGGAATTTCCCGAAGTACGAGGACATAATCCCTGCGGATTACGACAAGAAGCTGACGCTGTCGACTGAGGCGACATTGAGCGCGGTGCGTCGTTCATCGCTGCTGACGAGCGAAGAGTCCAGAGGAATTAAGCTGACGATAAGCAAAGAGACGCTGGTATTTTCGGGCAGGTCGCCGGAGACCGGCGATGCGCGTGTGGAGATGTCGGTTGATTATAAGGGTGAGCCGATAGAGATTGGATTTAATCCGCAGTTCCTGGTGGATGTTTTGCGTGTCATCAAGACGCCGGAGTTCCAGCTTGAGCTTGGGCAATCCGACAGGCCGGGCGTGATAAAAAGCGGAAAAGAATTTCTTTATGTCGTGATGCCAATAAATCTTGGGTGAGCATTCAAATTGACTGATTTTTTAGACACGGATTAACACGGCATAGTTTAGACACGGATTAACACTGTAAATAGAAAAACTGGATTCCTGCTTTCGCAGGAATGACAAATGTCGTATAAATCATGGATGAGAGCGGACTGTTAGACAGGATAGTCAGGCGGCAGAGGGAAACAAAAGCGGTGGGGGCGGTCAGGCTGGGTGATGTTGTCGGTCAGTTTATGGAGGGCCGAATTTCGCCGCAACATAATAAGTTTGGGCCGGTAAGCGAATTGTGGAGCCAGTTGCTGCCTCCTGAACTTTTTCAGCACTGTAAGTTAGCGGGAGTCAACGGCGGACAATTGAAGGTTAGTGTGGATTCACCGGTATATCTGCACGAATTGCGGCTGTGCGGCGCTGAGCTTCTCAATGAGTTGCAGCGGCACTGTCCTGCAGCACGGATAAAGGAAATCAAGTTTGTTATCGGCTGAAAGAAAAAATATGAAAGAGCATAAGTACGATGCCAGCAGTATAAAGATACTCGGGGGCATAGATGCGGTGCGTAAACGGCCTGATATGTATATCGGCGACAGGGGAAGCGGCGGACTGCATCATTTAGTGTATGAAGTTTTGGACAACTCGATTGATGAGGCGCTGGCGGGATTTTGCACCAGCATAAATGTCCGCATATATGCCGACGGAAGCTGTGCAGTTGAGGACAACGGGCGGGGAATACCTGTCGAGAAGCATAAGGAGACGGGGACAAGCGCCCTGGAGGTGGTGCTGACAACGCTGCACGCCGGCGGCAAATTCGATAATGAGAGTTACAAAGTTGCGGGCGGGCTGCACGGTGTGGGCGTGAGTGTCGTCAACGCCCTGAGCGAGTGGCTTGAAACAGATGTGTACCGGGATGGCAAACATTATCATTTCGAGTGCGCCAGGGGCGTGGCAAAGGGGAGGGTGCAGGAAATCGGGCCGACCGATAAGGTGGGGACAAAGGTAACGTTCAAGCCTGATGAGGACATATTCGGCGATGCGGAGTTCGAGTATGACACGCTGCTGAAGCGGATACGCGAGCTGGCGTATCTGAATGCGGGTTTGCAGATTACTTTCAGGGATGAGAGGGGAAATAAAAAGGAAGTATTCAAGTTTAGCGATGGGTTGAGGGCATTTATTAAGCACCTGAACGAAGGCAAAGAGGTCCTTGGCGATGTGATTTACCTTTCAAAAGAAGATGCGGAGACGAGATTAAGCTGCGAGATAGTGATGCAGTATAACAGCGGCTATAATGAGAACGTGCTGGTTTTTGCAAATGATATCCGCAATATAGACGGCGGGACCCATCTTTCGGGTTTCCGGACGGCTTTGACGCGGACAATGAACTATTATGCCAGGAACAATAATCTGCTAAAAGAGGGTCAGGTTACGACCGGCGAAGACCTTCGGGAAGGATTGACCGCTGTTGTGGCGGTTAAGCTTCCCAACCCGCAGTTCGAGGCCCAGACGAAGGTTCGGCTGACCAATCCTGAGGTCGGCAGTTTTGTAGAGACGACCGTTAATGAGCAGCTCGGCCATTATCTCGAAGAGCATCCTGCTGAAGCGAAGCGTATTTTGAATAAGGCCATTCAGGCTGCTGCTGCCAGAGAGGCGGCGAGAAAAGCGAGGGAGCTGACCAGGCGCAAGGGCGCATTAAGCACCTCCAATCTGCCGGGGAAATTGTGGGACTGTGCGAGCAAAGAGAAAGCGGCGACTGAATTGTTTGTAGTTGAGGGTGATTCAGCCGGCGGTTCAGCCAAGGCCGGCAGGGACAGGAACATACAGGCGATTTTGCCGCTGAAGGGAAAGATTCTTAATGTTGAAAAGGCACGCCTGGAGAAGATGCTGGCTCACGAGGAGATTCGGACCATCATAAGCGCCCTGGGGACGGGGATTGGGACGGACGAGTTTGATTTGGAAAAATGCAGGTACGGCAAGATAATATTGATGACCGATGCCGATATTGACGGTGCACACATAAGGACATTGCTGCTGACGTTTTTGTTCAGGCAGATGCCGGAGCTGCTTTATAACAATATGGTTTACATTGCCCAGCCGCCGCTGTATGAGGTCAATCTGAAGGGGAGGAAGAAGTCTGAATATGTTCTGACTGAAGGGCAGATGCACAAGCTTATGATAGGACGAGGTCTGGAAGGCACAGAGCTTGTCATCAGGAGCGACAAGAAAAACAAGAAGGAGCAGAAGATATCGGACAAGCAGCTTTCCGACCTTGTGAAGCTTCTTGCGGAGGCTGAGCGGATTATAGCTGTGCTGGCCAAACGAGGCATAAATTTTGTCGATTTTGTGCAGACGTATTACAACGGCAAGGGCTTGCCGATGTTCCGTATCAGAGCCGAGGACAAGGATGAAATTTATTATGACAAGACCGAATACGAGAAGCGGCTCGACCAGCTTAAAAAGGGTATCAAAGACGAGGCCGACAGCGAGGAAAAGATTGTTGCTGAGGAGCTTCATGAGGTCGGCAGAATTAACGAGATAGATAAGAAATTGCAGGCTGATTTTGGTCTTGACATGGACAGTTTTCTCTTAAAGGCTGAGAAAACGGTTTCCGGTGAAACGCTGCCGGCAAAATTCCAGCTTATCAACGGCGAAGAAAAGTATGAAATAGCGTCTCTGGGCGATATTTGTTCGGCGGTCAGGCAAATCGGCGGCAAAGGAGTTGAAATAAAGCGATTTAAGGGTCTGGGAGAGATGAATGCTGAGCAGTTATGGGAGACGACGATGAATCCTGCCTCACGGACGCTGCTGCGTGTCAGGCTCGATGATGCCGGCGAGGCCGACAGGCTGTTTAGCATATTGATGGGTGATGATGTTGAAGAGAGGCGGAATTTTATCCGCGACCACGCTCTTGAAGTTCAGAATCTTGATATTTAAAATAAACGTTTTAATTGCATTAAAAAGCTAAAATTTTGCTTGCAAAGATTTTTGCAGCGTGGCAAAATGACGCCAGTTTGATGATTTTTTCAGAGGAGATGAGGCGCTGGGAGGCGTTTGTGTGTTAAATGAAACAAAACGGGGCGTAAATTTTTAAGAATGGAGGCTTGAAAATGACAGGCAGGACACGAATCGAAGGCCTAGTTTTTGTGATTTGCACATTATTGATTTTCGGCGGCTGTAACTCGGGCAAAGGCGGAAAAGTCAAAGAGGTTGCCAAGACCCCGACCGATAAAAAAAGAGAAGCGCTGCTTAAGAAAATCGATAATAAGTTTGAGGACCCTGAATCGCATTACGAGCTGGGACAGTTGTATCAGGCTGACGGTATGTGGTCGCAGGCGGAATATTGCTATAATACAACCCTGAGTTTTGACCCTGTCCACAGGGATGCACAGGCGGCGCTGGTGAAGGTCTTAAGGGACGGCGGAAGTACGGCCAAGTCGGAGTCTACCGCGGATGTCTTTATAAATCAGGTTGTTGCGTCGGCGGAAGGGTCGCTGCGGCTTGGTTTGGCTTTTCAGAAGCAGGGACTCGATGATTACGCATTAAAATGCTATAAGCAGGCGCTTCAGTCGGCGCCGGACTCGGCCAGGATTAACAGGCAGATTGGCTATTATTATTTGAGCAAGGGCGATAAGGCACAGGCGAAGGAATATTTAGCCCGTAGTTTTCAACTTAATGCGCAGCAGCCTGATGTGGCCGGCGAGCTGGGTAAGATGGGTGTGGCTGTAAGGATACCGCGAAAATCCCAAACGAGCCCGGAAAAGCTGAACAATATTGTAGAGAAGTCGGAAAAGAAGTCAGGGCAGTGACCACGATTAAAATGTTGATTTTTTATAGCCCTGCGGTGAAAGGATGCGCCGCGGGGTTTTTTTATTGGCGCTACGGTAACGATATTTTTAGACAGGCGGCAGGTATTTTTTGATGAGATATGTCAGTTTGATTTTTTCGGTTTGTCTGTTATTAGTATGGGGATGTTATTTGTCAGGTGGAAGAAACGAGGGAAATCTCGTTCGGCTTAATGGAGTTCAGGCGTTTCCGGGGGCTGAAGGGGCGGGTATGTATACTGTCGGCGGACGAGGCGGGAAGGTCATCGAGGTTACGAATCTCAACGATGCCGGACCGGGCAGTTTTCGAGACGCAGTTGAGACGAATGGGCCGAGGATAATTGTTTTTCGGGTATCTGGGACCATAGAGATGCGGTCGGAGCTGAATGTTACCAATCCCTATATTACCATTGCAGGCCAGACCGCGCCGGGCATGGGAATATGCCTTAAGAATTACCGGTTTCGTGTGGCGGCGGACAATGTGATTGTGCGGCATATACGGGTCAGGCCCGGTGACAATGCGGCGGAAGAACACGGTGTTAGCGGTGCTGATGTGGATGGTGTGGATGTCATTGCGGGCCGAAATATTATTATCGACCACTGTTCGGCGAGCTGGTCTGTGGATGAGGCTCTCTCGGTTACGGAGAACCCACAGCGGGGGCCGCTGGATAATGTTACCATTCAGTGGTGTATGATTACCGAAAGTCTGAACTGTTCGATACATCCTAAAAAATGCCACGGTTACGGTTCTTTAATCCGGGGTGCATGGAATAGCCGGTATAGCTTTCATCATAATCTTTACGCCCATAATTTTGACAGGAATCCCCGGCCGGGCAATAACCGTAGTATAAATGATGACCCTGATGGTTTTATTTTTGATTTTCGCAACAATGTTATTTATAACTGGGGTGAAATTGGTGCGGGATATAATACTGACGGCGTGACGACACCTTATCCGAGCATTACTAAAATGAATTTCATCTGCAACTATTATGTGCAGGGGCCGAATTCGCCGGGTGACAAGGCGTTTCGTGAAAAGTGTCCCCTTAGCAAGGCATACTTCAGCGGCAACTGGATGAACGGCACCTGTCCAAAAGACCAGTGGAGTCTTGTTGTTTTCGGCAGCAATTTGACAGAGGAGCAGATAAAGGCATACAAACAGTCGAGGCCGTTTAAGGTCGCCGCTGTTGCCACCGATGATGCGCCCGCTGCTTATAAGAAGGTGCTGGCTGATGCCGGTGCGACGGTTCCCCGGCGGGATGCGGTCGATACGCGGATTGTAAATGAGGTAATAAGCAGGACGGGGAAGATTATCAATGACGAGGATGAGGTTGGCGGCTGGCCTGTGCTGGCCTCGACTGTGCCGCTCCCTGATACCGATAATGATGGTATGCCGGATGACTGGGAGATTGCAAGGGGATTGAATCCAAATGTTAATGACAGCGCAGAAGACAGGGATGGCGATGGGTATACGAATATCGAGGAATACATCAACGGGCTGTGTAAACGATAAGCTGTTGTTGAGGACAAGGCTGAATAGGAGGTTTGTAAAGATGGTGAGGTATTCAAAGTTTACTCCGTACGTTGTTGTGTTTTTTTTGTATGTCCAGGCCGGTTTTTGCGATGGCCGCTCTGTTTCCCTGAATGGGCAGTGGCAGATTTGGTTTGATTCGGCTACCCAATGGCAGAAAGAAAAGCTGATTTTAGAGCCTAACGATTTAGACCAAATCCCTCGATGTCCGCCGACTATTGGCTGGGATGAAATGTTAAAAAAGGGTGAAGCGATTTCAGTTCCTTCCACCTGGGAAGAAAAATATCCCGATTATGATGGAGCGGCCTGGTATTGGAGAGGTTTGCAGATACCGCAGGAATATCAGGGAAAAGTCCTGCGGATTAGATTCGGGGCGGTCCGGCACCGTGCGGAGGTTTATATAAACAGGCAGCTTGTCGGGTACAATCTGGAAGGGTTCACGCCGTTTGAGGTGGATGTAACAGGCGAGGTTGAGTATGGAAAGGAAAATCTGCTGGCCGTTCGTGTAACCGACCCGGGCGGCGGCAATAGCTGGCAGGATTATAACCCGATTCCTTTCGGGGACGTTAATCTGCCCGACAGTCATAACTTCGGCGGCATCTGGCAGGATGTGGAGATGCTGATTACCAATCCGCTTTACATCGAGGATATTTACGTCCAGCCGCAGGAGGACTTGAAGACCATTCGCATTCAAACGACGCTGCGTAACAAGGGGCCGGCCGGCAGCGGCGAACTTATTTTTAAGGTAATCCCTCATAATCAGACTTCAGATAAAAAAGCAGTTGCCGAACATCAGCAGAATTTCACCTGTGCTGCAAATCAGCAGACGGTTTCAGAAACAAGCATTGTTATTCCAAATCCAAATCTGTGGAGCCCCGAAAATCCTTTTCTTTACGATTTGCAGGTTACAGTAAAAGCTGCGAATCAAATAATTGATACGTACACTGTTTGTTTCGGGATGCGGTTTTTCACGGAGAAAGGCGGCGATTTTTACCTCAACGGCAAACGCATCTTTTTCAAATGCACTATAAGCTGGGGGTACTACCCTAAAACAATTGCTTATCCCACAAGAGAATTGGCTGAAAAAGAAATCAAAACAGCAAAACTGCTGGGTTTCAATGCCTTTGGGGCCCACAGGACCTGTGCAACGCCTGTTCTGCTTGAGACAGCGGATTCTCTTGGCATAATGGTCTATCAGGAGCCGGGTGGTGCTCCGCGGGACAGGCAACCCGAACCTAAAAATTCTGCTGAAGTCTTCGAGAGGGAATTATTTCTTCAGAAATTTCAACGGCTGGTTCACAGAGACCGCAATCATCCATCGCTGGTCTGGTGGAACTGCGCCAATGAGGCGCAAGGCGACCTGCCTGCCGAGCCGCCGAACCTTAAGCCTTACATCGACCGTATGATGAAAATGGTGCATAAAGAAGACCCATCCCATCTTGTAACCTATACATCTGAAAGCGGGATTGTGCCGATGTTTCGGCCTTATGATAAGGATTATAGTCAGTTGAGAGAGTTGCATACTGTTTTGAATACGCCGATTGTGTGGCGGGACCGGCTTTACCTTGAGCATCTGGCGTTTTTCCCGCCGAGGCCGGATATGACGTTTTATAACGGTGAGAGCCGATGTTTCACGGCCCTTTCCGATTTGCCGAAGGTTGTTAAAGAATATGAACCTATACTGCCGAAATCGGACGGCGCCGCGGTGAAGTACTGGCTCAATATGCTCAACCGGAATTTTGAGCAGCTCGGATTAAAAGAGGATTTCGGAGACGTCGGCAATTTCTGCCGGCTTACCGGCATTGTTCAGGGGGCGGGTTTTGTGAGACTTGCGGAAGCGATGAGGCTGAATCCGAATATGGACGGCTTTGCCCTGAACGGCTGGCACTGTCACCATATTCTCGGAACATCTGGAATGGTTGATATGTTCCGCGAGCCGAAGTTTCCACCGGAGATTCTGGCCGATGCACTGAAGCCTTTGCATCTGGCAATATGTCCCCTGCCGTCAGTTGCTTACAGCGATGAGGAAGTGTCAATTAAGGTTGCATTGGTCAACGAAACAGACCTTTCAGGGAGTTGCGAACTGAAGATTCAGATAACTGGCCCGGATAAGAAGGGGATTTTCGCAGACAGCAGGAAGGTCGACTTAAAAAAAGATGACAGAACATTTGTCCGGCCCCTGGCGGAATATCGCAAAGCTTTCAACGGTAAAAGCGGCTATTACAAGATTGAGGCCGAATTGAAAAAAGGTAACGATATTATTGCCCGGCAGCAGCGGGACGTTTTTGTTCAAAATACGAAAGACCTGGAACTGCCGAAAGGCAATATCTACTGGTTTGATGAGGAAAATCTGATACCGTCTTATCTCGACAGCAAGGGCGTATTCTGGTTCCATCGGGAAAAGAAGTTTTCGCAATTTTATCCGGAAAACATTGCTTTTGTTTATGGCCGATGCACCGACAAGAGATTGTCTATTCTGGATGCGGTGCGTGAGGGCAGGGGCAATCTGCTGTGGATTGAACGTGATATGAAGGCCGCTGCAAGTATGCTGAATATTTTCAAGGAGCAGGGTATTCTGCCCGCGGACGCCAATGTGGTTGCTTATCCGAGGCAGGCGTGGCTGGGCAGTTGGGAATTTTGCAAAAAGCATCCGGTTTTTGACGGCCTGCCGAACCCTGCGATATTTAACTGGGAATATGGCGAGGTTTATGCCCCGTGGGGAATCAGTAATTTTCCCGGCCAGACGATTGCGGGTCTGTGCAACGCCCCGCCGATTATGGCGACCACGGTCGGCGTGATGTCATACGGCAGGGGAAAGATTATCTTTTGCAGTTTGAATCTTACACCTCTTTTGGGCAAAAACCCGGTGGCTGACCGGCTTTTTGCGCAGTTGGTCAGGTATGCGCTGCAATCCCGTTAGGGATTGCTTACGCCATAAAAAAGCGTGGCGGCCATGATGGCCGCCACGCTTAAAAAATCACTGAATTCCTGTTACCACGGAATTCCGTTTATGTATTCCTCGATGTTAGTGTAGCCGTCGCTGTCACGGTCGCCTGCGCTGTCGTCGGCGTTCGGGTTTAATCCTCTGGCAGTCTCCCAGTCGTCCGGCATACCATCATCGTCGGTATCTGTCGGCGGTGAACCGCCTGACAGAGTCGGCCAGCCGCCGACATCCGACGGAGAGTCGATAAAGCTGCCGGTCCCGTCCCGCACGTTGTTCACGATACGCGTATCCACCGCATCTCTGACAGGCACCGTAGCGCCGCTGTCATCGAGGACGTTGTCAAACAGCAGATTGGTCGGGAACAGGTCGATTTCCGTTACCTCCGGCGCATCGAAAGCCGTATAGCTTCGATATGTGCCGGCATCGCCGTTGACCACATCCCATTCGTCCTGCGTGTCGCTGGTGCGGTGCGGGTCCTTGTTGCCCTCCACGTAAACCAGTCCGCTGGTGCCGGACGAAAACTTCACGGAGTATATACTTGCGCCGAGCATATAATTTTTAATCCAGTTGGTCTGGAAATATCCTGTTCCGCCGAGGTATGCACAGGAGCTGCCCGGATGGTAAATAACGTTGTTGACGGCATCGACGACCCCGCCGTGGCTGCGTGGATTGCGCTCATCGTTAAGTGCGAAAAGGTTGTGATGCAGCGAGATATTGGTATCGCCCGGGTTGTTGATGAATCCGCAACTGTGATGTCCCTCGGGATGGCCGCCGTTATAAAGCCCTTCGGAGAGTATACACCGCTGCACAGTAATATCGTGGGAGCTTCCGCCGACGCCGAAATCTTCATCAACTCCCCAGCTAAACGAGCAGTGGTCGACAACGAGATTGTAGGAGCCGTTATTGACGTTTATGCCGTGGACCGCGTCTCCGCTTTCATTGCCCGGCCTGCTGCGTATATAGCGAATCACAACATCGTGCGTCCGTGGATTCAAACCATACTTCCTCAGGCAAATCCCTCCCGGCGAGGTCTGGCCGGCGATGGTGATGTAGGGGTTGCTGATAGCAATATCACTGGAAAGCGTGATAGTGCCGCTGACCTCAAAGACGACTATTCTTGCACCCGATGCCGAGCAGGCCGCTCGCAGACTTCCTGTTCCTGAGTCGTTGAGGTTGGTTACTTTAATAACCGTTCCGCCTCTGCCGCCGGTGGTATTAGTTCCAAAACCTTCTGCACCCGGGAATGCCCGAACGCCGCCGGGGGTTCCTGTAGTGAAGCTCCAAAGGTCGCCGGTTGTTGTGCCGACAGCATTCCTTTCATTGATACGCCAGTAATGAGTAACATCAAGGGCCATAGTGCCGGGGTCATAGGAAGTTGCGGTCTGGTTGCCCTGGAAGGGTGGGGGATTTGCTGTGCCGAAATACACATCGTGCGATGTTGCGCCCGAACCTGCCGCCCAGCTTAAATTGGCATTTTCATCCACGCCTGTAGCGCCGTTAGTGGGACTTGGGTTGGTTGCTTTGCCTGGCAGCGGGTCAATGGCCGTGATGTAATTGGTTTTGGTTTCTGCATCGCTGCCGCCGGCATTTGAGGCTGTCAGGCTGACGGTATAAGTCCCTGCATTGTTATACACGTGGCTGGGATTTTGGGCAGTGCTTGTGCCTCCATCGCCGAATGTCCAGCTCCAGCTTGTAGGATTGTTTGTTGACTGGTCCGTGAAGTTCACCGTAAGCGGTTTGTTCCCGCTTGTCGGCGAACCTGTAAACGCAGCAACAGGCGGCGCTATCCCCTGCAAATCGAGAAAACTTACGCCCAGGTTCGTTCCAAACCACAGTTTCGAGGATGATTCGGCCGCTATAGTCCAGACGTAGTTATTCACCAGGCCGCTATTCGAAGTATTATACTTTGTCCACGGCGTAGCGCCTGTAAACTTGCTCACGCCTGAGCCGTTTGAGCCTGCCCAGATGACACCGTCAGGAGAAGCGGTGGTTGACCTTGTGTCGTTCTTTGCGAGTCCCTGGCTGGTCGTATAGGTAGTCCAGCTTGTGCCGGTAAACCTGTTTACGCCGCTGAGCGTTCCGAACCACTTGTCGTTATTCGGCGCTACTGCTACCGCATACACATCGTCGCTGACTAATTGGGCCTTATAGTGTGTCCAGGTAGTACCGTCAAACTTGTCGACTCCGTCCATTGTTGCAAACCATTTGGTTCCGCCGGTCTCGACCGCAACCCCGTTTACACGAAGATTAGTTAAAGAACTGTTACCCGTGTTATACGTTGTCCAGCTTGTGCCTGTGAATTTGCACGCACCTTTGTCATAAGTTCCGACCCAGATAACGGCGCCTTCGGCGGCGATTGAGTAGCAGTTATTCGAGGCCAGAGCGCTGTTGCCCGTGGTGTATTTTGTCCAGCTTGTGCTGGCGTATTTGCTGACGCCGCCGGCAGTAGCAAACCACTTGTTGTTTGAGGAGTCTACAGCGGCAGCCCTGATGGTGTTATTGGACAATCCCTGGCTGGTTGTGTATTTCTGCCAGCTCGTGCCGGTGAACTTGGCCACACCGCCGCCGGCGGTGCCGAACCATTTTGTGCCGCCCGGTTCAACCGCCGCACCCTGAATCTTGTTGTTGCCGATAGCGCCGCCGGTATTGGAATTATTGTAGGTCGTCCATGTCTCGGCAAATGCGCCGCCTGCAACAAAAGTCAGTATCAACAAGAATGCTAAAAATTTACTGTTCTTCATTTTTTCTCCTTTCGATTTTAATAACTTTGTTTAATTTAGTATTGGTAAAACCTCATAACTTTCATTACCACGGAATTCCGTTGATATATTCCTCGATGTTAGTGTAACCGTCACCGTCCCTGTCGCCTGCACT
>Ga0315284_10011952_pt1 | contig 12361 bp, 36 predicted proteins | sample YL17G09_16_MG_FD_203696 | JGI IMG/M metagenome (GOLD analysis project Ga0315284, IMG submission 203696) | Sediment microbial communities from Yellowstone Lake, YNP, Wyoming, USA - YL17G09_16 | ecosystem: Environmental > Aquatic > Freshwater > Lake > Sediment | place: USA: Wyoming | collected...
AAATTATCCTGATATCTGCAATCACACATACAATGTTTAGAAATTGATTCCACTTGTTCAATCCACCATTTGTTATCACGAGAAGAAATATTATCCGTAAAAATCATTTTTATCCTCGAATCATAATCTTTCACTTCAGAAACTATATTTAGATTTTATTAAGGAGATCTCTCTCTCAAAGTCAAGCTCAATCTTCCTTCTCTTCTCATCGAACCACTCTCGCAAATCATTCAATCTGCTCTGATAAAGCGGATAAGAAGGAGACATCTCCTCCCAACATTTTTTATCTTTTGCTCTTCTGCAATCCAACTCTCTCATACTACTAAGTCCATATTTTCTAAGAATTGGCTTAATAATTTCGAAATGAGAAGAAACAATTACATTACTTCGTCTTGTATTCTCCCTATACAATATATCAATTTGCTTTTTCCTTTCTTTTCTGAAAGGAGAAGCTTCCTTATTAAACATTTTTACCATTTTCTGTGCTTGTTCAATATTCATTGTATACTCGTCTCTAGAAAAAATCATTTTATCCTCGAATCATCGTACTTCTGACATCTTTATCTTTTAGTTTAGCCTTGCCACAGTGTTCACAATAAGCCTGATTACTGCCATAACAATAACTCCATTTGTGTTTTCCCAGCCAACAAAGAATTCTTTTCATTATTATTGCTCCTGTCTCCTTCCATTTATCAAAACCCCAAAAATCCAAAGAAAAAAGAAAGAATATCATCTCTCTTATCTCTCCAGTCTTCCTGTTCACTCCGTCACAACAACAGCATCTGTCATTAATTCTCATTCACAATCCCTAAATCCATTAATATCTAAAAAAGAAATCTCTGATTCCATCCAATTTTTAGCTTCCTTAAAAGTATGAAACGAAGAACAACAATCCATTATAGTTTTATCCAATTTCTTGCTACTCAAAATAAAAGAAGCTTTCCAATAACTATTGGATAAATGCTCATATTCAATTTCCAATTTATCATTCATTTTGTTTTTTGTTCTGCTGTTCTACTACAACCTGTAAACAAACAAATCCCCATACCGCTGCCCCTAACGGTATAAGAAAGTTAAGACTGTTATTATCTCCTTTTATATTATTTAAAGTAAGGACTAAACAAAAAACAGATAATGTCATAAAAATTGCACTGAATAATATCCTGCTATTAGATTTCTTGCCAGAGATTACAACCCCTATAATAAAGAATACAGCTGATCCAACGAGATAGATAATAAATGCCATAATAGGGTCAACAAATAACTCTAACATTTTAGTCTCCTAAAATCCTTAAAATTGCTTTATCCTTTTATTATTGTAACAATCAAAACAAATAAACACAAACCAATTATCTTGCAAATTTGATATCTTCCTCAGACATTCGACCGTCTCTAATCAAATCTATAATAATTATCCAATCCTCGAATCTTTTTTCACAACAATGTCCTACAGAAAAACTCCCACCAGTGGACAGCGGTTTGTAACTTTTATCTCCGCACCAATTTGGTCTGTGATCTGCTCCACAATAAGAGCAAAAAGGAAATAAGACCACATTGAAACTTTGAACCAACTTTTGTAATTTCTCATTAGATAAACTATTTTTCTTTACAGTTAATTCCTCTCTATCCAAAGTTTTATCTTTCCAACCATTGAGAGCTAAACGTTGTTATCGAATCACTTGTATATAAAGAATCCTTTCTTATTTCCCTAATAGTCTTGCCGCACTCATCACATACTTCCACATCATATCCAGCATAATGCCCTATCGCCCAATAATGAGGCATTATAGTAGCCTGTTTATGCTCACATTTGTCCTGCAATTCTTCTATTTCTTTCTCATGTCTTTCTCTCATTTTATCAATAGCATTCATATTCATCTCCAATTTTATCTATTATCTCTTTGATCTTGCTCCACCTGTCCACAAAAATTAATAAACTCCAAGTAATTTATGGCATCCTGCGGATATTCAAATACAGACTGCTGATACTCAGAAACATTGCTATCCGTTGAATTATTCAGTATGCTTATGTTTATTAAATATGTACTATCCTTCTCCAAAGGTTTCAGAGTTTTCAAATAGATTATAGCCTCCTTCGGAAAACTCAACATCGTTTCATTATATGTATGAGTCCACTTACCTCCCCGAACATCAACATAATATCCTTCATATGTTCCCACAAACTCTGCACTAGCATTCTTCTCTATTGTATCCACAGAAATAGAATATTTATTCACCAAATTAGGATTATGCAAAGCACTTTGCCAAGGACATTTTGAATCCATACTTTTCGCCCTATTAATAACTTTATCTTGTTGATCCACAATTTTCTGCTGTTGAACTTCCACATTGGACATCTTAGTAGACAAATCAAAAACATTGTTATTCAAATAATTTACGCTCTGCTGCAAAGAATCCACTCTATTCAACAAAAAACCAAAAAGCAAAACAACACCTGCTATTCCACACGCTATAAAAATCTTTCCTATCATTTTCATTCTTTTATCCATCCTTCCGATCTCAAATAAGTCTCTGCTCCATTACTCAAATGTTTTCCCACATGTTTTTGACAATAAAAATTGTATTCAGAAGCACCCACCATGCACTCACTAACCAATTTCCAAACTACCTTTTCTTTACAGCCATCATGCTCACATTTTACCCAATCATTCATTTACTTATTCTCTTTGTCCTAAGCTCACTAAATCTTGCTAATTCCAAAACAGACTCAACGCTACTACCAAATCCAATCATATCAGCATATTTCTTAAAACAAGCTATGCACATTGGATATTGTTTGTCAGAGTATATCATGGCTCTTTCGCAAATATCATCGCATACCATACAGTTCATTTGCTTTTATCTCTTATCCTAAATATTTTCATTTGAAAACCACCATCAAAACCCATGTCAGGACGATTGCACTACAACCAAATAAAAAGATAATAATTAAAATGGAATATACCCTCTCTTTGCTCATTTACTTTTATCCCAAATTGCTTCAAACAAATTAAAAAGTATAAATGCTAACACAATAGACAGCAATGTAAAGGAAACTATTACGCTAACTTCTTTCACATTGTCCATCATTTGCTTTTACCCCTCGTTTTCTTATCATGTGCATAAATATCCATAAGTATTCTTAGACCAAAATACCCAAAGGGGAAAGCAAAGGTTAATAACGCCACGCCAATCGTTTCTACGTTACTCATTTACTTTTACCTCTTACCATCGCCTACATCCGTTGTTTCTTCAATCATTTTCATTCTTCTCTGTCATCGCAATCCAGATCACAATTGCAACATATTCTATTGTTCTCACACTCTTTACATTGCTCTCTCATGTTGCAATCATCACACTCAAACTTTGATTCTTGAATTTCCAACTCATTATTCTTTTTACACAAATTTTCCATTTTTCATCTCCTTCTGCTCTATTTTCTGTAACTCATAATCATTACTACTGCATTTAGGACAATTATGTTGCAAATCATCATTATATTCCAACGAACTTGCCTCGCAAGTTATTCTTACCCATTTTATTCCACAATTATTACAAACAACTTTTATTCTCATTTAGTCTCCTAATCTCTATTTCTTTCATATCCTGCCACCTAAGATACTCACAAGGACCGCACCTTCCCCAAGCTAAACAACATTCCTCTTCCTTTTTATAGCACTCAGGTTTAACAATCAATTTGTCCATTTTCTCCATCCACCACTGACTAGTTCTTGCATCCTGAGCAATAGCCACCGATCTCTCATAATCATCAATAGCCTGAGAATCAGGAGTTGTATAACCCACTACCAAAGATAAATCCTCGTCACTCAATAAACGACTATTCATTTCCTCCACATTCAGTTTTCTTACTTCAGGAAAAACAGTTTTATCTTCATCATTCCATTGAGGATAATTATCAAGAAAACTAATCACAGCAGATTCTTTAGCGGTTCGTCCACATTTGCAACAAAAGTAATCACCATTAGGAAACATACTGCAAAAACAGTGACTGCAAAAAGCAGATTTCATTCTTGACATTTCATTGTCCTAATTTTTTCCAACTGATTTTCCTAATTTTTTCCAACTGAGACTGAGCTATTTTAACATAATTTGCCATCACAACGCAATCGCGACCAAAATAAGAAGACTCATTACAATCATGAAGCTCACTACAATTTTTGCAACAAGCTTCTTTGAATTCCTCATCTGTAATTAAATCATCGTCTACTTTCTCTTTTTTCCCTATCATGTCGTAATGCTTTAGAATATCCAGCACAACCTTTTTAGGATTTCTATATGCTTCAGGATCATCAAAAAAATCAGATAAAAAACACAATAACTTTTTTTGAGCCTCCAGAGCAATCATCAATTTTCCTTCTGATTTAGTTTTGCCATAACCAAACCAATTAGCAACTTCCTCATAAACAGGAATCCAGTCACTTTTTTTAGGAATAGCCTGCTCACACCATCCATAATGACAACAAAAAACTTTATTGTTAACTTTCAATTGAGAACTGCATTTTTTCCTAAGATCTCCACATTCTTTATTCATTTTATTTTTTCCTTCTTTTGTCTTTTATCCTATAATAACCATTTTCCCGTGCCTATTTTTATTCCAGCACCCAAAAAGAGTGCAAATGTTCCACACACTATTAATAGTATAAGTCTATCATCGACTTTAGCAAGTTCTAATAGACCTATGGACAATGGAGAGCTAAGTGCAATCGCTAAAGCCAAACAAAATAATATATCTCCTACTATTCGCCTTGCTCCTGTTTTTTCTTCGTCTATCATTTACTTTTATCTCTTATCATAAAAATGAGAAATACTGTCAGTTATAAATGATATAACTAAACCATCCAGCTATTCCTAAAATTGTAGCTATCATTTTACTTTTACCTCTTATCCTCACGAAACCTATAATCTATTGACTTAAATCCAGAAAACCCTGATAGAATCAAAAACATAAAACCAAAGTAATCATGGTAAAATGCGTAATATATAGCAATCCCAAATGATACTACGCAAATTCCTAGCAAGACGAAAGCTGTTAGGTTATCTTTACTCATTTACCTTTGCCTCTTATCTTTATATTCATATGGTTTATCTAAGCGATACCCTATAATTGGAATTACTATTATAGCAATCAATAATAAAAATCCAACGATTTCTCTTAATATATGATAACCAATGCTCTCTGTCATTTACCTTTACCTCTTATCCTAAATCCCATTTTATCTCAAGTTCTTTCAGCATTGCCAATATATCTGTCAAGTGATAGTTGTTGTCTGCAAACTTATTTACTACCCTACGTAGCTCTTTAGCATTTTCTTGCTTTGTATAAACATCTTGTTCTTCCAACATCGCCTCAATTTTATTAAGACTAAATTGATTATCCTTAAGAACTTGATTAAGTATTGCATTTTTTACGCTCATTTACTTTTGCTCCTCCCAATCATTTCTTATAGTAAAAACCTTATCTACTGGATTATTATTGGGACCTATCTTCCTATAACCTGCTGCTATTATATGTTTAGCCCATTCAGTAGTGTGTATTTCTTTTATCATATTAAGTAGCTGGTCAACTGTTATAAACTGATTTATAGATTGGAAGAGGAAGTCTGATAGATCTAGAACCTCTTTAGTTTCGGTTCTCATATTTTTAAGAAGACCTTCTAGTCTATCACCATAACATTTATAACTACAACAATCCTCCCATAATCCAGAAAATTCTGTTACTCTAAGATGACCTTTCCAAAAGAAGCCCAAAAAGGTTTGCCACCTAGTTATCTTTTTTTTACACACTATACATTCCATAATTTTTGTTCCTTTAGTCGCACTATCTCATTTTCTTAATTATTCGATGACCCCACAACATAATCAACCCCATAATCAATAATCCAGCCAAACAACAAAAAATAATATTGCAAACAGGATTCATCTTATCATTCAAAAACGCATGTAAAGGTATTACCAATGCTATAATACATATCAAACCCATAAAAAAAGGAACCCAATATTGACCGTTCAATTATAAATCCTTCATTCGTTTCTTCATATCGCATACTATCCATGCTGATGCAATAGCAATAAAACACACAGCAGGTATAGCAATCATCATCGCTATTACCTCAATAAGTCCCCCTGCATGATTTTGAGTCATCGCCATTATGAGAGTTCCGAAACAAACTGCACACAATACACAAACAACATGTGCGCCATAAAAAGCTATATATTTCACTTTGCTATCTCCTACTTCCTAAACTTTTTGCGAACTCAAAAAATAAAATTCCCATCATCAATATAGCTGGCAAAGAAACTAACACATCCATTATCATATTTTATTCTCCGCAAAAGACGAAAATAAATAAACTATAGCTACACTTATAGACATAAGAGCAATCATTCTCACAACGTAGTCATGTTCTCCTACTACTTCCGAATTATTATATACCCAAATACTTATACCCATAACTATCATCTGATGAAAAACTCTTCCCTGAAATACTCTCCATCTATATGCTTGCAAATCCTTGTTATTAATAAAGTGAGCAATCCTATCATTCTCGTTTTTCGCAATTGTATCTGCAATAGCTTTCATTGATTCTCCATGAGATACTTCAACAGAATCCAATATATCAAGATAACTCATTTTATTATCCATTATATAAAATGCTTCCTATCAAAAATAAAAACCAATCCAACAATTGTAAAAAGAACTCCCAATCCCGTCATTATATATATCACTTGCACCAAATCTCCATAGGATATCTGTCCCAATAAAGTATATATTATTGTCTTAGATAACGCAGAATTGAATATCTCTGGACGAGACAACCATGCATATGTCAATACTACAATATTCATGTTACCTAATAAGAAAAATTTAATGCCTATTGATTTCGTTTCGCTCATTAAATCCATCCAAATTCATAAAATTTATACAGAGAATAAAATATAGCAAACAATAAAGAAATAATCACGCCAACAATTCCCAATTACTATTTTCATGATTCATTTGTTTGTTTTCCGCCTTTTCCCTATCATCACCATGATAATCATAGTAACCCCAATAGAAAGCAAAAAACTCAAGAAAAAACTAATCACGAAATTCGCTAAATTATTCATTTATTTTCCTCCAATTGTTTAAGCATTGCATCTACAGTTTCTTCGCTCAACAAATAATTATCCGCTAAATAACTCAACAATCTCCTTTGTCCTTCCAAATATCCTTTGTATTTCGCCATATATACGCAATCGATATCATAAGCATACAGTTTGCACAAAGATTGATCAGGATCATTAGCTGTCCTACAACATTCAGAACAGGGATTTTCCAGCATCCATTTTTCAGTTTTCATATTATCTCCACAAACTCAGGAGTTTCCCACATATTGCCAATTATCTCTGCATCATCAATTACATCTATCTCTCCATACCAATCCAAAAATGATTCAAATCTATCATACAGCCAATAACCAAAAGATCCTCCCGATATTCCCACTTTACACAATTCAGATTCTCCCGTAGGATGACTCATTGTAGCATCCTGTGGCATCAAAATAACATCTCCCTCATAAATTTCCTGTCCTTTCTTGTCCTTCAATCCCACATATTGAGAAATAACAAAACGTTTTTGATCTGCTACAAGAGAATGTTGATTTTGTTGATCCTTCCGTTGAAAATATATTTGTCCCGTCATGTCAATCATAATTACGTCATCTTCCGTTGGCATCCAACTTTTGTATTTAGCATCCCACGCTCTAAATTTCAGCTCTCTGCTCATTTTATTCTGCTCTTAATAACCGTAATTCCCACAGGTAGCATCAAACGATTATCTCGAATAATGGAGGAATCCCCGAAGCGTTCATCTTCAACATATCTATTAACAACAATAAAGTTTCCCTCAATCGTATAATTATCCGCATAATAAGAGTACGTCACAGGACCTCCCCACAAAATCATTTCATATTTGAAATTATCCACAGTTATTTTATTTGAGTGATCATACACAGACGGACTCCAACCTCTGTCTCCCTGACACCCAGAGAAAACAAACAAAAGACACAAACACAAAATTATTTTTTTAATCATTTCTACTCCCTAAAATATTTATCTACTGCCCAACAAAAAGCCTCAGAAGCTCTGTCCATTCCTGCAACACTATCAGTTACAATTTTATCTGTAAAACGTTCATACAGTTGACAAAAATAATAAGAATCATCCGTATATATTCTGAAATCTATTTCCTTCCCGAAAAGTCTGGGAGCTATCCATTCCATACAATCGTCCAGAGATTCTGGAAAAAACACGATTTTTCTTGGACAATCGTCCTCACATCTCACAATTTTGTCCTTTAATACGGATTCAGGAATTTCTTCCTCTGGAGCATACCATAAATCCATTGTATCCCCATGACTTGCTCCCTCCGTATTAACACAAACACATTGAAAACCCGTAGCAATCATCAATCTCTTATTCACGTTGATCCAAAAGAAAGGTTTCGCAGGACAATTCTCATCTCCATATTTGCAACTGTTTTCCTGCTCTTCCTGATAACAATTAAAATGAACCGTCTTTTCTTTTTCCCAGTTTTCTAGCCAATTTTCACTCATTAGTTTGATCCTCAATAAATTCCGCCAATAAAAACTGCATGCTATCATAATGCACTAAATTTCCCTCTCTAGCAAACCATGCATCCTTATCCCATTGAGAGGATTCTGATAAACCTTTTTTAGCAAACCACCAATCTCGATACCATTGAGAAAATTTTGACAAATCTATCTCCATCGTATTTTCCACAGCATAAGCATGACGATGTCCTCCTGGAGCAGAATCAATATCATAAGGCCAAGGAATAACATCAGGTTTAACAATTCGTATTTTCATCTTCTTAATAACTCCCCGTTCTCATAAATATTTCCAATAACTTCCAACTCCTGAAAATTTTTGCCATCGACACAAAAAATAGGATACTCGCTTTCCGTCACATCTCTCTCTATATCTCTAAGAGAATTCAGTTGATTATATATCATAAACTTAGCTTCAGATTCCTCATACAGCACAGACCAGTACTCATGTTTTCCTCTTCCAAATCTATTTTTAACACAACAAACAATATCTCCCTCATAGATATCTTTTCCATTTTTATCCTTCAGTCCAATATATTGCATCAAAACCCAAGAAGAAATATCTTCGCTACCGTCCGTAGCACCAAAACCACTGTGAACAGCACCGCGATCATGTCTCATCTCATCAAACAATTTGCCACCAAAAAACATTCTTTCAATGTCATCATGATCACCGATTTCCCAACTCAACTCAGAAACTCTCAGCATTCTGACATCGCCATCTATTTTCCAAACTCTAAATTTAAATTCTCTCATAACATTACACCAAAATATCCACGCCCACTCGACCATTCAAATGAAGTTGAAAAAACTTTAGTAAAGAAATCTTGTTTTCATCAATAGACAAATTCACCTGCCACGTTTCCACTCCCTGACTAGTAGCTTTTCTAGCAGCTTCGTGTATTATTTCATTAGTTTTATTCAGAGAAGGAGCAACAAACGGTTCAGCATCATACATATAGCAAAGTAATACAACAGATCTGTTTCCTTTCTCCACATTTTCTCTCAAAACATTAAAATGCTTAATAAACCGATCAAAAGAATTGAAAGAAGAATAATCTGTGCTACGATTCAAAAGAGAAATCAGTGGCATTTTAACTTCCACAAGAAAATTATCCACACTGGAAAAATCTATCCTAGCATCTCCTATTTTCTTCTCCCGTTTAAATGCTCTATCTCCTACGATATCCTTCAACTCTCCCTGTCCCAAAAAATATTCAATATGTCTATTAATAGAAGTCTGATTAATACCTACCCACTTATCGTGAACAAAAATAGCTTCCACCGTCCATTCCGTATTAATTCCACTATTTTTGGAAACCAAACAAGGAACATTATTGAAAACTATATCTCCTATTCTACCCGTGGAAGGACAATAGCACTTCACAACAGCATCACCAACCGAAGTACTCAGAAGAACCATCATCACAAAACGATTAGGTCGACTAATAATATTACCTTGAATCAATTTCAACGGAAAAAAGAAATCTCTCATTTACTCTCCATGCTTGTTATAATACATATAAATATGAGTATCAGAAGAAAATAACTTAGCATTTACCCATACAATTTCCTTGTTGTTGTTACTCCTCAACAATTTTCCATTCTCATCTGTAAAATATACATCAGAGTATTCATTACGTTTTTCGCAATACAAAGGAGAAGATTGCAATTTATTCCACCAATCCGTCATACTTACAACAATTTCTCGTCTAAATTGAGAAGTACCTATCCATTGATTAGAACTTCTAAATGCAAACAATCCCAAAGCACAAATACCAAGCAATCCAAAAACCAAAATATATTTCATTATGCCCTTTCCACATCATCCAAAGATAAATTTTTGAGATTAAAAGAAATATCCTTAGCCTCATATTTCGTAGGAACATAACCTAACATATTTCCATTCTTGTCATAACATTCATACAAAGTAGCATCAAACTCAAAAGGTTTGACATACAAGTATATTTTCACTTTGTTCTCGTAAAGAAACATTTTTTTCTGAGTATCCATTTTTATCCTCCTTAATTCATTAATAAAACAATATCAATAAAACAATCGCTAATATCATACAATTTGCCACAATAGAAAACAAAACTGCACTTAACAAATCCAATTGAGTAATTGGGTCTTCAATAATTGGGGTTTCAGTAATTTGGTCTTCAATCATTATGTTTTTTCTCCTTTTTTAATCGTCCTGCAAAAGTATTATAAGAACTCGCAAAACGAAATCCAGCTGTATCAAAAAAACTATTTCCAATCCTTGATGAAATCCTTATCTCCATTTTCAGGAATACAAAAAATTACATGACGAACATAAAGAGAATCCAAATAACTTAAAGCATCCTGAAAATCCTTAATATCATAGGAAATAGGACCATCAACATATTCCACTAAAATAGAAGGAGAAGTGTCATTTTTATATCTAATCTTTATTTTGACATAATCAATAGATCCAATTTGAATGTCTCCCTGTTTATTTTTATACGCAAAAATAATCTTGCTATCTACTTTAATGTCTCCTGTACCGAAAACAAAGCTGCCATTCAATTGCTTTATATCCGACAACTTCACCAACTCAAAACGATCTCCGATTCTATCCGCCCATATTTTAGTATAATCAGACGGAGAATAACAAGATATTCCCGCAACCAAGCCTAATATTCCTAAAAAAAACATTAATCCAAAACTTTTCATTTTCTATCAAACCCTCAATTTGTTTATTTTGACTGCTCTATCTAAAAGACGTCTCCATTCTGTTTCATTTTTTTCTCTTCGTAAGGAGCAATTTTCCTTCTATAGAATTCCTGCTTCACGCACTCCAACACTCCCATAGCTCTATTGTAAGCTTGATATCCTCTATTTCCATTATTCAAAACTCCTTTGCCACCATAAAAACTCAAAAGAAGTTTTGTTATTGCGTAATTCATTTCTCCATCATACGTTACTATATCACCAGCCTGAGAAAAATATGTCAATATCGGTTCCAATGCTTTGTCTACAATTTCTCTAGATCTTTGATCTATATATGGCATTTTATCTCCTTTATTTTTGATATCCCTGAGGAACTATACAATACACATAAACCCATTGACTCCAAGACGTCTTGTATATATCCAATTTTGTACCCTCAGGAATCTTCAGAATATTTACATCCACATTTCCTTCCTCAATGCAAGGAGAATAATAAAAACGCGACGAAGGAAACTTAGTTGAACCTATAAAAAATGATGTAGTTTTACTATCCTCATATCCCAAACAATTTGTTTTTCCATCCAAAATTAACTCTCCCGAATCAATTTTTTCCAAATGAGAAACATCAAATTTGCTAACGGTATCGCTATTCATCATCGACACAATCAAACCATATACCATCATCATCATCGCAAAAGCACAAACAACAAGCAACGAAACTACAACAACTTTTAAAAACATTTTCCACATCGTTTCCAATCCTCTCATTTTTTATTTCCTTCTTTCTTTATTCCAAACGGTTTGCTAACTATCGATCTACCTTCTAAATATGCCTCCACGCAAGCACAAGGAATATATGGAGCATTCAAAGCACCTTTCATTTCAATCATTGTTTTGTATTCCACAGCAGAAGGTCCCGCCATCCAACATTCCTTCCTATGATAATGCCATCCACGAATAGGATCTATATAAACAATATCCTTATCCTCAAGTTTCCTCATTTTCTGACCAAGCATTCATTTTTTCTTAACCTCAAC
>Ga0315284_10011953_pt1 | contig 12361 bp, 12 predicted proteins | sample YL17G09_16_MG_FD_203696 | JGI IMG/M metagenome (GOLD analysis project Ga0315284, IMG submission 203696) | Sediment microbial communities from Yellowstone Lake, YNP, Wyoming, USA - YL17G09_16 | ecosystem: Environmental > Aquatic > Freshwater > Lake > Sediment | place: USA: Wyoming | collected...
ACGTCTGGACAGGGCAATTTGAGAAACAGGGCATGATTAGTTTATTATAAAAGATGCTCCAAGTAAGAGGCTGGTCTGGACCGAGATTGTGCCAGCCTTCGACGAGTCCTGCGCTCTGAGTCCATAAATAAATTTTGCATACAGAGGAATCCGAAAATCGGGTTTGTAAATGAGACTGAGAAAATAAAGAGCCTGATCTCACGTTCCAAGGGGGTTGACCCATAGCTGTTGTAGGTAAATAACCACCGCCCGTACCTACGCTATGTATTCTCCAATTGCCGCCTATAAAGTAGGCAATATATCTGAATTGGTTTATAGACCCAAGCGTTGCCCATAGAATAGACTGATGGGTTGGGTTCCAAAAACCGCCATAAAATTGATTGCAGCAATTTGAATCGGCTCCGGTTACTACAAGATCTTCAGCGAGCCTTGTCCCCGTATACGTAGAAATCCTGTCGAAAGTGTAGAAAGTAGGCTTATTTAACCTAGCGTTATCTCTAACCAAAAAGGCGATATAATTCGGGGTTGGAACACCCCAACCCGCAAGTTTATCTGGGGTGCTATAATTATAATTAAAAGAATTATTAAAGGTAGCCGCAGGCACCCCTGCTAAAAGGTTTGACGACCAATTGGTTGTGGTTCTATCGAAAACCCACCAAGTCGGCTTATTAAAACGAGAAGGATCTGAGACAAAGGCATGAATATTTCTTAAGCCTTGAGGAAAGCCCTCTCTATCCCAATAATAATCAACAACTCCAATTGCCCCTTGGCAGGAATTTGCTGCCCCAACGGTAGTTTTAACCCAGCTAAAAACGCCTGCGGTTTTCAGCCCTCTAACGACAGTGAACGCTTTGGTTAAAGAGTTTGTACCTAAAGCCATCACTTCCTGAGTTCCTGCATCGAGAAGCCAAAAATGAGCCTCAAAATCGGTAAAGGGAGAAGTTACAAGCAAAGTAAAAATGGAAAGAACTTCAGATTCTCCTTCTGCTCCACCTAAAAGATAAAAAGTCGAGCCTGAATAGAGAAGTTCTAAAAAGCTGCAAGAGTTCGTTTCGAACGAAAAATTTTCTTGAGTGAGTGTTTCCCATTTTATTGAAGAATATTCTGGTTTGTTTTTAAAAAGAGAAATCCTTGACCCAAAGGGAAGTCCATTTAGGGTCGAGTTTCCACCGTTGAATCCCTTGTCTTTATAATAGATATGATCCCTGACGGTATTGTAACCAGTGTCTTTAAAATTATAGGAGACAAAACCTTTTGCACTCAAGGCTTCCGCATATGCTCTTGGAATTTCATCGAGAATATTTGTAGAAGCATTGAACCTGATGCTTCTGCCCTCAAGCGTAGTGAATAAAGTGTACTCTGAAGTTTGAAGGGCAAAATCTGTTTGCCCTGCGGAATACAAACCCGCAGGCCGAGATGAAACAAAAGGAAGAGAAATTGTTGTCGTGGGGGAAATTGTCGTCCATGTCACTGTATCAGGATCGAAGTGGAGAACTACCCCGTTTGTTTTTAATAAAACAAGTCCTGTTTTGTAGTATGAAAGAGAACAGAAAGGGGGAACGCCCGGGTTTCCAGCCACAATAACCCAAGTGTTTGACTCTCTCAAATATTTGTATAGCCCTGTAGCGGGGCAAAGGCCGTAAACTGTTCCCTGCAAATTGCAAAGGTGCGAAGGCATCTCGGGGAGAGTGTTGAGTCCTGAAAGCCAAGTTCCCGCTTTTTGCTCAGTTGAAATATTCGCATCAGCGTGGGGCAAATAATTCAAATTCGATTTTTCAAAAAGATTCCTAGTTAAAGAATCCTCGGAGGATAACTTACTAGAAAGACTAATTAAATCTCCGCCTGCGAACGCTTGAGGAATCAAAGGAGTATTTTTGCCATCGACAGAAGAAAAACCGATATAGCGCATTATAGGAAGCTGAGTCCCATCAACGTCAAAAGAAGTCATCGCAGTTAACAAACGAAAGCCGTTTGTCCAAATTAAATTTGATCCAATTTTGTACGCCAAAACTAAATATTGTGCAGTTGTTGGACCACTGAGAGGGAGCGCATCTGTAGCGTAAGGCGTGAGCGGGATGTCAATTCCTGCAAGCGACCTATCTATTTCAACAAGAAAATATTTATCTGTCGGCAGGAAAGTATACGAGTTTGTTCCAATAGACCACGACCCAACTCTGGAAACGAGAGATTTTATTTTGAAATTTGGAAACGAAAGTGTGGAGCCATCCCAAGCGAAAATTCCTGTTAAGGGCGAACCTACAGAATCGAAAGTGGGATCTGTCGATTGCAGATACCAATTTCTTTCTTCATAAGTATTTTGAAAAAATATATCTAAGCCCGTTGTTGGCTCGGTGGGTGGGGGTAATTGCCCTGCCCATATTGTCCTCGCATTTTTATCCACCAAAGGATCGTGAGTGAAATTTGTGGTGTAAGGATAAGAAGTGATTCCTTCCATCGGATATCGAGAGTCGATCTCAGTCACCATATCCGTTGAAGTGAGTGTCGGTTGGCCTACATATTCCTTTAAGCGTTTTAGGAAATTACTTGCGTTTAATTTTGTAGTAGCATCTGGCGTATTGGCATATAAAATGGTGCCAGTGCCTGAATCGGTGGAAAGATCGACCGAAATGGAAGAGAGAAAATTATTCGCAACAATTTTAGTATTTATGCAGGTTGGATGGATTATATTAAAGGCTTCATTGAGCATCGAAGGGCCGAAAATACACCCAAGAACGCTTGCGTTTGAATTTTCTATAAGGAGTCCAGCCAAGGTTTCAAACGTGCAGCTTTCCACAATTTGATAAGAACCCGACTGAAAGAAAATAGAAGTCCCTGTCGGGGAATAAAATGAACAAGATTTTACTAAGGCTTTTGATCCCGTAATTTGAAGTCCAAGAAAAGGGAAATCATCTAAAACTACTGCTATGACTGAAGAAGAAGATCCGCTTAATTTTATAACAGGGCTTGTCGTAGCAAAAGGACCAATTACGCTTATGGTTTCAAGTTTGGATCTTTCTCCCATAAGATCAAAAACAGGAAAATCACCATCACTTTGAATTAAAACTGACGAAACAGAAACCCCTAAAATAGTGATATTTGCTGGAACACGAACAGTAAAAGAAAAAGTATAGAGTCCAGAAGAAACAGCAATGTTCCCACCGCTAGGCAAACTCGCAATTGCATCGTTAAAAACATCTTGGGTTTCTCCTTTAAAATCCGCATCCGATCCCGGTTGACCTATTAAAATAAATCCCCTGCTATTGAGCCTTAAAGATAAATACAAAGCAGTTAAATATGGATTTAAAGCGTTCGGAACGCTGGCACCATCCATAGCTGGAATTATATTAACAATATCCATAGCATGTGGATCTATCTTAGTTAGAACAGTGGAGTAGTCGTCAAGAGCGTTTATCCCCAAAAGAGGATAAGCGTTCAGCGATTTGATGACTGAATCTTGAATATCTATAACGCTTGGAGTCGAGATTTGTTGCTGTGTCATATAGGATCGTACCTTTATTTTTCGTCTAGCAACTGAATCTTTCCTTTAAAGAAGGATATGTGCTGGAATAATTTCTTGACATGCGATTATAGCCCTGCAACAATTGCAACTTATGATAGCTAGAAAAGTAAAACTTAAACTTAATAGAAAACAGATTAAAGATATCAACGAGATATCTTTTAAATCCGCCCATTTGTATAATGTCGTTTTGAACAAAAATTTTGAGCTTGTCGATAATGGTCAATTTGCAATGACCGCTTTTGACATGATGACTTATATTAGAGAATTTAAAATTGGAGATGGAATAGGATCTGATGTTGTCGGTCAAATATGTATAAGGATTTCGCAAGCGATTAAAAGATGGCTTGAATCGGACAGGATCAAACTCAAATTTTGGCTTCAGCATGGACAAAATTATCTTAAACCCTTGAAGGCATATCTTGCCAAAGCGGGAAAACTGTGGGGAAAACCCAGATTCAAAAACGGAAAAGGAATTTCCCTTCAGTTTATCGTAAGAAAAACAGACCAAAGACGTATACATCGAAAAATAGCTAGGAGAAGAAAACATTCTCACCATGTTATGGCTAAAACACTCTGTAAAGCGGCAAATAATATTTATGTAGGAAATCTTAATATCAGATTTCTCTTTGCTGGTAGGCTGGCTAGAAGTGCAAGTGACGCAGCACATAGTCAATTCCTTTCAATACTCTCTTACAAAGCCGAGAATGCTGGCAAGATAGTAAAGATTGTGAATGAAGCCTATACATCTCAGACCTGTTATAATTGCAATGCCCGTAGAAAGATTTCTCTTTCTGAAAGAGAGTTCTTTTGCCCGCATTGCAATTATAGCAATAATCGAGATGTAAATAGTGCCTTAAATATCCTTTCTGTGGGCGAGAGACAACGCCTCGAACTTTGTTCAAAGCCTTCCCTTTAGGAAGGTTGTTTACTCCCTATTTAATCTATTTCTTTCTAAGAGGTATGGAACCCAAATTTTCCAACAATGGATTTTCTGCAAACGCCTTTTCGCAGCGTAGGTCGCAATAGGATCATCGGACATTGAAAGAAAATTAACAAGATCAATATATTTTCTAGTTTGCCCCTTTGTAAGACCTAGAATTTTAGCGTTTTCGCTCAATAGTTCGAAATACTTCGAAAGATCTTCGATCACTTTGTTTTCGATCTTAGCAGGATTTTTTCCAATAACCGAAGCGGCTTCGCATTTAACGGCAGCTTTCAAATTTAATAGCTGATCCTCCAATCTCCTTTACTCCCAACTGGTTTTTTCTATTTCTTTTATATATGTTTGTGCTTCTTTTTCTGATTTGAAATCATCTCTGAGAATATGTCCATCAGGGCTATTCCACTTTATATTTTTCCCACAATAAAGCACTCTATATAAATCTCTTTTTGCATTAAACTGTATAAGAAATATATCGTCATTAGTCAGGTTTGGTTTGATGTTCATGTCTTCACCCACCTCAAAGTAACAAGTTCCCCTCGTTTGGCATTTTCTATTGCGGATCGAGCATTTTTTGCATTTTTTGGCCTAAAGCAAGGTGGAATGTCACAAAGAGCTTTTGGCATAGCTTCTACAATATCCTTGGCCGTTTCAGTATCGCCTGTTTCTTTTTCCCACGCAATTAAATATCCTTTTAATTCTGTTAAATGATGGCATTTTTTTCGAGCGCTGAAGTGATGGCAGGTACAAACCCACCTTCCCGATTTTTTCATTTTTGAAACAACATAAATTCGGTCTGTAATTGGAGAAAGTCTTTGAATGCGATTTCGGCAATTTTCAGAATCTGCAACAATAGTCCATCCTTTAATTTCCATAAAAACCCCTTCTTTTAAATTGATCTAGCTTCGACAATCGAAACTAGCTATAACTTCTTTTCGGACGAAATAGAAAAAACTTAAGTTTTTAAATGAAAAAATTTATAAGACTTTATTTTCACACCTAAGATTTAATGAGAAAGCTGTAACTTCAAGGATTTTGATTTTTTAACTCATTATCGGAGAAAAATTATGGCAACAGAACAAACCCTTGATACTGTTAACAATTCTAATTTAATGACCATCGCTGACACACCTTCTTGGACAAATGCTCAAAAATCTCAAAATGATACTTCCCATGCAAGTAGGCTCGATAAACTTTCGGAGATGCAGCTACAGAATGCTTTGGCAGCGCAGCAACGAAATAATATGCTTGCCGAAATCAACATGGGAAAGACGATTGCGAACATTTCTGCGACTGATCCTGTCGAAGCTGCAAGTACAGCAAAACTCTTTCGGGGAGAGGGAGATAGCTCGATTGGCTCTATCTTGGCCCAATTGGCATCGGGACAAATTGGTGCAAAAACGGCTATGACTGTGCCGCCCGAGACAGGGACGACTCAGCTTTTTGCCCAACTAAATTCTTTGACTGAACAGAATAATCAGAATACGAATATCGTTGCGAATATGAATCAGGCAACGCTTTCAGCTATGACCGCTATAGCAGAAGTCCTAGCAAAAATAGGAGGTTAAATAATTTTTGGGAAAGAAGCTAAAGTTTTTCAAATTTCTGCCGATAAGGAGTTATGTGAGGCAATTAAGCCTCTAGGAGATTAGAATGACACAGAGACTTAACAATTTGCAAATCGCTAGGAAGTTAGGCATTTCTGTATCTACTCTATATAAAATTAAGACAGGCCGCATTAAGAATCCTGATCCAAAAAAAGTCAAGGCTTTGAGGGAGTTAGGAATTGATATAGAAGCGGCTAGAAAAACTAAGGTTTCTTCTTTCAAAGCAAAAAGAGCGAGGGCAAATCTTTCGCTCTCAAAGCTCCAAAAGCTAACAGGGATCAAGGCTTCAACGCTTCAGGCGATAGAGTCAGGTAGGATCAAAAACCCTTCAGAAGCGGTTATATTGGTTCTCAGGTCGGTTTTAAATCTTAAGACGAAACCGCTTTGGCGTGTAGAATCCTTTATGGACATTTTGATCTCTCTTTTAGTTTTACTCTCTGAAAAGCTAGTCTCGCTTTTATCTATTTGTGATCTCAGCGCAGATATTGGCCTTCAGCTTCAGCTTATTCCTGTCATAAACACCATTCATAATTCCCAATCTAAGTAATTAATCCCCCAATCGGAATGCGTTTTGTTTTGATTTAGGTCAAAATTTGTAAACGGCATTCCCGCAAGTGTTTTTCCAATCCAATTTAAAAACATTTTTCGCAGCTTGGTAGCTGCCTTGGGGGAATTTTATGTCAAAAGCAGAACTTTTAACAGGAGTGTTCAATCGTCATAGTTCTAAAGAAGGCAGTTCGGATCTTTTAAAACAAAGGCAGGGATACAGTTTGGAACAAAAAATAATTTTAAGTAAGGCCAGAATTCAAGAATGGATAAAGATTTGGGGAGTGGAAGCTGTTTATATCGCTTTTTCGGGGGGAAAAGATTCGACTGTTCTTTTGCATCTCGTTCGTTCTATTTGTTCAAGTGTAGCCGCTGTTTTTTCCGACACAGGGCTTGAGTATCCTGAGATAAGGGAATTTGTTCGAACTATCGACAATGTTACTTGGGTTCGACCAAAAAGATCCTTTTTGGAAGTAATCCGTAAATATGGTTATCCCGTTCTTTCAAAAAAAATAGCTATGGGTTTTGATCGAGTCCGAAACACTAAAAGCCCAGTGCAAGTAAAACTCAGATTAGAAGGTGGAATTTGTCCAAGTTCATGTAAAATTCAAAACAGGACAATCCCAAAAAAATGGCAATTTCTATTAAATAAGGATATTAAAATTTCAGACAAATGCTGTTACTTCATGAAAAAAGAACCTATGAAAAGATTTGAAAAACAAACGGGAAGAAAGTATCCTTTTATTGGTTTGATGGCAGAGGAATCTGAAGAAAGAAAATTGCAGTATCTTAAAAATGGCTGTAATGGTTTCAATTCAGCGGCTCCAAAAAGTTTGCCTTTAGCCTTCTGGACAGAAAAAGACATTTGGGATTATATTAAATTATATGAACTTCCCTATTCCAAGATTTATGATATGGGAGAACAGAGGACAGGTTGTATGTTTTGCATGTTTGGAGTTCAAATGGAAGATAAAGACAACAACCGTTTTACTCGAATGAAGATTTCGCATCCTAAAATGTATGACTATTGCATTAACACTTTAGGTTTGGGGAAAGTTTTGGATCTGATAAATGTAAAATATTAGGAGTATTTTTTGAAGTTTTTATTTCTGGTTTTAATAATTTTAGGATGTCAGCGAGATCAAAAAATTTCATCTTGTAACGTAACTGATCCTTTCAAGAATGTTAAGTACGTTACCAGTTATGATGGGGATACTATAACGATTGATCTTCCTGACATCCCAAATGTTTTTGGGGATAAAATTAAGGTGAGAGTGAGGCACATTGATACCCCAGAAATTAAAGGCTCGACTAACTGCGAAAAAGATATGGCTCAGAAAGCAAAAGCGGCTACAACAAATTTGTTAAAAAATGCAGATCGAATTGACTTGGAAAATGTGGGTCGGGATAAATACTTCAGGTTGTTAGCTGACGTTATCGTTTATAAAAAGGGAGTCAAACTCTCTGTGGGTGAGTATCTTTTAAGCAAAAAATATGCTGTTCCATATGAGGGAGACACTAAATTGAAGATAGATTGGTGTCTAAATCCCCGCTAAAAATCCTCAAGTGTTTTTCCACCACATTATCCCAAGAATTTTCCACCAGATATTTATTTTGGCGTTCGACTTGTTCTTTTTTCAGGGCAGGGTTTAAAAAAAACTTTTCGATCTCAAAAGCTAATTCTTCCACGCTTGAGATTCGAGGGCAGATGCCTTCCAGATCATCAAACTGAGCCACAGAGGAAACGATTGTAGGGGTTCCTGTTCCCATTGCGAGCCTAGCTGCGCCTGTGACTCCGTAAACGGTATGCACCCCATTTGCGGTATATGGAAAAACAGCAATCTGATTTGTTCTAAAATAAGAGTCTAAAGAGGCATCGGATTGGTAGCCTCGGATGATTGCAATTTGATCCATCAAGCCAAGTTCTGAAACCAGTTTCATGAGTTGTTCATAGTATTGACCATGAAAATTTTTATTGAAAGAGGATTCAGAAAAAAGCCCGGTGTAAAATATTTTTGGGTATTTATTTTTTTTTAAAAGACCCACAGCCCTGATTGCATTTTCCCAACCTTTGTAATGAAAACCAAATCCGAATTGCATGATCGTATGATCTGAATGATACATATTCCAATTTCGGGAAAGATCTTTACAGGGGAAACAACCATGTGGAATTACATAGATTTTACTGGGAACACCTTTTTCTTGAAGAACTTTTTTCCCAATGTTCGAATGGACTATAATTTCTGGAACGGCAGCTTCGCAGATCATCTTATCTTTGTGATAAAAAACTGAGTGTTGTTTTACTATGAGTCTATAGCTTTGCATTTGGGTACAAAAGGAAAGCCAGTAACCTGCGTTCGGAAAAATCCCAAACTCATGCTCAAGATAGACAACATCGGGAGAAAAAGCGTGGATTTTATTTATGAGTTCAGTTAAAGGTTCGCCTCTTTTCCAGCACCTTGTTACTCCTTCTTCCTCTGGGACTTCAGCTTTTTCAGCAAAAATGTGAGCCTCTGCTACTCGGGCTTTGATCCGGGGGAACATTTGTTCTGCATAGGTGGAGATACCGCACTGAATTTTATAAACCCCAACGAGAGCTACCTTTAGTTTTGTAAAGGGTTTCGGTGATGACTTTTTAAACACTTGGTTATCCCAAATTTCATAATCATTGATAATTGTAGCTGGTTGGACATTTAAGTCTTTGCATACTAATAGGTTAATACCTTGTGGAGGCTCGCAAGGCGTTTTGCTGACAAAAACAATACGCTTACCTTTGTATCCAATGTGCATTTTATTGCCTTACAGTAGCAGTCCATGTTATGTCCCTAGTATTTCCAGAACGAATATTCCAATCTATTTTTAAAGCATATATCGGCAGTATTCTTCTTAGTCGTACCGCAGAAATAGCAACATCGTCCACTACAATTGGGCCGCATCCGGGCGGGGGAAGCGCATGAGTATAAAAGGCAAGGATAACTAAAGGGACTCCTCGCACCGGGATAGAGACAGAGCCTATACCTGCCGAAGCTGTAATCTCCCCTGCCATTGGTACGTTTCTTCTAAAAAATGAAAAAATCTTTTTAAACATTTTAAATTTTCCTCAAAATGGATCTTGCGATAACTTCGACACTCGGCAATAAATGTCTCTGGCACTGAAAGCATCATAGCCGATTTCAAGCCTGTAAGTGGTGGGAGTCACTGAAACAAGATCCCATGCTACAGCATCGGGAGCGTCTTTAAACCCCGGTGTTGAAAATTTCACTTCAATGTAATCAGGGACAAAGGGAACATCTAAATCAATTATCCCAGAGCCTTCTAATACATGAAATGTCCTACTAATATTTTTTGATTTGAAATATACACTCATATTAATATACCCAATTTTCTTATTCATTAAAAAAAAGAATTCCGTTTCGCCTTTGAACCCACAGAAATTGATTCTGGTCTAAAGAGGCTATAGGAAGTGTAACCTTAGAAACGCTTGCGTTCTGTGCTGCCCCAGCGTTCCAAGTGTGAGTCACAATTAAGCCTTCTCCCTCTGCGAGAGTCGAAGATGAATTAGCCAAAGTATTGCGATTTGTGTTTATCCCTGTCGAGCAAACAACGCCAAGCCCTTCCCAAGAAAGTGTGTTTCCATTCCAGACTATATTTTGAACAAGAACGCTTGGGCTTGAAAGGATTGCTATCGAGTGGCCCGAGGGAACTGGCCAGCGACCCCCAGTTAAAGGAATTTTTGACCCATCGAACATATAAATATAGGAGCCTTTTCTTGCAGCTAAGACGAAATATTTTGTCGTGCCGGGGTAATTATCGAGCAAAGGAACGGTAGTCGCTATAGTTGAAGTTACCGCTTGATCTGAAGTTCCCGGTGGAGTGACAAGCGTTTCTTGATTCCAAGTCAAATAAATTAGCTCACCATCTAAAAGATTCCAAGAGCCTGCGGCCAAAGTAAGCCTTCCCGCCACGTTTGGGATCGTGAAATAAAGAGTCCCTGTCAGGTACAGGGGGCTTGTGTCTATATAAAAATAGGCTGTTGGATCAAGATAAAATCCCAAGTTCGAGAACTCGAAAAGTCGTTTTAAAAGTTTATCAAGCTGGCCTGCTCTTGTCGTTAAAGAGTCTCCGTCCACGCCTGCAAAATTGCTTGAATAAGCTGGATTGGAGTCGTTATAAGAAGTTGATCCGATATAATCTAATAAATTTTTGGAAGTCCCATCGACATAATAAACGCCTGTGTTCCCAGAGGGGAACCGAGATCCGCCCCCGCCTCTCCAGAAAAGCGTTCCGCCTTGGTTGAAAGCTAGGACATAGATTTGTCTACTGGTTGGGTCTAAAGGAATTGATCCCAAAGGTGCTCTTTGAACCGTAAGTGTTATATCAGAAGTATTCAAAGATCTGTCGATAACATAATAGGCCATCTCGCCTGAAGGAAGCCATAAATCTGTAAAAGCGGGAAGAAGCCAAACAGCCTCTCTGTGGGCAGATACAATTTGAAGTCCATCGCTGTTTACTGAAAGTAGTGCGGTTGTAGGCTTCCAAGTAACTGTGGTTGGCTCAGTCTTGGCCATTAAAAGCCAGTTTCTTTCTTCATATCGCCATTGAATTAAAAGATCGAGACTAGAGGCTCTGGCGGTTAGGTCTTGGCTTTGCGGTCCCGCAAAATTATTTGAGTAAACAGGATATTGTTGGGTATAGGAAGCGGAACCAATATATTGAAGCAAAAAGGAAAACCCATCATCTTCATTATTATTTGAATCGGGAGTGTTTGCTCTGAAAATAACAGAATCAACTGGGGTTATGTTATTGGAACCATTATTAAAATGGTTTGCTACTACCCTTACGTTCGTCCCTGAAACGATACTTGGCATCCCTGCATAGAAAGTTGAAAGGCATAAAGTCAGAGAAGAAGGCGTGTCGAGATAAAGCCCTGCGGTCGCAGGAGCATCGACATAAAGATTACTGATAATTGAATTATCAATATTTAAACCGTAAATTATACCATAGATCGAAGCATTATCAAAAAGCTGTAAATTTGTTGACCCTGAAATATCAATTGTGTATCCAGTGGTAGGAGCAAATAAAATGCAATTTTCAATTGTGCTGTAAATGGAATTTGTCGCATCAAGGGCTGTAGCCGTTGCCCCTGAAGTAAGAATAGTCAAAAATCCTAGATAGCATTCTTGACCTAATTTAAAGACGGTATCCGTATTTGAAATTAACATCGTATAGGCTGTATTTGAGCCGAATATTTTAACGCCATCGGGTATAGTCACTGGGGCAGAAAAAGTATAAGTTCCGGGCAAAACGTAAAAGTTCACATATGTAGGAACAGTTAAAAAAGCGTTTACAAACGGAGTTTCATCTGCCCCTTCAAAATCGGCTTGGCTTCCGATAGGGCCAATCGTTTTCCAAGGGATTGCTCCTTCAAGACGAATATCTAACTGATCTTCCGTTACAAACGCATTGGCTCCAGAAGGAGAAAGGGCGTTCTCCAAAGCATCTCTTTGGTCAAGCGTTGGACTTCGGGCAGCTATTTTAGTTAAAACGGAATCATAAAACTCGCCTGTAAGAACGTCAAGTCTTGCATGAGCGGCAGATGTTTTGATCTTAGTATCGAGAATCTCCAAAACATCTGGGGTACTAATTTTTATATTGGATGCCATTTTTTCCTCAGAAACGCTTGCGTTCTAGGTTTAAAATCCATAAAATCTTTTATGATTTTATTTTATAAATTCTCTTTAATAATTT
>Ga0315284_10011955_pt1 | contig 12360 bp, 7 predicted proteins | sample YL17G09_16_MG_FD_203696 | JGI IMG/M metagenome (GOLD analysis project Ga0315284, IMG submission 203696) | Sediment microbial communities from Yellowstone Lake, YNP, Wyoming, USA - YL17G09_16 | ecosystem: Environmental > Aquatic > Freshwater > Lake > Sediment | place: USA: Wyoming | collected...
CGCTCAGACCCTCTTTCTTTATATTCTTGCGTTCAAGCCACATAAACGGTGCATTACCAACAGCTAACCCCGTGCCGAACATTTTTCCATAGCTGTCTCCCTCTTTCTTGTCTGCACCTTCAAACCCGAAGCCGGCAAAGCCGCGATAACCTCCTCCATAGTCACCACGAACAGGGGCACCATAAGGATACTGGCGCTTGGCCAGCTCGGCTATCTGCTCAAGGATATGCACCTGACCCACGATAAGCCGCGTCTGGGCGTTCTCGTAATCTTCGCCGCTATTATTGTCAACGCGGACATAGCCCTGGAGGTGCATTGTCTTTTCATCCTTTGCAAGCGTTCCCATATAGAATGCCCGCCAGGCCAGGCCGCTTGTGAAATACGTTATCTCAAACGGCACCCGGCCATCTATTTGCGAGTAGATAAGCCACTGTCCGACCTGCTGAGTCCTTGCAGGAAACACCAACTGCCGGATTTCAAGTTTATCCTTCTGCTCGACCGGCTCGATATTAAGCGAGGTGGGGTCAACAAGGGTATTTGCCCAGGCAAGCTGCAGCCAGTTCCAGCCCTTCTTCAACGTCAAATTCCGCTGCTCCCGCACCAAAGTCAGGTCGGCAGAATTGTAGATTGTGAGCTGCACTTTTTCGCGCGAAGGCAACGTCACCAGGTCCACTTTCGCCTGTGCGCTCAAGCTCATCACCAGTATTATGAATATTATCGCACGTTTCATTTCACGTTCTCTTTACCGAATTAACCCCGGCGCGTTTGGCCCGAAGCCTTTACTCGCTCTTCCTGCCTTACGCCTTGATAGGTTGTCAGGACATACTCAAACTTTTTCGCTGAGCGAGGCTCCAGCGTAAGCGTGAACTTTACCGTGTCCAAATCCACCTTCTCAAACTCGCCAAACTCGCCGCTTTTGGCGAGAGTCCAGTAAGGCGTGCCAAAATTCCGCTGTATCTCAACCTTCACAGCCAAGTCGCGCGTGTTCCGAACCTCTATCCTGAATGTATGAATATCGTCCCAGCCGGATACGTTGCGGTTCCTGTCAAAACGGAAATTGTCCGTCTTGTAGTCCATCAGCTTACTCTCAACGACCACATCGCCCACAGCGCCTAAGTTAAGCTCCACATCATCATCAACAGGGATATACTTGAAGGCGGACTGGCCAACATAAGACAAATACCCCTTATCACCTACGCCTCTATAAACCTTGAGCGTCCCGCCGGGTATGGGCGTGTCACCGAGCTCGTGTTCCTTGTCATTTTTGAAGCTGAGAAACCGAACAACACTCGGGCCGTATCGCTCTTCTTCATACTTATAGAGATTTACAACCGGCACCTCGCTTGTATCGAAACTTTGAAGCCGTTTTGACCAGCCATTGGGAATTGTTTCTGTGCCTTCGATTGTATAAAGGAAATACTCACTTAAGCCTTCTTTCTCAACTGCCTTGGGCTTCATTGATGGGCGGGCGGTTGGCTCCGCATCGGCGACTATGCTACGTAATGAATCTGCTCTATGCGCTCCATATGCTTTGCCCAATCGGTCCGTCGGCACGGCTTCCCCCGGCCTGCCATAAGGGTATTGCCTGCGAGCAAGTTCAGCTATCTGGTCGAGTATATGCACCTGGCCGACAATCAGGCGGGTCTGGGCATTCTCATAATCCTCGCCGCTATTATTTGTAACCACTACATAACCCTGCAGACGCATCGTCTTTTCATTTTCGGTAAGCGTGCCCATATAGAACGCACGCCAGGACAGGCCGCTTGTCAGATAAGAAATCTCTACCGGCACCCTGCCGCTTATGCCGCTATCAATATTCCACAAGCCGAGATTCTGCACCCTCGGCGGATAGGTCAGGTCCGAGATGTCTATCTTATCCGCGCCGGCATTAGCCAGCATTTCCAGACTGGTCGGGTCTATAAGAGTGTTGGCCCAGGAGAATTGGAGCTTATTTTTGCCTTCTTTTAGAGTTAAAGCCCTGCTTTCGCGCACGAGCGTCATATCGGCAGAGTTGTAAATCGTAAGCTGCACGGTATCACGCGTGGGCAGCGTCACCAAATCGACCTTTGCCTGAATAGCAGAAGCGATTACAACGACCAAACCAAATGTCTGTATCCAAAGCCTCATCGCGAAGCTCCCTTTCTGGTCAATTCCGTCAGCACTTGTTCCCTTTCACCTTGATACGTCCTGACCGTATAGCTAAATACACGCTTACTGCGAGGGCCAAGATTCAACTTAAACCGAGCGTGCGTAACATCATACTTTTCGTAAGAAGCATCCTTATTATCAAACTTCATCTGCCAATACGCAGTCCCAAATCCGCGCGTTATCTCCACCTCTATCGGCAGCTCACGCGTATTCGTAATCTCTATCTGCCACTGGCAAACCTCATCCCAACCGGATATGTTTCTCTTGCTGTCAAATACATAGTTCTCTGTCTTGAAGTCCATCAGCTTCGGCTCAACAGTAACCAGCCGAGCAGGTCCAAGATTCAACTCCACCTCCTCATTAACAGGAATATACTTGACGGTTGTGCCGCCAACATACGACAGATACTCCTTGTCATCCGCCTGGCTGTATATCCTGACATCACCATCTGGAATTGGGGTTTGTCCAAGGTTATGCTTTTCATCATTGGCAAATGCGACAAATCTTATCGTGTCCTGCCCCCACCGCTCCTCATCGTATTTATAGAGACTCTTTACAGAAATATCATTTGCCTCAAATGACAATAAGCGCTTGCCCCAGGTATTCGGTATCGTCTCCGTCCCTTCTATCGTATAAAGGAAATACTCACTAAGACCTTCCTTCTTGATTTCCTTGGGCTGCAGTTCCAACTGCAGGCCCACAGCGAAACCGTTGGCGAAAGCCACAACGTTGGCAGCCGGCGCCTCAAGAGCTTCTTCTTCAAGCGTGACCGATCCGCCAGGTGTTCCCTCTGGCCCAGGTCTATCATACGGATATTGTCTTCGTGCGAGGTCAGCAATCTGGTCGAGGATATGAACAGTGCCCACAAGCAGGCGCGTCTGGGCATTCTCGTAATCTTCACCGCTATTATTGTCAACGCGGACATAGCTTTGGAGGTGCATTGTCTTTTCATCCTTCGCAAGCGTCCCCATATAAAATGCACGCCAGGCCAGGCCGCTTGTGAAATACGTTATCTCAAACGGCACGCGGCCGTCGGTCTCCGAGCGAATAAGCCATCTGCCAAGCTCACGCAGCCGTGCAGGGAAGACCAACTGGCTGATAGTGACCTTATCCTTCTGCTCCAGCGGCTCCAAGGCAAGCGAGGTCGGGTCAATAAGGGTATTGGCCCACATAAACTGCAGCCAGTTCCAGCCCTTCTTTAACGTCAGGTTCCGCCGTTCGCGCACTAACGTCAGGTCAGCGGAATTGTAAATGGTAAGCTGGACGTTGTCCCGCCTGGGCAATGTCACCAGCTCTATTGCGCTTGCCGGCGCAAAAGGAGGCTGCTCCGGTATTACCCCTCCTGTAACCCCACTGGTTGCGGCCCCCCCCAAAGCTTTCCCAACCCTCGTCTCTTCCTTTGATGGTGCCATCGCATACGTTTCCATTGCAGGCACGCTCTCATCCAAAACCTCGGCTCGCCTACCATCGGCACCTTTCTCAAACTTTATTTCCCCCTCTATTCCGGTTGGCTCTTTTGCAAATTCAGGTTTCTTTGTTACTCTCTCAACCAGATTATCAGCTAACAACAATAACAATCCCACCACCAGCACCGCAGCAACTCCGGCAAGCCAGGCAGACTTCCTGAACGAAACAATCCTAGCCTGAACAGGCCGGTCGGCCTGCTCCAGAACCTGCGAGACCAAATCATCCGAGACAGTAATTTCCTCCCGCAGCAGCTCCAGCGAGGAAAATTTACGATTCAACTGCTCCAGATTCTCGCGGCAGCGGCTGCACCGCTCCAGGTGTTCGGCGGCTTTTTTCATCCGAGAATCGGAGACAAGCTTGAACTGATATTCGATAAGCTCCCGCTCTGTAAGGTGATGTCTCATTCAACCTCTCCGGATATATCAGGTAATCTTTGCGCCAGCGTCCTAAGCGCCCTCGACATCTGCGTTTTCACCGTCCCGACAGAACAACCCAGGACTTCAGCCACCTCGCCATAGTTAAGCTGCTGATAATACGCCAGAACAAGCGCTGCCCGCTGCCTGGCCGGCAATAGTTCAACCGCCCGGCGGACCTGCTCTTTCTGCTCGGCTTTCGCCGCTTCGTCCGACGGCCCACTGCAAGGTTCCGCCACAGCCGCCATCGGCTGCAGTTCGCAGTTGTCGTCGTCACAATCAATATCCTGATTGAGCGACACAAAACGCAGCCGCCCCCGCCTGCGGAGATTGTCGATTGCGATGCGGGTCGCAATAGTGAACAGCCAGCTTCTAAATTGTCCGCCGCGGAACGTGTGGGCCTTTTCGTGGACACGTTTGAATGTCTCCTGAAAAAGGTCATCGGCCTGGTGTCGGCTGCCAGTCATTCGCACTAAATACCCAAAAATACCATCTCCGTATCGGCGGACTATCTCGCCAAACGCCATCCTATCGCCCCGACAATGGGCGTCTATTAAGCTTCTGTCAGTATTGTCCATCGATGCTATCTACTCCGTCTGCCCTTACAGACGTCTATCGTAGCTCATCGGTTGACAGATAAAAGTAAATCTATTGTAAAATTTCCACCCCACCTCTACCGCCCCCCTTCTAAACTCGATATTCGACATCCACCCGGCCGTTACACCTCTTCGGGTATCTGATATTCCTTACGGCACTAACGGATTAGTCGGCCATTTACCTTATTGATTCTGATTTTTTTCCTTCGGCAACGGCTTATCCATCGCCCAGAACATCGCACCGATAAGCAGGCGGTGAAACTGCGGATTCTGAAAATCATCAGGATGCCCCAGCGATGTATAAAAAACGCGGGCATTTTTATAAGTATTGGTCCACGCAAGCGGCTCAGGACCCTGGTTCGGGATGGTCCCAATCAACAGGACCTTAGCAGTCGGGCCAAGCGGACTGGACTGATACAGCGAACCATTGCTCATAAACGGTAATTCCAGACCTGCAAGTATCGGATGTCCCTGAGCACCGGCTGCAATCGTAACGGTAGTGACCGGGCCGCTGCCATAATGTCCGTGGTAGCTGCCGCCCAGGACCTCAGGGTCGAACTTCGGCCATTCAGCATGCCCATCAGGACATTTGCCGCGGGTATCGAAGGCGTGACTTGCGGTCCGCAGAGCAACCAGCGGCTTGCCTCTATCTAAGTAATCACGGAAATATTTCATCTGCTCAGCCTGGAACGCCCGGCGTCGAACATAAAGCACCGCCAAATCCGCATCCGCCAGCTCCTCCATACCGTAAATGAAGTTCGACTCATCACCGGCCGGGTCGATGCTGCTCTGGAGTACCTGGCAATACAAACCGTACATAGTCTGCAGCTCGTGCGCGAATTCAGGCAGCGTCTCGGATGCCCTGTATTCGTTCTCGCCGGAAATAAACACCGCCCGCAACCGCCTGTCATCATTAAAGCGGAAGGGACTATTGCCTGTAAATACAGTCGAGGCAACAGTCGGGCATACAAACTGCTCGATGTGCTCAACGACAAGGTCAGTGCCGGTGAAATGACTTACAAACGGCCGCATCCGCGAGTTATACATTGTATCGGTCATATCGCGCATCAGCACGACGTTCCTGCCGAACCTGGCCATATTGCGAAGCCCAAAAGGCCGACCGAGCACACACATATTCGTGTGCACGCCCATAAGGATAACGTTTTTGACGCCCCGCTGTTCCAACAGATTCCACACCTCAGCGCCCGAGTCGCTGATGGCATCTTCATCCGATATCTTTATAATCTCGATTTGCTTACGCCAGGGAGAGCTTTCCTTGCACTTCGGCCGGCAATCGCAGCCGCCATCGGAGTGGTCGATAGGATACCCCATCTTTTGTTCTCTTTCGTTAATCCAATTGCACCATTTACCAATATCCGGCGGCACATTCAGCGCCTGCGGCGCATCCATAGCCCGCTTGCGGGCCGGATGGTCCTTGTAATAGTCCATCGTGCCGCTGGGTGCGTGGATAATAAACACACCCTTGCCGCGTGCCCTTCCGACAATCTCATTCATTCGCGGCGCAAGCTCCGCAACCCGCTGCGTCGCACCATCGCACCAGTGCTTGTCCCACATATCGCATACGATAATCGCAGTCTGTGACGGTTCCCACTGCAACTGCTTGCTCACCACCACGAATTTTCCGCTACCATCAGAACTCTCCAGACGACTGCGTGCTGCCAGAATAAGCTTATCTTTATCCATTGCGGATTCCGCTGCTTTTCCTATCGCTGTAAGGTTGCTCAGCAGCAAAACCCCTGCCAGTAAAAGTGGTGCACTCAAAATCTCATATTTACCGATGCTCATAGCAGCAATCCCCAAATAAACATAAAGCTAATCCTTTTACAAAACACAAGGTAAAAAGCCCCGATTAAACCTGGATGCCCAAATAGAGCTAAAAATGGGTGCTTTTACAAATCTTACCCGAATTCCGCAGAAGCGTCAAATCCGACTTGGGCGTGCTTGTGATAAGGAAAAAATGCCAACCTGTCCATAATCAATGATGCTTTTTTTGCAAAAACAGCAGGAATTGTCTTGACCTCCAGCACCTGTCACGTTAAGTTACCGGTGAAAAAGAGGACCTCGTGATTAGGCCGTAGGGTGTGACTTTGCTTTACAGGAGGACCCATGCCGGAAAGAACAACACGCTTTCGAGTTGGAGCGAACAATAAATCGGGCTTTCGCAATCGCTCCATGAATCTCGTTACCGGCAATTCCAGTTATCTTGCAATTGTCGGCTTTATGCAGCTTCGTTCGAAAAAACACATTCCCGTAACCAACTTACAAATGTTATGAAAAGAAAAGGAGAAGCAAAATGAAAAAATTATTTTTAACGCAGAAAAGTTTGATGTTGTTAGCCATAACTATTGTTTGTTTGGGCCCATCCTTTTCACAAGCCACGTACCTGCTGGATACTTTCAGTGACGACACAATTGGAAGCCCGCCCAATGGGCCGGAGATTGGCAGTGCCACTTATGGGGGCTCAGGTGGTACTCATACGGTCTTCAGTCAAGCTGGTGACCGACGATTGCGGTCAAGTGATACTTCGGCCAGCGGAAGTATCTTGATAACCTATATCCCGATTGCCTATGCCGATTTGATGCAAGTTCAATATCTGTTTCGGGTGGAAAGCGGCGCAGTTCTGGTAGGCCAAAATGCATTCACCCAGCAGCTTGTTTTAAGACCCATCGGCACCAATCTTATGCTTGACTGGGGTAATGACAAAAAATTTTACATCCGGATTACCCGACCGGGAGAACCGACCACCGATATCAGCACTGGTATTTCCTGGCTACTGAATACCGACTATCAGGTAAATTGGACCGTCAATTTGCTGACCGACCGGTTCACTCTCAGCGTTAATAACACGACACTGGTGCTAAATGGGGCGGTGGGGGTTGATATAACAGGCATGAGCAGTCTGAGCCTTAGCACAAATTACAATACCACTGGTAACCAGGTAATCGATAATGTGACGATTGCCCGCATCTGTGACGGACCGTGCCTCTGGTATGTTGATTCCGGCGCCCCAGGCCGCAACAATGGCACAAGCTGGACAGATGCCTTCAGGTATCTTCAGAACGCCCTCGCTGCTGCATCCAGCGGCGAGGAAATCAGGGTAGCACAGGGTATTTACAAACCAGACCGAGGCGGCAACAACACCCCTGGCGACCGGAACGCTTCCTTCCAGCTTAAAAGCGGCGTGGCTATCTACGGCGGCTACGCCGGCTCTGATGAACCGGACCCCGATGCCAGAGACCTTCAGGCGTATCAGACCATCCTCAGTGGCGACCTTACCGGCAATGACGGACCGAACTTCGCTAATAACGGCGAGAACAGCTACCATGTCGTTACTGGCAGCGGAACCGATGAAACTGCCATCCTCGATGGAGTCACGATTACAGGTGGCAATGCCACTGACCCTTATCCAGCCAATGCCGGTGGTGGAATTTATATGGGCATTGGCAGACCCACGCTGACCAACTGCACCTTCATCCGTAACAAGGCACAGCGCGGTGGTGCTGTATCCAATCCGAGTTATGCGTCCCGCAATCCATCCTTCATCCGCTGCAAGTTTTTAGGCAACTCCGCAGGTGTTGGCGGCGGAATAGAGAGCCAGGGCGGTGCGCCGGCGCTGACCAACTGCATCTTTAGTGGCAACATAGCGACCAACGACGGTGCTGCAGTTTTTAACATGGGATACAGCAATTTAACGCTGACAAACTGTTCACTCAGTGCCAACTCGGCAGAAGGTTCGGGCGGCGGCATCTGGAATTCCTGGAATACTGCCACCGTAAGGGTGCTTAACTGCATCCTCTGGGCCAACAGCGACAGCGGCGGTATGGACCAGTCAGCTCAGATTCATATCGCCAGCGGTGCCGCAGATGTCGATTACTCCTGCATCGAGGGCTTAACCGGTAGTCTTGGCGGCGCCGGAAATATTGGTGACGACCCTCGCTTTGTGGACCCGGACGGACCTGACAACATAGTGGGCAGCGAAGACGACAATTTGCGACTATTGGTCGGCTCACCGTGCATCGATACAGGCCATCCCGGGCCGCAATACCAGGACCTGGATGGCACACGCAATGATATGGGTGCCTACGGCGGGACCTGGGGAGATGTAAGTGCGGCAGGAACTCACTCTGCAAGTGGGTTTATCTTTACAAGTGTAGGAAACATTCCTTTCTCGGAGATTGTCCAGAACGACCCCATCAATCCAGAGCGGGTTGGACTGGCGGACGTCAACGCAACTAATGCCAACCTGTTGGGCATTCCACCATACACAGACTCGCCCTTCGGCGGCACATTGTGGCTCCATGGGCTGTTCGGATACGATGATAATGTGGATTACTACAAGATTCTGGTAGCCAGGTGGAATGACGGCAATGAACCGAACGAGGACGACTATGTGGCTCTTAGCGACTCACTGACCAAGGTCCGATACTTCATTGACCCCTGTGATGGCACCTGGAGGTATGAGTATGTTAACCTGGGGCCAAAAACTATCGACGGCATAACCAATCTCTATGAGTTGACCGATGAGGGATATTGGTCGCATATCGATTTAAGGGCCAGGTGGAACACAACGGTATACGAAAATGGTAGATACACCCTCACTTGCAAGGCGTTCCGCGATGTTGGAGGCACGCTGGTTGATATAACGCCGAGGTTGACGGTGATTGACCTTATCCTGGTGGTCGATAATAGTCCGGTTACTGCGGAAATCCACAACGTCAAATATGACCCGGGCAGTCCCAACTACAACCCGATAACTGATGGAGAGATACCGGAATGCGCTATTATCGGTCTGACAGGGGCTAACGAAAATTTGCGATTTACCATCACCGCCTCGCACCCAAACGGTTACCTCAGGACATACGTTCTGGATGTCATCTCCGGTAAGAACAACTATCGCGGTGTAATCGCCAGCGATAGCTATAACCCAGACACCAAGCCCCTTCTCTGGTATGGCGTGACCGAGCAGGAGTTTCAATCTGCAGATGGTTCGCAGGACCCGTGGGAAAACTGTGCCTATCAATTCCGACTGGAGGCATGGTCCCGAGCCACCGATGGCTTCTACTGGATTTACTGGGCCGGGTTCAGCGACCATTATTACCTGGACCTTGGCACAGCATCCTGTGGCAGTGCGGACCTCGACCGTAATGGCAGGGTCGATTTTCGTGACTTGGCCAGGTTAGCTGAACATTGGCTGGAAACCTGCGGGCCATAGGGCAATCAGTAAACTTGCTCTTTCTTTTGACAAACCGACACCAGACCATAATAAAAAGGCCGACAGCATTAAGTAGCTGTCGGCCTTTTTAACTTCGCACGTCTTTTTGCCGGCACAATGACGAAGTATTGGCCATTAGCGAACCATCATAAATCTGCACTCACAGTAGAGCCAGCCAGCCGCCATCGACATATATAATCTGTCCGGTGATGAAATCTCCTGCTTTTGAAGCGAGGAGAATTGCCGCGCCCACTAAATCCTCCGGCTGTCCCCATCTGCCAAGCGGTGTCTTTGAAAGGACCCACTTGTTGAAGTCCTTGTCCGCCTGGAGCGGCGCGGTAAGCTCCGTAGCGATGTAGCCCGGCCCAATGGCGTTGACATTGATATCGTATTTCGCCCACTCGACGGCCAGCGTTTTTGTCAGCATAAGCAGTCCGGCCTTGCTGCTTGCATACGCCGCAGTAGTGGGTCGAGCCGCGTGAGAGGTCAGCGAGCCGATATTGATAATCCTGCCGGGCCTTGCGATTTCCTTTCGATGCCGGCAAAAGGCCTGGCACATCACGAGCACGGAAGTCAGGTTCACCTCAATGACGTGGTTCCATTCTTTGAGGTCAATATCCTCCGCTCGCTTTCGAATCGTCGTGCCGGCACAATTGACAAGGATGTCGATGCTTTCCGTTGCAGCAACTATGTTCCCAAAATGACCCGGTATTGCCTTTATGTCCGCCAGGTCATAAGCATAAGTCCAGACTTTTTTGCCGGTCTGATTTTGAATCTGTCGCTTCGCAGCATCAAGCTGTTTTTCATCGCGGGCTGCAATTACGATGTCCGCCCCCTGCTGGGCCAGAGCTCTCGCTATGGCAAAGCCGATGCCCCTGCTGCCCCCCGTGACCAAAGCCGTCTTTCCCAATAAATCAAAAAGTCCGCCTGTCATAGCCGGTAGTAAAACAAAAACGCTGCAAAATAGCAAGATGGAAAGCGTTTTATCTAACCCCCATTCCAGAGCAGATTATTGACGGTCTTGAGGGCGACCGATGCCAGATAGCGACAATTGAATGGGCGATGCAGGAATCGGACCTGCGACCCGCTGAAACGGCTGGTCTGCAACGATATAATCGAACATATCTTGCGATACAAGGCGGTTAGGGATTTGGAGCAATGGCTAAAAGCAATTTCGCCCCGTTAGAGAAATGACTTTCTTCTCTAACGGGGTCAGGGCTAAAATAGTAACCTCAGCGTCTTTTTCTCACCATCACCGCACCAAAGCCGAGGAGTGAAAGCGTGGCTGGTTTTAATCGCATTCGGGTTTAGTGCATTCCAGCCAGCTCAAAGCGAACAATCCGAAATCGTTAAAATCTACGATGCAGTTTTTATCTATATCGCCCGCAGGATATGGATGACATTCGTCACCACATTGACGATTATCTCTAAAAACAGCGGTGATGGTTTTACCTGAGTTCATAAAAACTCTTGTGTTAGCCGAATTAGCATCTTCAACATCGCCGACCCAGTGGTCAAAACAATAAACCTTAGGACAATCTACAAACCGTGATGCATTAACATCGACCCAGCCGCTGCAAGTATGCTGACCAACAGACGGAGTGACAGTGTTAATGTCATTAGGTTCGGTCTGTACCAAGAGCGTGGCAGGTTCGGAGATGGGTTCATAAATATAGCTGATAGCATTATGAGAAAGCATAATTTATTTCAAATAAAGCCTCAGCACCTGGCGAAATACTGGAAACAATATAACTAATCTCAATTCTTGGTGACATATCAAATGTGCCGTATCCAATGAATAGGTCAAGTTCTTGACCTGAATAATATTGCATGCAAGACCCCTCCTCATCTATGCCTCCCCCCGCTACAAGCCTCCACCCCTGCAACGGATCAAGACTACTATCCCAACCACTACTATATGAACTGAAAAAAAGCCTCTCGTCAAGTGTGGGAAACCAAAGACCAACCCCGGCAGCATACCCAACAACATTAAATCCACTGAAATCAAAATTTCCCGATTGTTGTGAAAGATTTCGTATGTAAAGCCGAGTATTACATACGCCGGAAATACGCAAAAATTCTACGCCTATTAAATCACCCAAATCTGGATTAAACTGTGAGAAAAGAATTGAATCCACTTTATTGTTTGTGTAGTTTATTGGCGTTGTAACAACTATGCCCTCTGATAAGTTCCACGAACCAGTCTGAGTAATTATGACTGCGTGTGCATAATTTGCAATAAGGAACATTACCACTATTAACACAACTTGTTTCTTCATCTCTCTACCTCCTTAAAAAATTGTTGATGTTTTGCGGCGCACTAAAAAGGGCACCGCTACATCGTACTCGTCATCTAATACTTCGCCTTGTTTGCCGGTAATGGGAGGGAAGACTTGTTGGCCGTATAATCCTTTTGCTTTTTCTTGTTCTGTCGGCCCAGCTTCTTGTTCCATTCCTCCAGCCACTTTTTGCTTCTCTCGGACATACTGCTCTCCTTCAAGGC
>Ga0315284_10011956_pt1 | contig 12360 bp, 9 predicted proteins | sample YL17G09_16_MG_FD_203696 | JGI IMG/M metagenome (GOLD analysis project Ga0315284, IMG submission 203696) | Sediment microbial communities from Yellowstone Lake, YNP, Wyoming, USA - YL17G09_16 | ecosystem: Environmental > Aquatic > Freshwater > Lake > Sediment | place: USA: Wyoming | collected...
TTGAATGTCATTTTGTTCATGAAAATGTTGAAACAAATAAATTAGTTATTATTGGTTTAGTAATGCATATATCAAAAACAGGTTCTGAATTAACTAAAAATATTGTTTCTAATATTGGAAATGAAGTTTATTTCAATTTAAGTCAATATAATAAACTTCCAAAAAATAAATATTATTCATTCATTGGAAGTTTAACTACCCCACCATTTGATGTTGGAGAACAATGGATATTATTTAATAGCAATAATATTAAAAATAATATAAATATCACAATTTCAGAAGAAGAATCATTAGAATATGCTAAAACTTTTGCAAACAATAGATCAAATACTATAAATCAATTTAATGATTCACGTTTTTCTGGAGATCTTTGTAAAAATGATTTTTCAGTTGCACAAATAAATTAAAAGAATATATTATGATTATATTAACATATAATTTAAAATATGATTCGAAATATATTGATAATATTTTAAAAAATATTCATTATGTTCTTGATTTTTATGATATAGATTTATTATTATTTCAAGAAGCAACAATATATAAAAAATTAATTAAAATAATAGATAAAGATAAATACAATCATATTATTAATAAAAGCGATAAAGAACATATGATAACATTTTATAAAAAATCTTACATTCTTGAAGATAGTATAAAAAGTCATTTTAAAGAAGGAAGACCATTTATTATATTACTTTTAAAAAATGCTTTAACAAACAAATCATTTTATCTAATAAATATTCATGCTTGTCATAGTAAAGATACAGAAATAGCACTTATAAAACCAATTGAAGACGAAATAAATAAACTGCAAAATAATATTAAACATATGATTATTGGAGGAGATTTTAATAGAGATATTTTAAATCAATATGAAATAAAAGATTATAAATTAAAAAATGTTAAAAATAAATTATTTACATGCAATTATAAATATAAATATAATTATGATCATGTAATATCTACTAAAAAACCAATTAAAAAAATAACAATAGATAAATATAAACCTGCATCAGATCATTTATTAACTCTTGTTGAATTACAAAACATTTAATATAACCATTGAATTTTTAGGTAATTCAACAGTTTCTTCATCATTTTCTTCATTTTTAAAATCTACATTAAATTTAATTAATGCATTTCTTGCTGCCAATTTTTCAGCCATTTGTTTAGAGGTTGATTTACCTGTTGCAACTATATTTTTTGTATTATCATATATCCCAACTTCATATATTTTTTTATTTGATTGTTCTTTTGAATCTATTATATCAATCACTTTATAAACAGGAAATCCCCATTTGTTTTTATTATAATATCCTTGTATAACATCTTTATAATTTGTATTAACTTCTAATAATGATGACAAATCCCAACCACTATTATCTGAATCTTCAATTAAACGAATAATAAATTGATAACATTTTTGATAAGAAGTTTCTCTATTTATTTTCATTAATGTTAAATTTTTTCCAAAATCATTTAACGATATTCCACAAATATCATAATATAATGCCCCCATAAATGCTTCAAATAAATCACATTGTAATTTTAAATTTGATTCTCTTGCAGACATAAATTCTAAATTTTTACTAATTAAAGCATATTTATGTAAGCCAATCATTTTACAAATATTTGAAAAAGAATTTCTTTCTTCTAATAATGATCTCAATCTTGTTAATTCTTTTGGATTAAAACTATCATATCGACATACTAAATAATCTGTTATAATATCTTTCAATAAAGCATCTCCTCGAAATTCTAAAACATCATATGATTTTTTTTGTAATGGTATTGCCAATTCATCAATATTATTAGATATTTTTTTATATTCTTCCATAACATCTCCGTGATTGGTAAATAATGTTTTAAAATTTTTTATATCAGTATAATCTTTTTCAATATAGGATGTATGTGTCATTGCTAATTGAAATAATTTAATATCATTTGGTATATGTGATAATCCAAAAACTTCTAATGTTTTTTTAATATAATCTTTTGTAATCAATCTATTCTTATTATTTTTTAATAAATTATTTATTTTTTCTGTTGATAATGTTTTATGAAGTTCTTCTAATGTAATTGATTTATCCATTAATTATTATTATACTTAATCTTTTAAATAAAATATATCAATTTTCATTAAAATATCATATGAAATTCCACATTACATATAATATCTATTTGATTCTTGAAAAATATTAACCATTTTATTATCTATTTTATCTTCTTTTGGTGAAATATTTGGACGTCTGTATTCTTGTCCATCATTTTTATAATAAATTCCAGTTTTTTTAACAATTAAATCTACAGAACTTGGAGATATATAATTTGTATCTATTGAAATATTTTTTGAATAATTTACTGTATTTTCATTATTTTTATTTTTTTTATTTGGAATTTCAATTTGTAATCCCAATTCATTTAATTTTTCCATACTTGAATTTCTTCTTTTAATAGATGACATTGGATTAGAGTTGGTTAAATATATAATTGGTTTCCTTGGAATAAAAAACGACTCAATCCAAATTATTATAGATAAAATTATATCCATTATTTGTTGATATATAAATATGTATTTTATTCAATTTTTATACATATAATATATTGATATATCCGTAATTCAAATTCAAATCAACTAATATATTATCATTATTTATATCTATATTTATTAAATTGGTATTAACTGTATCCAATTTAACTTTATTAAAATTAAATATAATTCTATCTAACATATACATAAATTGTTCAATTGTTGTAATTTTATTTATATTTATTTCTGTTATGGTATAATTTTGTTTAAATGTATCCAATAAATTGGTATATTTAGTGTTTATTATATTTAATTCACTATCTATTGATCCATATAATTTAAGTAATTTAATAATATATACTTTATTAAAGTCATTTGTAATTTCAGTTTTAATATTATTAAATTGTTTTGTTATCTCTTTTTCATATATATCAAAATATTGTTTATAATTGAATGCAACAGATATTTGATTTGTTTTAGTTGAAGCAATATTTAATCTATTTGTAAAATAGGTTCTAATGTTTGGACAGTATTTAATAAGAGATTTATAATTTAATATACTAATATTCTGTATCATTATCATTTCATTTATTATTTCAGATATTGTTTCACTATATGTTAAATTTAATATTAAATTATCATTTGATAAAGTAATACAATCTGTTATTAATTCTTTAATAATAACAAAAATATTATTAATAGTTGTTGTATCATTTGTTATTTCTGCTAAAAGTAATAAATCATAAATCTTATTTATTAAATTAATTATTAAAACACAATTTGAATAAAAGGTTGCATATTTTTCATTCAAGTAATTATTATAATTATTTAAATATGAATTATATATATCTTCAACATTCGTATCATAATATTCTGTTATTATCTCATCTGTTAATACAATATCTGTTTTAAATCTTTTATCATCATATATAATTAATTCTTTTGTATATTTTTCATTATGTATTTTTAAGATTAAATTATCTTTATCTAACAATATAGTATCTTCCGTTAATTGATCATAAATATCAAAAAATATATTTATTGTATTAAAATTATAATAATTTGTTGTAATAATATATGGTTTTATAGTATATCCTTGATATAATCCATATTTAGCATTTGTATAATTAAATAATTTTATAAGATTTGTTAAATCTAAATCACATTTAAATATTTCAGTATATTCAAAATTTATTTCATATTCTGTAGAAATTTCAATTAAAATTCCTATTGTACTTGATTTAATAAATGTATAATTTTTACCATCTAATTCAATTCTTTCGATATAATTGGATGATATGTTTGTATCTAAAACAAATGATAACATTAAATTCGAATTTGTATTAAATAAATTTGATTTAATATCTAAATATTGGGCATCTAATTTAATAATATCATCCACTAATTTATTTATTTTAGATTCTAATATATTTATAATATTATTATAATCTAATGGAATAATAATATTGGATATATTGAAATAAAAATGATTTATACAAATAAAAGTATCTTTAAGATGAATATTATATAAATAATAATTATCAAATTCTAAATATCTTGAATTTTGTGTTATTTGATTATCCAAATGTATAATAGTTGGTGATAATTGAATATTTTTTAATGCAAATGTTTGTGAATATTCATATGTTTTATTATAAGATGGCAATATAAATTGATTATTATAAAAACATATGGATAAAATAATGATATATTTTTGATCACTAAAACTGTATGTAATATTATAAACATTTAAATAATAATTAATAGTTGTATATATTGGATTTGGAAAGAATAATACATCATTATTAATTTGTAATTCATTATTATTACTTAAAAGATTAATTATTTCAACAGTTGAATCTATATTACCAGGATTTAATAATTCAAAAATAGTATTTAAATCTGTATTTATTTGTGTTAAATCAATATTAGATATATCCAATTTATTATTAATGTAATAAGTATTTGATAAAATACTATCTGTATTATTTACTATAAATGGAGTATATGTTAAATATTTGAATAATGATAATTTATCATCTGTTGATGGTGAATATATTGAATTTGTATCTGTATAACTTTTAAAATTAGATGTTCTATTTATTTTACATTGTTTTTCTAAATATGTTGAATCATTTGAATCAATAAAATTAATTTCATTTAAATGAATAATTGTTTTTTTATTATTCAAAAACTCTTCATTATCTAATAATGATTTATTATGATACAATAAATTATTTAAATTTGTAGTGGTATTATCACTATTTTCATAATATAAAAATAATAATTTTTGTTTAAATGGAAATATATCTGTATTGCTATATATTTCATATGATTCATTTATTTTGTCAAAAGTATCATACTTTTTATTAGAAAAATAGGAATTGGGTATATATGGAATTAAATTTATTGATACATTCATAATAATTTATAATATAAATAAAAATGTAAATATAAATTATATGAACGAAGAAATATTTTTAATTATTTGTTTTGTATTAATATTATTTTTTATTAAAGATTTTATAACTGTTTTAATAGTTATCGCTATACTTATTTATTTGTCAAAATATTTAAAAATTGATAGTTCAGTAATGACAAATTATCAAAAATATTCAATAATGCCACAAACAAAATAAATAAAAATATTGATATAATAAAATAAATTAAATATATTATTATATGGAAGAAGAAGAAAATGATATGAATAATTTAAATAATTTAAATTATAGTGATATGTTTAATGATTTAAATAATAATTATAACAATAACTATAACTATGATAATATATTTGGATTATTTCCAGAAAATATTTATAATAATCTTATAAATAATGTAGTTAATGGAAATATTATGAATGAAATTTATATTAATGGTATGTCAAACATAAATCAAAATATTATAAATTCACAATTTAATGTAGTATTACCAATCAATGACCAAAATAATATGAATAATGAAATAAATTTAAAAGTTGCAACTATTCTGGAAAATATAGATTTAGATGTATCCACGCATCAATATTATAATATAAATATTTTTGAAAGAATTACGAATCAATATAGAAATCATTATAATTATAATTATAATGAAAATTATTTATTAAAAATTATTATAGAAAATTCATTTTATGAATTTGTTCAATTACATTCAGAAAGAGATACAGTACGTTATCTTTATACTTATTTTCTTAATAATGAATTGAATCCATTTCCATTTTCTTTAGATATGGAATATATTAAAAATTTAATAGAAAATACATTAAAAAATTATATAAAAGATAAAATTTTATATGATCTAATGCAAAATTTATTAAATATACCTTTAGAACAAGAAGATGTTAAACTTATTTTAAATCAAGAACAATTTGATAATTTAAGAACATCTACTTATAAAGATGTTGAAGAAAATATAAAAAGTATAAATAAAGAATGTTTTATTTGTTTAGAATCCTTTCAAGAGGATAATGAAATAAAATTAATTCCTTGTAATCATTGTTTTCATACAGAATGTATAAAACCTTGGCTCATGCAACAATCTTGTAAATGTCCTAATTGTAGATATGAAATTACTGAACATATTTTTGTATAAATCTTGATTTTTTTAATATAAATATAGAATAATACATATATTTATGATGGATCCTATTAAAATGATTGAAACAATACAAAAATATATACAATTTGTAGAAGAAAATAATATTACAAATTATGATCAAATTAAAGCATCAATAAATAATGAAGAATTAAATAGAGATGAATCGAATCATTTAAATACAGTCATTTCAAAATTACTTAATCCAAATGAAGATTATGATATTTATAATGATGGAACCATATTATCCTCTAAATATACAGCAGTTGTTATAAATACTCCTACAGAAAAACAATTTAGAAAAATTAAAAAAAATTATGATAAAATAAGAGCAATTGAATCTCATCCACAAAGAAGTCCTGGATGGTATGCATCAAGAAATAATGCTGTGACCGCTTCTGATTTAGGTTGTGTTTTAAATTTAAATAAATATGAACCCCCTTATAAATTTGTTTTAAAAAAAATATTTGGTAGTGATTTTAAAACAAATGATGCATGTTATTATGGAAAAAAATTTGAAACGGCTTGTGTTCGAAATTATGAAAAATTAAATGATTGTATTGTAGAGGAATTTGGATTATTACCACATCCTGATTATAGTTTTATTTGTGCAAGTCCAGATGGAATTGTAAATCCTTTTGATAAAAATGGAAATAAAAGTCCTTTGGCATCAAGAATGGTTGAAATTAAATGTTTAGCATCAAGAGTTTTAAATCATACAGGAGATATATATGATCACATATGTCCCAAATATTATTATTGTCAAATACAACAACAATTACAAACTTGTAATATTAAAGAATGTGATTTTATTCAATATAAAATATATGAATATAATAACAGACAAGAATATTTAGATGATACGCATCCTGAATTTGATTATAAAAGTAGAGTTTCAAATTTAGAAAGAGGTGTTTTAATAGAATTAATGCCAACAAGATTAGAAGAACACGAATACAGTAAAGATTCACAAAATCAACAAAGTATTTATGAACACGCAACTCATGTATATCCACCAAGAATGGAAATGACACATAACGAAATGAATGAATGGATTTTAACAGAATTAGATAACTTGAAAACAAAATACAATGTTAAATTAAATAAAATAATTTATTATCGTGTAATGGATAGAAATCATACATTGATAGTTAGAGATGATGAATGGTTTGAAAAATATTTTGGTGTAATAACAAAAACTTGGAATTATGTTCTATTTTTAAGAGATAATAGAGAAATAGCTGAAAAATGGAAAAATTTCATTGAAAGTTTAAAGATGAAAAATAATAATAAAATTATGGATTATTTAGAAAAATTATATAATGAAAATAATAGATTAGATAATGAGGAAGAAATTAAAATTACATTCAAAACCCCCAAATAGATTTTTATATACTGATTATTTTTTATGGAATAAAAAATAATGACTCTGTTATCTATGAATACAGGCATATTTGATCCTGAAGGAAAAAATATAAATCCATTAAATAATTTGCCATATAGCGATGAATATAAAATTTTATCTAAAATGTGGTCAAATTTACCAGCATATAAAAAAAGAGATGAAATTGTTTCTGATATAAAAGATAATGATATTATATTAATAAAATCAGAAACAGGATCTGGTAAATCTGTATTAATTCCTAAATTCACTATTCATACATTAGATTATAAAGGAATGACTGTAATGACATTACCTAAAAAAATTATTACCCAAAAAACAGCTGAATTTGCTGCAAAAACATTGGATACTCAATTAGGAGAATATGTAGGATATCAATATAGAGGAGAACAAGTAAAATCTTCTAAAACTATTTTATTATTTTCAACAGATGGAAGTATTATTTCAATGATAAAACAAGATCCATTATTATTAGAAATAGATATATTAATTATAGATGAAGCACATGAAAGAAAAACACAAATTGATTTACTTTTATATTTAATTAAATCAGCCATAACAATTCGAAAAGAGAAAAAGTTAAAACCATTAAAATTAATTATTATGAGTGCCACAATAGATGAAAAATTATTTGAAAATTATTTTAAAAAATTTAAATTCAAATATTTATTTTTATCGGGAGAAACAAATTATGAAATTAAATCTACATTTTTAGATTATAGTATATTAGATATTAAAAATGAATATATAGAAAAAGGAAAAAAAACAATTGAACAGATTATTAATAATATTCGAAATAATAAAACGGAAGAAGGTGATATTTTATTTTTTGTAACATCTGTTGCGGAATGTAAAAAAACAGCTGATGAATTAGATGATAAATATAAAGATTCTTTTGTTATGGCATTGTATAGTGGATTTCCTTCTGAATTAAATGAATATGTATCCAATCCAACATCTTATAAACAATTAGATAGTCATTATAAAAGAAGAATATTTATTTCAACAAATGTTGCTGAATCATCTTTAACTATTGATGGTATATGTTATGTTGTGGATTCAGGTTTAGAAATAAATGTATTTTATGAACCAGATAAAGGAATAAATGTTATGGAAAAAAAATTAATAACTAAAGCCCAAATGAAACAAAGAAAAGGACGAGCAGGTAGAACAAAAAGTGGTTATTGTTATCATTTATACACAAAAGAAGAAATGGATAATGCACAAGATTTCCCAGAACCAGAAATTAAAACAATTGATTTAAAAAATATTTGTTTATCATTTATGCAAATTCAAAGTAATATCGATAAAAAAGATGCTTATATTGATGAAGTTAAAAAAATGTTTTCACAATTAATTCAACCACCTGGTGATAATTATATTGATAATGGATTTCAATTTGCAATTAAACATAAATTAATTGAAAACAATGTTCTAACAAATTTAGGTAAATTAATTGTAGATAGTAAAATGGATGTATTCGATGGTTTAATATTATTATATGCTTATCAAATGGGTAAAGAAATGTTTAATAAAGTATTTTTAATTGTTTGTATTTTAGGTAGAATTAAAGGAGGTGTAAATGATTTTTTCTTTAAAGATGTTGAAAAATATGATATCAAAAAATTAATTAAAAAAATGAATTATCACCATTCTGAATTTATTTTATTGTATCAATTATTTTTAATGATAAAAGAAGATAAAGAAAATAGAATGTTTAATATTAAATTATTTAATGAAATTAAAAAAACATATGAATCTAATAAATACAAAATACATGAAATATTTGTAAAACATAATTATAAATTAACTGATTTTAAAGATCATAATGATGATGTTAAAAATATTATAGAATGTTTTCATTATGGATTAAATACAAATAAAGCAAAAAATAAAAATGGGAAATTTTATTATAACGGTATGATATGTAATATTGATCAAAATAGTTATGTGAATACGGATAAATTAGATAAAATTATATTTTATTCAAATATTTTTATAAATGGGAAATTCAAAATTGGTATAATCAGTAAATAATTATTTACCATACGTTTGAATTGCATTTGCAACTTTAATAATTAATGCTATAATATTCATTATTACTTTTTTTATATATAAATCGAATTAGATAATCAAAAAGAATAAAACTTCAAAATTGTAAAACTTAATCATATGTACTAACAACATAGGATATTTTCCAGTATAAAATCAACATTAAACATAATTTACCTGAAAAAAATCACCATATGTATTAACCACATAATCATGGTATGCAAGGATATTTTCCTGTATTAAGTAAATCTTAAATGACATCAAATTAAACCAAATACCATATCTTTGCAAAAGATGGAATTGTTTAATAATCTTCGAGTTAATATTCCTCAAGCATTTGATTTTTTCAGGATCAATATCAGGATACTCAGCATTTGGAGAATACCTTTCCAAAAATGCATCATAAAAAGGTGATTGTATAAAGCACCCTTCTTCGGTTTTAAGAGAAGCCAAGAAACGATCATCTGTATAAGCATCCGGGTTCATGTCTATTTCGAGAAAATCCAATAAACGCAACATATTTGAAGAAATGGTATCTTCCTGATAGCGTGTTTTAAACTTATTACAAGCACTCAATTGTTCACCCAAAATACGTATCTCACGATAAAGGTCTGATTGAAATTCACTTTTCAAACGTTCAAATATATTTAAACGATTATATAATGAATCAAAATTTCGGTGAACTTCAATAATGATATCTTCTTGCTCAGTTCCAATAATAAATTCTTGAATATTGTCTGACATTTTGAACGATTGTTAAATACTGTAAAGTAATGATATAATTTTAAACATTTAAATATATATTTTAATCAATTTTTATGCAGAACATTGTAAGCATACTTCATCATCATTTTTTTCTTTAATTTTTCTAACAACTTCTGGATCTAAACCAAATTTATTTGCAGATTTGGCAGCACGACTTCGTAAATAATAAATACCTGTTTTTAATGAATTACAACCCCCATTTTGCCATCCAAAAAAATGGGCTTTATTTAATTTATTGAAATCAGGATTTTCCATAAAAATATTTAATGATTGAGATTGATCAATAAAACAACCCCTTTCAATACTTTGTTTCACTAAAACGCTTTGTTGTAGTTCAAACGCAGTTTTATATTTTGTCTTTAAATTTTCTGGTATATTCATATTTTTTATGGATCCATCATAGTATAATAATTCATTGTATGTTTCATCATTCCATAAATTCAATTCTTTTAATTCTTTTACTAAATGATTATTTATAACAACGATATCATGTTTCCCCATTTTTCTTACAAATATATTAGATGCAAACGGTTCAAAACATTCATAATTTCCCATAATTTGTGATGTTGATGCAGTTGGCATTAAAGCAGTTAATTGAGAATTTCTTGTACCATATTTTTTAACATCTTCAATTAATTCATTCCATTGAAAATCTGGATATCCATCCATATGTAAATCTTCAACAGTTTTATCCCACATATGAAATTGAAGAATACCTTGTGAAAAGGGTGATCCATTAAATGTAGAATAAGTACCATCTATTTTTGCCATATTATTGGATGATTTTACAGAATGGTAATAAATACATTCAAATATTTTTCTATTTAATTTAAATGCTTCTGGTGAATCAAATGAATATCCCATTTTAAAATAAGTATCAACAAGACCTTGAACACCTAAACCTAAAGGACGATTTTTTAAATTAGAATTTTCAGTCTCTTTAACAGGATAATAATTCACATCAATTACATTATTTAAATTATATGTTGCTAATTCAGTAACTTTTCCTAATAATTCAAAATTAAATGTTCTATCTTCATTTACAAATTTAGGTAATGAAATACTTGCTAAATTACAGGTTGCTATTTCTTCTGAAGATGTGTGCAATATCACTTCGCTACATAAATTGCTCGATTTAATTGTCCCTAAATTTTTTTGATTTGATTTTTTATTGGAAGCATCTTTATAACACATATAAGGCATACCAGTTTCAATTTGAGATTCTAATATTTTTTGATATAATTCAACAGCTTTAATTTTTTTAACATATTTTTCTTCTTTTACATATTTGTAATATAATTCTTTAAATTCATCACCATATGTGGTAGTTAATCCAGAACAAACATCAGGAGACATTAAATACCAATATGTATCATTTTTGACTGATTCCATAAAGATATCGGGAATCCATAAACCTAAAAATAAATCTCTTGTTTTTTCAGATTCATCTCCGGTAATTCTACGCAAATCAATAAATGAAAAAATATCTGAATGCCATGGTTCCAAATAAATTGCAATAGATCCATTACGTTTTCCAGATTGATTTACATACAAAGCAATACTTTGATATACTTTACATAATGGAACAATGCCATCTGATTTCCCATTTGTTGATTTAATTTTTGAATTTTTACCACGAATATCTGATAATGAAATTCCTATACCTCCTGCATATTTACTAATATGGGCAATATTTTCCCAAGATTTTGCAATACCAACAATACTATCCTCACATGACATTAAAAAACAAGAAGACAATTGCGAACGATTGGTTCCTGAATTAAATAATGTTGGTGTTGCATGAGTATAATAAAGATTGGATAAATAATAATAAGTATTTTTAATATTTTCATTATTTATTTTATTTAAATGAACTTGTATAGCTTCTCTTAAAAATAAATGTTGTGGACATTCAATAATATTGCCATCAACACTTTTTAATAAATAGGTTTTAATTAATGTTCTTAATCCAAAAAAATCAAATAATTTATCTTTTTCAAAATCTAAAATACTA
>Ga0315284_10011958_pt1 | contig 12359 bp, 16 predicted proteins | sample YL17G09_16_MG_FD_203696 | JGI IMG/M metagenome (GOLD analysis project Ga0315284, IMG submission 203696) | Sediment microbial communities from Yellowstone Lake, YNP, Wyoming, USA - YL17G09_16 | ecosystem: Environmental > Aquatic > Freshwater > Lake > Sediment | place: USA: Wyoming | collected...
GCGGCCTTGAAGGCCATCGCGATGCAGTTGGAGCGTGGAATATTCTAGCGAAATGGTACGTGAGTACCAACGGACATCGTCCGGCGTTTAGGCAGGACATCGTGGCATCGGCCACACAAAAGTATCACGTTCCGGTGGGAGTCAAAGGGGTCCGGCGTAGCCCAGTCCCTCGTAAATTCCAACCGTTCACGTGTAGCGCGGAGCAACCCCGCTCAGGCCCGACAGGGTTTGAAGCACGGCCCAGGCAAACACCAGCTGGACGTGGAACAAGTCCCTCACGGGACAGTGTGGAAAGTCGACAAGCCTAAATATTTTAGGTGGAATCGACTTTTCGGACAGGTTGTAAGTGACCCGGGCGGTGGCGCCTATCAGTCCGTTGTCAGCCAGCCGCTGACATCCATCACAAAACCCAGGGTATAGGCAGCGATCAGAAACGGCGCGACCAAACCGATGAACAGTGCGATCGGGATAAAATGAAGCACGTCCTGAACGGAATCGATCCGAAGATCCTCGCGGCTGAACATCATAAGCTACACATCCAGGCAAAGCTAGTGAGTCGGGAGCCTGGAGTTTAGCACCACCCGCCGATCATTTCATGTCGTATTTGGGGCTATTGATCGAATAGGCTGGGTGACCGGGGACCTTATCCAGACTCTGAGCGACCACCGAGAACTTATACTTCTGCGCCGGATCGAGGACGTTCGCCTGGACCGCAAACTGCCGTGTCGACCCCGGAATTGACTTGGACGTCCAGATGTTGACGCCACTGCCGTCGAATACGGCAATGCTCCAGACAAAGTCCTGCACGGCCCCAAACGGATTGCCGACGAGCTGCACCTGGTGCGTGTTGGCATCATATTGGGCGGTAATCGCGGCCGCCTTGACGGGGGGGAAGGTCCAAGGAAACTCGATGTAGTACGGCGCATCGGCCTTGCCAAAGACCAACTGGATAAAGACCACCTGAAAGGCCCGCGGCACTCCGGCATTAGCCAGCGTCACCGTGCGCGAGTAGACGCGCTGGCCGCTGCCGTCATCGTTGAGCTTGCGGTCCCAGGCTTGGGTCACGATGTTTCCAGTGGAGTCCTTGGCCGCCACGGTGGAGGCGTTAAAGAGTGCCGGCGCGCCGCGCACCTGAACCGCGACTGGCGCAACATCATTGCGGATTTTTGTGGTGAAGGTCATCGTCGTCTGGTTGCCGCTGCCGTCGTCTTTAGGCTTTAGTTGGAAGCTCACAGAGATCGACTCGACACCTGCCGAAAACCACTGGTCGGTATTTTGCCCAGCCGGGGTTAGGTCATTGAGTAGGTCACTGTTCTGGTCGGAATCAAAGATATCCAGTACACCGTTGCCGTTATCGTCCGGATCGAGCCAATTGATCAGGCCGTCACCGTCGATATCTGGGCTCAGGTTGTTGGGAATACCGTTACGATCAAGCGGCGAGGCGACCTGCGCGAGCAAAGCTTGTGACTTCGGCCCTTTAGCTTGGGCTGCGCCGCTCGCCCCATCGTTTCCCGAAAGCTGGAGCGACGACGCGGTAAACTTGGCGACACCGTCCGGGATGCCGTCCCCAGATTGAGCCGAAGAGGTGTACCCGAGGACGTTTAGGCTGTTGAGATTTTCAAAGGTGATAATAGACCCATTGTTGATGAGCCGGGGAATCTGACCCTTTTGAAAATTGACGAATTGCTTGATGGTCTTGTCGATGCTACCCGGAATCGACAGCACGGCCTGAAGGATGTAGTCAGGGGTAAATAGCGCCAAGGTCTGCGCCTGTTCGGTGCGCAGATGACTTAAGGTGTAGATGCCAGCATCGTCGATCTCGGCGACACGAGCAATGCCACTGTCGTGCTCAAAGGCAGCCACAACCCAGCCGGTCATCTGCGCCTGGCTGCCGGTTTTCGTCGATAGCGAACCACGCACGTCATTCAAAGTGCCGCACAACGAGCAGGCTTCAGGCACCGACTTGCCGGCATTGCCACAGCCACCCAGTACCAGGGCGAAAGCCAAGGCCACTGCCACTGCCATGGGCCGCAAGCTCACGGTGGACAACGAGACGGGCCCTATGTTCTTATGCAGCGTTTGCAGACATCCTCCTCTAGACATGTCCCTTTCGGCAGCAGTCGCGACAAGCTTTAATCGCCGCCGGCGACAGGCCCGTGCAACAAGGCCGAAACAGGATTCGCAATACCAGCCAAGCTCAAGACAGGTCATGACAACTTCACGCTTTACCCATATCAACCAAGCCTTCGTCTGCGCTGCGTGTGGCGCCTCGGTACCACCTCGGTCGAGCGGCTGTCGCAACCATTGCCCGCAGTGCCTGGTGTCCTTGCACGTCGATATCAATCCGGGTGACCGGGCTAATCCCTGCCAGGGTTTAATGGACGCCATCGCCTACGAGCTCAGCGGTAAAAAGGGCCTGGTGCTGGTCTTTCGCTGCCGTCGCTGCAGCCAGATCACCCGCAACGTCGCGGCGCACGAAGATCCGGACGGCGCCGATGACTACGCCCGCATCCTGCGCCTACTGGGCCGCAGCTAACTGACGCTTTGTTGCATAAATCCTGCCCTCCAGCCTTCCCGTCCTCCCAGTTTTTGGGCAACGACTTTTTTCCACGCAACTGGGAGGGCGGGAAGGCTGGAGGGCAGGATTTATGCAACCATGCCGGCAAATGACTGCAACGCCTCGAAATATTAGATAAATATATTGGAACGCTCGACTTCCGCGTCGACTAGGTGTATGGTCCCGCGACCGCAGACGGTGAGTGGGACATGGATATGGATTGGTGGGCTGTCGCTGGTTCACGCTTCGGCGGGAACTGGAGGAAAGTCCGGACTTCACAGGGCAGGATGCTGGCTAACGGCCAGGCGGGGCAACCCGACGGAAAGTGCAACAGAGAATAAACCGCCTACTAAGGCCCTTGTTCACGAGGGTTGCGGCAGGTAAGGGTGAAACAGTGAGGTAAGAGCTCACTAACGGCTTGGCAACAGGTCCGTTTGGTAAACCCCATCCGAAGCAAGACCAAATAGAGGAACAGCTGAGGTGACTCCGCCCGCAAGGGTGATGGCCACCCTGGCAGCGTCGGCCCGACGAGTTCCTGGGTAGGTCGCTCGAGGCGACTGGTAACAGTCGTCCCAGATAAATGACAGCCGCAGGCTGGGCGCTGCTTAAAGCAGTCAACCAACCTCGGACAAAATCCGGCTTACAGCCGATCCACCCAGATTCCACTCACCCTCTTCGGTACCACCACAGGCCCGCAACCACCGGACCCGCGCCGCCATGCCACAAAAACGACCAGACCCCTTTGTCAATGCCGCAACCACCTTGGACGCGACCGTCAATCCCTATGTCGGTATGCTGCGCGAGGCCACCGCCTCGGGCGCGCTACCCTTGGCTGTCGGACCAACCCTGGCGGGCATGAAAGGCCAATGGCGGCAGCACATCGCCGCCTATCACGGCTTGCAGACACCGGCAAAACGCCTGATCGTCGAGATTGGCTGCTACAAAGGTCAGACCCTGTTGGATTTGACTAAAGCCTTTCCGGACACCGCCTTCATCGGCATCGATATCACCTTTAAAAGAGTAGTGACGACGGCGCAGCGCTTGACCGCACACGGTGTAAAAAATGGCTTCTGCGCCATGGCCAATGCCATTGCGATCGATCAGTTGTTTGCACCGGGTGAACTCGACGGCTGCTTGATCTTCTTTCCTGACCCGTGGATCCGCAAAGCCAAACAGGCCAAGCACCGTCTGGTCGGACCGCAGTTCTGCGAACGGCTTTACAGTCGACTTGCTGCGTCAGGCTTTTGCTGGTTAAAGACCGACCATCTACCCTATTTTGAACGCGCCAACGAGGCTCTAGCTCAGGCCTCGTTTAGCCGAGTTCCCGCCTCGGCACCCGAACTGCTCGGCAGCGACTTCAGCAGTGTGTTTGAGCAGAGATTCCACGCCCAGCAGCTCCCCACCTATGGGTCTAAGTGGTTAAAATCAGAGATTAATTGAATATCCTTGGACTAGGCTAAAGTTGCCTGCCAACCTCCTGCGCGCATGTGGTATTATGACTGTATGGCCCGTCGCGACCCGAACATCTCTGCCGATCAAACGCCACTAGTTTTAGCTGGAACCAGCGAAGACCTGCGTGTTCAAGCGTTAACACTCGAACAGCTGCAGCTGCAAGCAGTAGCCCTTTTGGCGGTTGAACCCAAGGCCAACACACCGCCGTCCACGGCGCGTGTCACGTCGCTGCAAGCCTTGCACGCCGCACCTGCGCGTTCTGGTAAAGCCTCAGCTTTGTCGCTCCTCGCTGCGACGCAGCAGCCAGCCGCATCAGCCGTGGTGAGTCCTTTCGCAAGGAAGCCAGCAAAGAAGTCAACGCCATGAATGCGCGCTCCGAGCTCAGCTTTCAGGCCACCACCAGCATCGTCTGCACGACGCGCCACTACCATATCCAGGCAGCAAAAATCCGCACCATGGCCAACCTGATCTGTACTCGACTCGGCGTTGGCCACTACGAGCTGGCGCTTCGCTTTGTCGGTTCAACGACCATCCGGCGGCTAAACCGCGAGTTTCGCCACATCGACAAAGCCACCGACGTGCTGTCATTTCCCCAGCTCGAATGGGCAAAACCAGCGACTATAGGCAAAGTCAAGAAAGCCCCCCGCGGCCCTTTTGACCTCAGGTCGATGCCGACCGATGTGCTGGGTGATGTCATCATCTCCTTGCCCGATGCCGCCACCAATGCCAAGCGCATCGGCCAGCCGCTGGCCAGGGAGGTTGGCTTTCTGCTGATCCATGGCATTCTGCATCTGTGCGGCTACGACCATCTAAACAGCAAAGACGAAAAAGCGATGCGCCAAGCGCAGCGCGTGTTGATGCGCTCGCTGAGCGGTCCAAGCGGCGGCAAACCGCTGTGGACCGGCAGCGTCAAGCGACGCCAACAAGGTCGATCCGATGCCCACTGATATGTCTTTTGTCTCACACACCGACACCGTCGAACTCCTCACCATTGCCGCATCGCTGGCCTTTGCCGCCCTATTTTCTGGCTGTGAAACCGCAATCACTAGTCTAGGCACGCTCAAAGCCAAGCAGATGCTCGAACAAGGCAAGCAGCGGCAAAAGCCCTTGACCTTGTGGCTCGCCCACCCGGGCCGGGTGCTGACAACGATTCTGATCTTCAATAACGTCTTCCATATTCTCGCCTCCGCGGTCGCCACCGACTTTGCCAACCGGCATCTACAAAACAACGCCATCAGCATCGCGACCGGCGTCATGACCCTGCTGATTTTGATCTTCGTCGAGATCGTACCGAAGTCCTTTGCCAAAACCCACTCGGAGCGACTAGCGCCACCGACCCTGACCTTGATCTACGCTCTTTACCTTTGTGTCGCACCAGTGGTCTGGCTGTTTGCCGAAGGCGCCTCCCGAGTCGTCCGAGTGCTTGGCGGTGTGCGCAAGGAGACTCCACCGATTACCGAAGAGGAGCTTGAATATCTGGTCAACGTCGGCGAACGCGCCGGCGTCCTTGAAGAGACCAAAAAGGACATGTTAGTCGGAGTTTTTGACTTCGACGAAATTAAAGTCCGCGAAGTCATGACGCCTCGACCTGACGTCAAATGGCTGAGCCTCGACAGCGACCTAAATGCCGCCTTGAGCCTTGCGGTCGAAACCGGCATGTCGCGCATACCGATATGCGAGGCCTCCGGTATCGATCATGTGGTCGGCATCCTTCTCGTCAAGGACCTGCTCAAGGTCGCCAGGGATAGCTCGAGTGGTGCCGGCTACGATCTGGCCAAGATCATGCGCGCGCCCTTCTTCGTGCCGGAATCAAAGCAGGTGATGGAGGTCTTCAAGGAACTGAAGAGCAGCAAAAACCATATCGCCGTCGTGATCGACGAGCATGGCGGCACGGCTGGACTGGTGACGATGGAGGACATCCTCGAACAGATCGTCGGCGAAATCCAAGACGAGTACGATACCGAAGAGGCAGAGATCGTCGAGCTGGAAAGCGGCATCTATGACGTCGCGGGATCTTGCAATATCGATGAGTTCCTCGAGCACTTTGAGCTCGACGAACAGTCGCTGACCGACAAACCAGACGAGGGCACCGATACGATCGCTGGCTGGATCTTCTCGCAGCTCGGCGAACTGCCAGAGGTTGGCACAACTTTGCGCATTGGCCCTCTGAACGTCGAGGTCACCGAGGTCGAACGCCAGCGCATCCGCCGGGTACGCGTGTCGAAGATCCTAGGCAGCGGCGAGAGTCCACGGCCCAAAGCCTGAGCCAGCTCGGTGCGGGCCCTTAGCGCAGCCTACCGCGAAGGGCGAAGACACGGCCAGCCGCCTGTTCCAGCCGCCTTTTGAAGGCGCTGCTGCGCGCGGCCTCCTTGGTCAAAGCAGCATAAGCCCATTCGTAGCGCTCAAGGTGACGACAGACCAAGAGCAGATCCGCTCCGGCAACGACCGCTTGCACGATGGCTTCCTGCCATTGGGACTCGGCTTGTGGGATTGCACCCATATTCATATCGTCGCTCACCACCACGCCGGAAAAGCCAAGCTGATCGCGCAACAGAGCGCCCATGACCCATGCCGAGCGACTGGCTTCTTCAGGTGCCAGTTGCGGGTAGACACAATGTGAAATCATCACCATCGAAGCCTGACCAAGCAGCGCCTGAAAGGGGACCAGCTCGGTTCCCATCAGCTCCGCGAGAGACCGATCGATCACGGCGCCACCGAGGTGGGTATCGCTACGAGCCGCGCCTTGGCCCGGAAAATGCTTTAAGCAGCCCTCCACTCCCGACGCGAGTAAACCAGCGAGAAAAGCCCCAGCTCGCTTGCTGGCGGCCTGAGCCGAGGTCGCAAAGGCGCGGTCGCCGATCGCCGTGTTGCTTGGCTCGGTGAGCACGTCGCAGCACGGCGCAAAATTAGCATTGATGCCCAAGGTGCGCAGTCTACGCCCCATGTCTGCGGCGATCTCACGCACCTGCTCAAGCGCGACCAGATCGTCTCCACCCCCAGCCAGAGCCAGAGCCGGGCCATGGTTTGGAAACGGCTCCTTGAGCCGTGCCACGCGCCCGCCCTCTTGGTCGATGGCGATCAGCAATGGCGGATCACCAACTGGGCGCAAGCGCTGCAAAGTGGCCGTCAGTGCGGCTAGGTCGGCCTGAGGCAGCGGCATGTTGCGGGTAAAAAGGGTCACACCTGACACAGGAAGGCGTCGGTAGAACCGCTCCTCGGCAGCCGTGAGCGAAGTCCCCTCGACGGCACAAACCAGAAGGCTGGCAGCAACGTCACGCACCAAGGTGGCTCCTGATCACTCGTCGATGATCTGCAGGATGTAGCGCTTGGAATGCTTGGCTGCAGCGCAGTTTAAGATGGTTCGAATAGCATCCGCGGTCCGGCCCTGGCGTCCAATCACCTTGCCGATATCCTCTTTTGCCACCTTCAATTCGATGATGTTGGTCTGGTTACCAGCGATCTCGCTGATCTCAATTCGGCCAACTTCGTCCACGAGTGCCTTGGCAATAAACTCTACCAGGTCCTTCATGGTAACGTCAGATTCGCTCATAGCTCACTTCCGTATGCAAAAGGAATTCAACTATCAACCGCCCCATGGCCAGGCAGAGCACGCCTGTACTTCCCACTAGGAAAGTTTATAAGATATTGGTCGACAAGAAAAGGAGACAATAAGTGGCTGAGCTGACTACGGAACAAGTATTCAACGGCGACATCGCTCAAGTCTTCCATGGAATCGGGCAATATGCCCGTTATCCGGAGTTTTTGCCGGGTGTGACCGGCATCAAAGTATTACCGCCTAAAGCGGCGGGCTCGGTCTGCCAAGTCACCTACGAGTTGAAGTTGATTAAGTCATTCTACTACACGCTAGACATGTTTGAGGAAAAGCCAAGCCGCATTTGGTGGAATCTCGCAGCGTCCAACCTCATGAAACGCAGCAACGGTTCGTGGCTATTGAGTCCTGCAGGGACTGGCAAGACCAAAGCGGTCTACACTTTGGATATCGGATTTTCCGGTTTAGTCCCCAGCAAGATCGTCGATCAAATCACCAAGGCGAACCTGTCCGGCATGATGATCGGCTTTCAAAAGCTGATCGATAGCAGCGTCAGCCCGCATTAGGGGTGCCCCGGCTGTGGCGGCTAGCCGACCAGCTGTGCCAAAGATATGTCCGACCAATCGAAGATGAAGGGAATGCCGTCCCAGCACCGGCCCTGAATCACGTCCGGCCAGGCCAACCCAAGCTGCTGGAGTCCCGATCGGAGTTCAAGGGACAGGCTGGCTAGGGGCAACCAGTGGGCTGCGGCGGCAGTCAACGGTGCGCCACCGAAGGGCATGAGGAGGCTCGCTGCTGCGTCGCCTTCGGGGCCGACGAGCATAGGGGACACCAAGGCGATCTGGTCCTCAATCGGAGCCTGTAGGAGGCGCATCGCCGCACACCACTGCCGGTGTCTGAGGCCCCCACCACCCCCGCCAAAGCCCTGGTGGGACCGCTTGTAAACCAGTGGCATCAGGCCGTGCCGGGTCTGCTGCTGATCGCTAAGTTCGCGCAGCCGCCAAGCCGTGAAGTGCTCCCCTTCTCCTAGCAGCTCATGACGTTCACTCAACTTGCTATAACTCCAGGCATTTAGATCCAACAAGCGACTCATATCGCAGCGCTGTTGGAAGGCCTCGTGAAAGCGAGCCCGATCTTTTGCCCTAAGGCTCTGATGATTCATCATCTTTTTGGCCCACCATGCAGCAAACGCGACGCTCTGGGACGACTTATCATTTGTTCAGCTCACCTAAACTACAAAGAATCACATGGGATCTCCGAATGGTTTTGGCGGCGTTCGGGCCCATGGGCTATATTCAGGCCGGGTGTTTGTTGTCAGGAGCTGTCTATGATTTGGTCGGTTGTTTTAAGACTTCCACAGAGCTTCCCATCATGGTGATCGTGATTAAAAGCGCCTGGCTCACCCTGGGCACGGAAATTACAGCAGAAGCTGGCGCCTCTCAATCTTCGCTAGCGTGTCCATCCGCTGGCATGGGACTTGCTCAGTAGTTCCTATCGGGTAAGACCCGGGTTGTTGTGGACATACCGTAAGCTGCTGCTGCACTGGAGGACAAGAAGATGCAAGGTCAGGATACCCCAAAACAGAACGTCGTGTCGCTATTCGCTAACCGTGATAAGGCCGAAGCCACTGACCCCGCACAAGTGACCGATGCCCAGGCCCTCGAGACTTTCGACGACGTTATGTCCAAGAATGCCAAAAACGCTGAGCGCTTGGCCAAAGAACGCGCCAACGCCAATAAATCGGTCCTGCGCTCCTACAAGATCAAGCACTAATGGTTCCGTCCAGGTTCCATAGATGTGACTGCTCGTCTCAATGCTCCTGTTGACCTTCCTATAACTGCTGCTGACTGTGTGGAAAGCGAGTGACCCCCATGAAGATTGATCACAAAGATGGTGCCGGCCCTGAAGTCATCGACCTCGCGGCCTTCCGCAAGAAGAAGGACATCGCCACAGAACTGACCAAAGGGGGGCGTAACCCACTCTACGTCAGTCACTTGACCGGCAAGGTCAGCGGCAAGCCCCAAGGCAACGAGCCAGCTTCGCCTGACTTCGGTGATCGCCTGCAGCGCATTCGCTCCAGCCTCGACAAGATCAACCGCCTCATGGCAGACCTAAAAAAGATGTCGGCTGATGGCGAGGCTCCAGCAGAAACCTCCACGTCGCGATCAAAGCTCTAAACCTTAAGCCTTACACCTTCACCTGCGCCAACATCGGCAGATTGCGGTAGTACTGATCCAAGTCTAGCCCGTAGCCAATGACGAACTCGCGGCTGATTTCAAATCCAACATAGTCAATCTGATGCTGCATCTGGTGCGCCTCTGGCTTCGACAGAAACGAAGCGACCTTGAGACTTTTTGGCGCGCGGACCTTGAGTGTCTGAATCAAGTAATCGATCGTATGCCCGGTATCGATGATGTCCTCGATCACCAGGACGTGCTTACCCGCGATGTCGGCGGCCAAATCATAGGTTAGGCGAACATGCCCGGATGAATGGGTGCCGCTATAGCTGGCCACACCGATAAATTCGACCGTCAGCGGCAAGTCGATGGCCCGCACCAAGTCCGCCAGAAAGATAAATGCGCCCTTGAGCACACCGACGCAAACCAAGGGCTCGCCCTGGTAGTCGCTGGTGATCTGCGCACCTAACGCAGCGATTCTAGCTGCAATGGTTGGAGCATCGAATAGCGAGACGTAATTGACTGGCTTGTTCACGAAGCGACTCCCACGGCTTTGATCAATAGAGCCGTTAGCTCGGGTTTATGCTGTTCGGCCAAAGCCAACACGTCAGCATGTAGCAGCGGCGTGCCGAGCCCGCCAGACATATTGGTGACGAAGGACAAACAAGCGACCTTTAGGCCGAGATGGCGGGCAGCCAAAACCTCCTGCACCGTACTCATCCCCACCACCTGGGCTCCCAGCCCTGCCAGCATCCGCGCTTCGGCCGGAGTCTCGTAGGAAGGCCCTAGTACGCCGACGTAGATGCCGTCTGTCACCTGCGGCGCCACCGCTTTGATGCGAGCAGCCCAGGCGCCGTCAAAAGCCTGGCCCATATCGACAAAGAGCGGCCCAAAGGCTCGCCCTGCCGCGCCGACCAGGCAACTGGTACCGGTAAAATTAATCTGATCGCGAACCAACACCACCTGACCAGGTGCCACGGCGGGATCCAACGAACCCGATGCATTCGTCAACAGCACCCGCTCGACGCCCAGAGCCGCCAATGCGCGCAGCGGATAAACAACTTGGTCCGGGGTGAAACCCTCGTAGAGGTGCACCCTCCCAGTCAAGACCGCGACTGGCTGGGCAGCGATGGTGCCAAGCACCAAAGCACCGCCGTGACCCGCAACCTTGGGTTGCGGAAAATATGGGATCTCGCCCATGTCGATACTCGTGCTGCCTTCTACCTCAGCGGCAAAGTCCTTAAACCCAGAACCGAGCACAACCAAGGTCGCTGGTAGCCGGACCTGACCGGTGCGATGCTGGAGGAACTGCGCAGTTGCCAGGAGCGACGGCGTAAACTCAGAAACCGCAACGTTCACAACATCTCCAAAATTAAAGGCGGACTCACACTCGCTGACCCGCTTCCGGTGAAGGCGGCGGCAACGATTCTTGCCGCGACATCCGCTTGCGCCTCAGTTTGGGCGTGAATGATCGCGACCGGCTCGCCTGGCGCCAACGTCGCCCCAACCCGCTTAAGGCCCGACAGACCCACCCATGGGTCGATCTTATCAGCGACCAGGCGGCGCCCGCCACCCAGTTCCAAGATCGCCATGCCAAGCTGCCGCGCATCGATGGCCGCGACCGAACTTGCTCCAGGAAGCAGCACCGGCCGCTGCACCGGCGCCCTAAGTAGGGTGTGTGGCTGATCCAATAAGCGCAGATCCCCGCCCTGAGCCTCGGCGATGCGTAAAAACATCTGCCAAGCCGAGCCATCGCGCAGGTAACCCTCAAGTTGCCGCCGAATGTCACCCAGTTGACGCTGTGGGTGCGCCAACAGGACCATTTCGCTGGCCAGTGTCAGGCTTAATTCGCGGGTGTCGGCCGGACCGGTATTTTGTAAGACCTGAATCGTTTCGTAGATCTCCAGGGCGTGACCAGCATAGGTACCGAGTGGCGACCCCATATCCGACAAGACGCAGCGGACCGCCAACCCGCACTCTTGACCAACACGCCTAAGCTGCTGGGCTAAAGCCCTGGCGTCGTCCACTTTCGCCATAAAAGCGCCGGAACCGTATTTGACATCCATGACCAGCCCACCGATGCCCGAGGCTAGCTTTTTCGACAGGATCGAACCGACGATCAAGGGGATTGACTCGACGGTGGCGGTGACATCGCGCATCGCATACAGGCGTCGGTCCAGGGGGGCAACCTTTGTGGTCTGGCCCATGATGATTCCGCCCAGGGATGCCATTTGGGCGCGGGCTTCGTCGGCGTCAAAAAACACCCGCCAGCCAACTGCCTCGAGTTTATCCAAAGTGCCGCCGGTATGCCCCAGGCCACGACCTGCCATCATCGGCACCTTGAGACCGGCCAGTAGGACCAGCGGCAACACGATCAAGGACGTCTTATCTCCGATACCGCCGGTACTGTGCTTGTCCACCACCAGATGGGGCGGATATGGCCACGCCAGGACCTCGCCCGAGTCGCGCATTAAGCCAGTCAAAGCACTCGTTTCCGCCGGCGTCATGCCGCGGATCGCTATCGCCATGAGCATGGCGCCCATCTGATAATCGGCAACCTCGCCACGCATAAAACCACCGAAGAATGCGGCAAGCTCCTGCACGCTCAGTGCTTGGGCATCAC
>Ga0315284_10011959_pt1 | contig 12359 bp, 10 predicted proteins | sample YL17G09_16_MG_FD_203696 | JGI IMG/M metagenome (GOLD analysis project Ga0315284, IMG submission 203696) | Sediment microbial communities from Yellowstone Lake, YNP, Wyoming, USA - YL17G09_16 | ecosystem: Environmental > Aquatic > Freshwater > Lake > Sediment | place: USA: Wyoming | collected...
TGACCGATATTTTAGAAAAGATAGAAGAACAGAAAGAAGCGGCAGTGTCGATAGAAGAACTGCTGGAGAAGCCGCTCAGCGAAGCGAGCACCAAAATCATCAAAGATGCGATATTGGCTCTCAGGGCAGCCACCATAGGAACCCTGCTTTATCCGGTCGGAAATTCCACAAGGGTGGACTTGGAAAACAAAGCTTACGAGATAATGCTCAAGATTTTTAAAAACGACCCCACGCTGACAATCTCCAGCGTGGAGGGCAAGGTCTTGGTGAACGGATATGCGCCGAAGCATATGGATGTGAAAAATGCCATCGGCTTTACGCTGGCAAGCCTGATGGAAGATTACGGCATAAACAGCATAACTTTCAAGCGCGACCTGAGTATGGAGGAGTTCAAAGCTTTTTTGTATTACATTGCCAATCCCGAAGAAGAGATCAGGCAGCATGAAAAACTTGCGTCGTTGCTTGAAAAAAAAGGCGTTTCCAATATAAAGATCGACCAGGTGAGATATGAAAAACTATCAGACCTGACAAAGAAAGCGATCGGGGCCAAAAGCATCAAAGGCGAAGGGCCCTTGGTGTCGGGATTAACGAAAGACAACCTGTTATATATGCCGGTTGAACGATATACCGATCCGGACACATTAGGCAAAATAGGCCTTATAGCCGAAGCCCTGCTCTTAAGTAAAAACGACGGAAAGATGAAAGAGTTGATCAATAAATTCTCGGGAGATCTTAATGCCGTAGCTGCCGGAGATGAATCCGCTGTTACCGAAGGGGCTATTCAGCTCAGCGAATCGCTTCTCGCTTACGAAAAATTCAGCCTCTTGGAGCCGCTTGTAAAGGCGCTGCTTAATAGAGTCAACAATGTTCAGCAAACGAAAGAATTCACACAGCTTTGCGAGGGACTGCAAACCATCGCTGTTCGCATGATAGAAAGAAAAGATTTTGACGAGGCGGGGCTGATCATCAACCGTCTCAAAGAACAGGCCGCGGCCGATTCCCCCCGCACTCAGGAGCAGAAAAACATAGCAGAGGCAGAATTGCACAAGATCGCTCATCCGGAGATAATCGAATCCTTAATAACCGCGTTTAAGAAAAAGCTGAAATCCAACGATTACGCCGATATCACGGATGTCCTGGAAGCGCTTGGCGAATATGCCCTTACCCCCATGCTTAACTTCTTGACCCAGGAAGAAATTGATAAGAAGGATCCGTTCGATCTATACGTTATGCGGCATTCAGTAGCCATGATACTTAAAAAAATAGGCCAACCGGCAAAGGACGCTTTAAAAAATATGTTAATGGACAGGCGCCCTTACGTCGTAAAAAATGTCATAGAAACACTTAGCGATATTGGCAGCGAAGAATTTGTACCGCTGCTGGCTTCTTTTATGCGCGCCGCCTCTCCGCAGATACGCATGCAGTGCGTCATAGCCTTAAGGAAGATCGGCACCGCGGAATCTCTGAAAAGCCTGACCGAGGGCCTTAAGGACGAGGACGAGGATATAAAACAGGCGGCCGGTCTGGCAATAATAAAATTAGCCGACCAGTCTTTTATAAAAGAGCTGGAGCCTCTATTGAGCGATGAATCTACAAAAAACATAGCGAGAAAGATAATCCAGAAACTGCAGGCAAAGAAAGAATAACGATATGGCGAAAAGTAACTTTACAGGCCCGGAAAAAAGAGCATTCTTAAGGATCTCCGCCCGCTGCGACGTGAAGTATACAAAATTATCAAAAACCTTCAGGCCGCTTGCCGCCATTATGGCGAAGGCGCGCACAGAGGACATCTGTGCCGGGGGGATCCAATTTGTTGCGCGCAAAAAAATGCCGGTAAAAACAGTATTGGAATTTCGATTCAGGATCCCCTCGACAACCAAATATGCGTCGGGGCTGGGTGAAGTGGTCAGGGTTCAGCGAAGGCCCGCCGGGAAAACCTATAACGTCGGCCTGAAATTTCTCTGGGTACACCGGAAAGACGCGGAGTTGATCGACGCGTATGCGCGGAAAAAAAGAATGGAATGGATCTTAAAAAAACTGCTAAAGAGATAAATGGCCGTTCTTTAAAATCTTGCTACTTATAACCAATGATTATATAATAACGCCACTGATGCCGAGGTGTCGGAACTGGCAGACGATATGGATTTAAAATCCATTGTCCGTAAGGGCGTGAGGGTTCGACTCCCTCCCTCGGCACCACCGTACCATTCGCAAAGTACCTGAATGAAATAAATGGTACTTTGCTCAGGTACGGTGCACAGCACCTGAGTAGTCGCATGACCGTTGGCGAATGGTGCTGTGCAAAAAGAACCACGCTATAAAAAGGAACCATATGGATCTCGCAATATTAAGACATTCTACGGCGCACGTGATGGCGCAGGCGGTGAAGAGCCTTTGGCCCGACACGAAGCTCGGCATCGGGCCGTCGATCGAGGACGGGTTCTATTACGATTTTGATAAGGCGGAGCCGTTCGCGCCGGAAGACCTGGACAGGATAGAAGAGCGGATGCGCGAAATAATAAATAAGGATTACAGGTTCGAAAAGAAAGAGATGAAGAAGGCCGAGGCGCTCAAGCTCTTCAAGAAGATGAAAGAGCCTTACAAGGCCGAACTCATAACGAAGATCCCCGGCGACACCGCGACGGTATATCAGGACGGGGATTTTGTGGACCTTTGCCGGGGGCCACACATCGAATCGACCGGCCAGATAAGAGCGTTCAGGCTTTTGTCGATAGCCGGCGCGTACTGGCACGGCATAGAGACGAACCCGATGCTCCAGAGGATATACGGCACCGCATTCGAGACGGAAGAGACGCTCATCAATTACCTTGCGCTCATCGAAGAGGCGAAGAAGAGAGATCACAGGATCCTCGGTAAACAGCTGGAGTTCTTCAGCCTGAACGAAGAGGTGGGCCAGGGGCTCGTATTGTACCACCCGAAGGGCGCGATGCTTAGAAGCATCATCGAAGATTATATAAAAAAGGAGCACTTGAAGCGCGGCTATGAACTTGTCCTCGGTCCGCACATCATGAAGAGCGATATCTGGATTGAGTCGGGCCATTACGAGTATTACAAAGAGAACATGTACATATTCAAGATCGAGAAACAGGAATATGCGATCAAGCCGATGAATTGCCCGGGCCATATCCTTGTCTATCGGTCGAAGACGAGGAGCTATCGCGACCTGCCGCTGAAATATTTCGAGCTCGGCACGGTATACAGGAACGAAAAGTCCGGCGTTCTCCACGGGCTGTTGCGCGTCAGGGGTTTTACGCAGGACGATGCGCACATATTCTGTCTGAAGGACCAGGTCGAGGACGAAATAATAAAGGTCATCAATTTCGTTATAGACACGCTGAACGTATTCGGCTTTGAGGACTTCTCCGTCGAGGTCTCGACGCGGCCTGAGAAATCTATAGGCAACGATAAGGACTGGGAGGCGGCCGAACGCTCTCTCATCCAGGCATTGAAAAGAAAGTACCTGAACTATACGATAAACGAAGGCGAGGGGGCGTTCTACGGCCCGAAAATCGACATAAAACTGAAAGACGCGCTGAAGCGCGAATGGCAGTGCGCGACGATCCAGTGCGATTTTGCCCTCCCCGAAAGATTCAACCTCACCTATGTGGGCCAGGACGGGAAAGAGTATCGCCCGATAATGCTTCACAGGGTAATCCTGGGGTCGCTCGAGCGGTTCATGGGCGCTCTCATCGAACATTTCGCGGGGGCGCTGCCTCTGTGGCTTGCCCCGACGCAGTGTGTTATAATACCGGTCTCCGAAAAAGCGGCCGAATATTCAAAGAAGATAGAGGCGCTTCTTAAAGAGCAGGGCCTGCGCGTAGCGCTCGATTCAAGGAATGAGAGGCTGCAGAAGAAGATACGGGACGCCGAGATCGAAAAGACCCCGTACATGATAATAATTGGAGAAAAAGAAGCTCAGGCGCAGGCCCTGTCGATAAGGTCGAAGGCCCAGGGCGACCTCGGCATAATGATGCCGGACGAATTTATCCAGATGATCACGAAAGAGATAAAAGAGAAGGTGAGATAATAAAAAATAGGGGGTGCGTATATCGCTAAGAAAGACTTGAGGATCAACGGCAGGATCAGGGTAAGAGAAGTGAGGGTTGTGGGCGAGGAGGGCGAACAGCTCGGCGTTCTTCCGACGATAGAAGCCATAAAGCGGGCGGAAGAGGCGGGGCTTGATCTAGTTGAAGTGGCGCCGACGGCCGTGCCGCCCGTCTGCAGGATAATGGATTACTCGAAGTACAAATACGAACAGGAGAAGCGGGAGAAAGAGGCGCGCAAGAAACAGAAGATCGTCCACCTGAAGGAGATCAGGCTTAGCCCGAAGATAGGGGAACACGACTATCAGTTCAAGCTTCGGAACCTCGAAGATTTTTTGAAGAGGGGCGACAAGGTGAAGATCACCATGATGTTCAAGGGCAGGGAGATGGCGCACGTAGACTTAGGGCGGAAGATATTGAACAGGCTCGCGAGCGACATATCGCAGGTAGGCGAGATCGAAGAGCCGGCCCGGCAGGAAGGGCGGTTCATCAATTTGGTGATCAGGGCGAAATAATTTGAGTCAGACTATAAATTCGAAATTCTAAATCCGAAAATCGAAACAAATCCTAATTTTCGAAATTCGAATTTCGTGCTTGTTTCGGATTTCGATATTCGGATTTCGAGTTTAACCTATAGATAAATAGGAGATAAAAATGCCAAAGTTAAAAACCAACAGAAGCGTCCAGAAACGGATGAGGGTGACAAAATCCGGCAGGATCAAGCGGTTCAAGGCGAACAAGAGCCATCTCTTGACGGGGAGGACCGCGAAGAGGAAGAGATTTTTGAGTAAACCCGGATTTGTAGCCAAGGGTTTTGAGAAGGCGATAAACAGGTGCTTGCCGTACGGGGCGTAGTTCTTGTCAGATTATAAATTCGAAATTCTAAATCCGAAATTCGAATTTCGTGCTTGTTTCGGATTTCGATATTCGGATTTCGAGTTTAACCTATATATAAAGAGGAGATAAAAATGCCAAAAGTAAAACATGCAGTTGCCGCCAAGAGGCGCAAAAAACGGGTAATGAAGGCGGCCGAAGGCCAATGGGGAGGCAGGTCGCGTTTCCATAAGCGGGCGATGGAATCCGTAGCGAAAGGCATGATGTACGCTACCAGAGACCGCAAGGCGCGTAAGCGCGATTTCCGGTCGCTATGGATAGTGAGGATCAATGCCGCCTGCAGGGATAACGGCGTATCCTACTCGAGGTTCATGAACGGCCTTAAGAAGGCAAAGATCTCGCTCGACAGAAAAGTGCTGTCGGAGCTGGCGGTATCGGACGCGAAGGCGTTCGGGAAATTGGTCGAGCTGGCGAAGGTGTAGAAGTGACAAATCCGAAACTCGAATATCGAAATCCGAAACAAGCACGAAATTCGAATTTCGAAAATTAGAATTTGTTTCGATTTTCGGATTTAGAATTTCGAATTTTATGGAAGAACAGATAGGGCAAATTAAGAATAACGCATTGCAAGAGATAGCTGCTGCCGGAAATGACGGCCGAGCGCTCGAAGCAGTCCGCATAAAATATCTCGGCCGAAAAGGCGTTGTCACGGAGCTCTTCAAGTCTATGGCCCAACTGCCTCCGGACGAGAAGCCAAGGACAGGCGAAAAGATCAACGCCTTAAAGGTCGCCATTACAAGAGCTCTCGACGACAAGCTGCAGATCACATCGCAGGCCGAGGAGACAAAAGACCGCATAGATGTGACGCTGCCAGGCGTAGCTGGGCGGCCGGGAAAACTCCATCCGGTCACGCAGACGATACAGGCGATCTCAGGTATATTCACTTCCATCGGCTTCAAGATAGTGGAAGGGCCGGAGATAGAGACGGAGCATTACAATTTCGAAACACTGAACATTCCTTTAGAGCATCCTTCGAGAGATGCGTTCGACACTTTCTATCTAAAGTCTGAGGCTAAATATCTTCTGCGAAGCCACACCTCGCCTGTCCAGACACGTTTCATGGAGAAAAACAAACCGCCGTTTTCAATAATCGTCCCCGGGAAAGTTTACAGACCTGACGCGACGGACGCATCGCACTCATTCATGTTCCATCAGGTGGAAGGACTCGTTGTGGGAGATTCGATAAAATTCTCGGACTTAAAAGGCGCCCTCGAGCTGTTTGCCAAAGAACTCTTCGGCAAGTCTACAAAGATGCGTTTTCGCCCCAGCTTCTTCCCGTTCACAGAGCCGTCGGCCGAAGTCGATATTTCGTGTATCTTATGCGCCAACGAGAAGAAAGAGCCGCGGACTACAGAGCACGAAAAGCGCAAGTGCGGCCTTTGCGGCGGAAGGGGTTGGCTCGAGATACTCGGCGCAGGAATGGTGAACCCGAAGGTATTTAAAAATGTAGGGTATAATCCTGAAAAAGTGACGGGCTTTGCATTTGGAATGGGCGTCGAACGTATCGCCATATTGAAATATGGGATCACAGATATCAGGATGTTTTTTGAAAATGACGTCAGGTTCTTAAAACAGTTTTGAAGATAAATCCGAAATCCGAATATCGAAATCCGAAACAAGCACGAAATTCGAATTTCGAAAATTAGAATTTGTTTCGGTTTTCGAATTTAGAATTTCGAATCTAAAGGTAATAATGCGTATATCATACAATTGGCTGAGCGACTACATTGACCTGAAGATTGGCCCCGAAAAGCTCGCCGAGCTTTTAACGATGGCCGGGCTTACGGCAGAGGCCCTGCATAGGGCAGAGGATGATCACATATTCGAAATAGAGATCACGTCCAACAGGCCGGATTGGCTGTCGTATGTAGGCGTTGCGCGGGAGCTTGCGGCATTGACCGGTGCAAAACTGAAGATGCCGGTCGTTAAGTCACAAGGTCACAAGATCACGACGTCACAAGTTAAAGTGAAGGCTGAAGATAAAACGCTATGCCCGCGGTACACGGCGCGCGTTATACGAAATGTAAAGGTCGGTGAGTCGCCGGAGTGGCTTAAGAAGAGGCTCGAGGCGATGGGGTTACGAAGCGTAAATAACATCGTCGACATAACGAACTTCTGTCTCTTTGAAACGGGCGAGCCGATGCACGCCTTCGACCTCGACAAGCTCGGCGGGGACGAAGTGATCATCCGCAAAGCGCATAAGGGCGAAAAGATGGTGACCATCGACGGCATTGAAAGGGCCCTGGAAGACCCGATGCTCGTCATAGCCGACAAGTCCAAGCCGGTAGCGATAGCCGGAGTGATGGGCTCACTTGATACGGAAGTAATGGAGAATACGAAGAATATACTGCTTGAAGCCGCGTCTTTCGAACAGGTCTCGGTCAGGAGGACATCCAGGGCGCTCGGAGTCTCCACGGAATCGAGCTACAGATTTGAAAGACGGGTAGATCCGAACAATATCATCTATTCTTCCGACAGAGCTACCGGTCTCATACTGAAGATAGCCGGAGGTAAGGCGGGAGAGTTTATAGATATAGGTAAGGAACCCGGAGCCAATAAACCGGTGTCGCTCAGGCTCTCAAGGTTAAATTCCATATTAGGCATCGTTATCCCGGCCCCTAAAGTTAAAAAGATACTCACGGCCCTGAGCGTCAAGATCAAGGCATCATCTAAAGATATCATAAAAGTCATCGGCCCTACATTCAGAAGTGACCTCAATGCTGAGATAGATATTATCGAAGAGGTCTCCAGGATATACGGCTATGACAAGATCCCCAGCACCATCCCGCCGATCGTGGAACAAAAGGACCGGACGCCGAAGAATATTCTCGTCGAGAATAAAGCGCGGGAAATTTTAACCGCCTTGGGGGCAAGCGAGATCATAACCTACGGCCTTCTCGGAAAGAAGACGCTCGAGGCGGCCGGATTTACCGGGGACGAGATAGTTGAGATAGAGAATCCGCTCTCAGGCGAACAGGAGGTGATGAGGCCTTCGCTCGTCATGGGGGCCCTGAATGCCGCGCTGTACAATATAAACAGGAAATCGAAAGACCTGAAGCTCTTCGAGATCGGGAATATCTATATCAGGGAATCGCCGGCAAAATTTACCGAAAAGAAATGCATGTCTATTGTGCTGGCGGGAGAAAATTCGAATTGGCTCGAGGGGTCAAGACCCGCCGGATTCTTCGATCTTAAGGGAGCCGTAGAGGCCCTGTTATCCGGGCTGGGAATAGACGGCGCTATTTTTAAACATGCCAATAACAGATATCTTTCGCCGGCATCTTGCATGTCTATCGAGGCGGCTGGTGAATATATAGGAGAAGCGGGCGAGGTCTCCAAAAAAGTGCTGGGCGCTTTCGACATCAAAGAGCCGGTTTACTATTGCGAGCTGTCTTTAGATGCGATGATGAAGCGCGCATCGCTCGAAAAGCGATTCAGGGGGCTGCCTAAACACCCTTCAGTCTGCCGGGATATGTCGATAGTCGTGAACAGCCAGGTCACGAACGCGGAAATAGAAGCCCTCATCAAAGAGAAGGGGCATCCGGCATTGAAAGAGGCCGCACTTATCGACAGATATATAGGAAAGCAGATCCCCGATGGTAAAATAAGCCTCACCTACCGGCTTGAATACCGCGATCCGTCCAAAACCCTCGAGGAAAAGGACGTTTCTTCAGTCCACGCGAGAGTTCTTCACTCGCTCGAAGAGAGATATGGCGCGAAATTGCGTTAGAGACGCTGCCAGGACCTCTAACGGTTTGCCTAAAGGCAAATCCTGTGCTATACTTTAGACAGATCCCTGCAGTGCGCGTGATTGGACTGAAGAATCTTGAGCCAACAGTATGAATGAAAGGGAGCTTAACTGGATATGTGCTTAGGCATTTATCCGAGAGCACCCACCTGATGAAGATCGGGGTCAAGATTACTCAATTTCACACGGCACAGGCGGGGATTTTTTTAATCTATGGACTTATTCACGAAATACGATATACGAAAAACGAACGACGAAAAAGCGCCGCTCGCGGTCAGGATGAGGCCGAGGACGCTCGATGATTTTATCGGGCAGGAGCATATCCTGGGCCGCGACAAACTGCTCCGGCGGCTCATAGAATCGGACAAAATATCATCCGCCTTACTCTACGGCCCGCCCGGCTGCGGCAAGACGACCTTGGCCCTTATAATAAGCGAAAAGACTCATTCATATTTTGAGCGGATCAACGCCGCTTCAAACAATGTCGCGGACATGCGGCGCATAATAGACCAGGCAAAAAAACGCGAATCTCTCGACGGAAAACGCACGATACTCCTCGTCGACGAGATTCACCGTTTTAACAAGGCGCAGCAGGATGTGTTGATGCCGGATGTCGAGGCGGGCAACCCTATCCTGATAGGCACGACTACGCACAACCCGTTCTTCTACGTAAACGCCGCCCTCATCTCGCGTTCGCAGGTATTCGAATTTAAGAAACTCTCCGATGAAGATGTGACGGTCATCGTAAAAAAGGTATTATCCGATAAGTCAAGCGGCTTCGGGAAGATGCCGGTATCGATCGACGAGGACGCGCTGAAGCATCTCGCCAAGATCTCGGAGGGCGACGCCCGCCGGGCGTTATCGGCTCTCGAGATAGGCGTCCTGACCACGCCTGCAGGCAAAGACAAGAAGATACATTTCACGATGAAGGTCGCGGAAGAGTCCATACAGAAGAAGGCGGTCCTTTATGATAAAGACGAGGACGGCCATTACGATACGATCTCGGCATTTATAAAATCTATGAGAGGCTCTGATCCGGACGCAGTCCTTTACTGGCTGGCCAAGATGATATACGCCGGCGAGGACCCGAGATTCATCGCGCGCCGGATCGTGATCTGCGCGGCCGAAGACGTGGGCCTTGCCGATCCGCAGGCGCTTGTAGTCGCGAACGCGGCGCTTCAAGTGTCGGAATTCGTCGGAATGCCGGAGGCGCGCATTCCGCTGGCCGAAGCAGCCGTTTATGTAGCATGCGCGCCGAAGTCTAATGCGAGCTATCTGGGCATCGAAGCGGCGATAAAGGATGTCGAGGAGGGGAAGGTCCTCGAGGTGCCGGACCACCTGAAAGATGCGAATCTCGACAGCGAGGCATTCGGCCACGGGAAAGGCTATAAATACGCGCATGAATTTAAGGATCATTACGTAAAGCAGGAGTACAAGCCGTCGGAAAAGGCCTATTATTTCCCGACGGAGATGGGGTACGAGAAGAAGATCAAGGAATGGCTGGAAAAGTTAAAGAAGAATGAATAAATTTTTCGCTGTAACACCGCCGCGGTCGGACGGATCTTAAGTAATCCGTCCGCGGCGGTGGAATCAATATATCAACGGTTTATGCAGGAGGTGCGAGATGTGGACTGTCGTGATCATACTTTCGGTTCTGTGTGTCGCGTATTTTTCGTGGGCGAGGATCGACAGCAAAAGGCGCAAGGCTGAGGCCGAGAAGCATAGGACGAAGCCGACCTTCCGCACAGAGGATGATGTGAACGAGTACGCCAAACCCATGGCGGACGAGCACCAGAGCAAGGCCAAATTCGAGGATACAGAGTGGGATTAAATTTTTCGCTGCAGTCAGGCGGTTACTTTTGTGCACCGCTCTTTCAGCGGACGCAAATCGCATTAGGCATGCGATTTGCTCGGTAAAATTTCGATGGCCGCTCAACCTGCTCAGTGCTTAGAGCTGTTGACCAGTTTTCGCGTCCTTTCTAAATCGCCATAAGGTATCGAAATTTTAAACGCCGCTTCAGGCGGCGCACAAAAGTTCCGTCATCTCAAGTTGTCGAAAAATTTTATAAGAGGGACTGGTAAAAGGGGTCAGACCCCTTTTGAGTGCCGCCACGAGATTTTCGTCAAAATTGGCACCGGTGTATAAAAAAGTTGTTGATAAATCGCGTAGCTGGTAAATAGCTGTAGCAATAGGCGGGTGACACCCCGAAGCCTTTTGTCGTTTAAATAAGCGTAATCTAAGGATACGGTGTGGGGTCGTAAGCTTTCGCATTGTGGTACGTGCAAGAGAACAGTCAGTAAAAATAACACAAAAGGCGAGGGGTGGCAGGACCCGCCCATCAATGTATGGCCATTTACAACAAGACCCGAAAAATTTATGGAGACAAAAAATTGAATAAAAAGTGCATTGCGATGCTGTCGGGAGGGCTGGACAGCATTCTCGCAATAAAATTGATGCAGGAACAGGGCGTCGAGGTCCAGGCCGTCAACTTTTCGATAGATTTCTGCGCGTGCATAATGCAAAACGGCGAAAATGTCGCGACGAAAGCCGCCAGGATGCTCGGCGTGCCGATAAAAGTGATCGATATTACCGAAGAGTATGTGGGTTTATTGAAAAATCCCAGACATGGTTACGGCGCGAACATCAATCCGTGCATAGATTGCAAGATCTTCATGCTCAAGAAAGCTAAAGCGATGATGCCGGAAGTTGACGCCTCATTCATTATAACAGGAGAGGTTCTGGGCGAGCGGCCGATGTCGCAGAGAATGGACGCCCTCAATATAATTACCAGGGACGCAGGGCTGAAAGGTCTTCTCTTGCGCCCACTTTCAGCGAAACTGCTCGATCCGACGATCCCTGAGAACGAAGGCGTCGTCGATAGAGAGAAGCTTCTCGATATTTCAGGGCGGTCGAGGAAACCGCAATTCGCGCTCGCCGCAAAATACGGGATAAAAGAATACCCGAACCCGGCGGGAGGGTGTTTATTGACCGACCCGGGGTTTACAAACAGGGTGAAGGATCTCATCTCGCATGACGCGCTGGCCGTAGACGACCTGAAACTCCTGACCGCGGGCAGGCATTTCCGGCTAACGCCAACGACTAAGCTTGCCGTCGGCCGGGACCAGGAAGATAACGATGCGCTGCTGGCCATAGTAAAAGACAAAGACATTGTTTTAAAGATGAAAGACCGTCAGGGCCCGATAGCGGTATTACGCGGAACTTACGACGACGACATTCTATCGCTCGGCGCAAGCGTTACGGCCTATCATACGAAATTCAGGAACGAGCCGTCTTTAAAAGTCGATTATTGGAACGGCGGATCGACGGATAAAAAGACCGTCTCCGTAAGCGCGGCCGCTCCGGACGAAGTTGAGCGCTTAAGGCTTTGAGAAATAGTTTGACACCATAAAGCGATTGTGGTGTAATTATATTTACATAACGGAGAGGCTGTAGCGCAGCCTGAGAGTTCTACGACGAAGTAGATTATCCGCAGAACCTGATCCGGATAATGCCGGCGGAGGGAGAAGCAAATCGATCCTCATGCGCAGGCATGGGGATTTTTGTTTTAAGTTATCCACAATGTAGCGCACCCTTAAGGGTGCGCTACGGTAGGCGGCCAAAATGAGAAAAATTATAGACGGTAACCTGTATT
>Ga0315284_10011961_pt1 | contig 12358 bp, 11 predicted proteins | sample YL17G09_16_MG_FD_203696 | JGI IMG/M metagenome (GOLD analysis project Ga0315284, IMG submission 203696) | Sediment microbial communities from Yellowstone Lake, YNP, Wyoming, USA - YL17G09_16 | ecosystem: Environmental > Aquatic > Freshwater > Lake > Sediment | place: USA: Wyoming | collected...
CCATCCGACCTGATCCTCCATCCGAGGAGGCGATAGAGAGATGAGCAAGACTCCACGACGGGCTCGTGGTCCCACGGGCAAAAGCTACAGCTTGACGACCGGCTCCTCTTCATAGAGAGGCAATGCGAGCATCCAATACCTTGTGTCGACCCCGCGAGATGTTCGTCGACCATCGGGTCTGCATAGTGAGGTCTGGCGGTCGCTGGCAGAAGTGGCGAGATGGACAGACAGGACCCGGAAGTCACGGTCAAGCTCTTCGCGAGCGTCAAGGACGCCTTTGGCCTTCGTGAGATGAGAGTCCCGCTCGGGGAGGGACGCGACGTTGGTCGCCTGCTGGAGAGCATCTGCACTTCGCCGCAGCGAGTGCACAGTGTCTATGATGAGTACAGGACTCTGCGGCAAGATGTGACGGTGCTGGTGAACGGACGCAGCATCGTCTTTCTGGACGGACTGCGAACAGCGTTGAAGGAGGGAGATACTGTCTCGGTGTTTCCACCCGTATACGGCGGCTGATTTGTACTCGGCCGGCGCCTTCTGTCATATGGCGAAGTCTGGAAATGAATGGGGAAATAGGAGGCCATGCAGATGACCAAGATGATAGCGATCGATATCGCCAGGTGCACAGGGTGCGGCGCCTGCGAGCTCATGTGCTCGTTCAAGCACCATGGCGAGTTCAACCCGCGCAAGTCCAGGATCCACCAGACGGTCTTCCTCTACGACGAGCTCGCCATCCCAGTCGTCTGTACGCAGTGCGAGGATGCGTGGTGCGAGCGCATCTGCCCATCAGGCGCCCTTGGCACCACCGTCCTCGAGGGCAGCGGCGCGCGGGTCGTCAAGGTCGACGAAGACAAATGCGTGGGCTGCAAGATGTGCATGCTCGCCTGTCCGTTCGGCAACATCCAAGTCGGCGCCGGTGGCTGCGCCGAGAAGTGTGACCTCTGCGACGGCGATCCGCAGTGCGTGAAGTTCTGCGCCCGAGGAGCCCTGCACTTCGTCGACTCGGAGCGCGGCGAAGGGGACAAGCGACACAAGCTGGCGACGATGCTCGCCGCTTCCTACCGGGAGAGTGAGTGACGATGTACGGCTGGATGGGCAAGGTTCTGCGAATCGATCTCACCAACCTTAAGGCATCGGTCGAGGACCTCGACCGCAAGTCAGCCGAGAAGTACATCGGTGGCCTGGGCCTCGGCGTCAAGTACCTCTACGACGAGATCGATCCCGCCGTCAATCCACTCAGTCCCGACAACAAGCTGCTCTTTGTCACCGGCCCGCTGACCGGCACTGGCGCTCCGGGTGGCAACCGCTACGTGGTCGTGACGAAGTCGCCACTGACCGGCGCCATCGCCAACTCGACGGCGGCCGGCGAGTTCGCCACGTCGCTCAAGTACGCCGGCTACGACATGGTCATCTTCGAGGGCAAGGCCAGCAAGCCGGTCTACGTCTGGATCGACGACGACACGGTCAGCTTGCGCGATGCCGGCGGCCTGTGGGGCATGGCGACCAGCGAGACCGAGCAGGCCGTCATCGCCGCCACCGCGCCCGACGCTAAGGTCAGCTCCATCGGCCCCGCCGGCGAGAACCTGGTGCGCTTCGCCTGCGTGATGAACGACATGGGCCGTGCCGCCGGCCGTTCCGGCGTGGGAACAGTGATGGGGTCAAAGAACCTCAAGGCGATTGCGGTGCGCGGCACCAAGGGTGTCAAGGTCGCCGACAACGAGCGCTTCTACAAGGCCATCGAGAGTGCCTATCAGACGCTCGACAGCCCGACGGTGGAGTGGTTCCACGGCGTCGGCACGCCGGGCGTGCTGGAGCTGGTGCAGTCCTTCGGGGCGCTGCCGACCAAGAACTTCCAGCTCGGCACCAACGAGCACTACGAGAAGCTCAGCGGCGAGACCCTGGCGACGACGCTCTCGGTGCGCAAGCGCATGGGCATGGCCTGCCCCGCCTGTCCGGTCGCCTGCGGGCGCATCTCCAAGGTCAGCAACCCGGAGTACGAGGGCATCGGGGCCGGGCCTGAGTACGAGACGATCGGCATGCTTGGCTCGAGCTGCTATGTCAACGACTTCGACGCCGTGACCAAGGCGAACTTCATCTGCAACGAGATGGGCATGGACACCATCTCGGCCGGCGCCTCGATCGCCTGCGCCATGGAGATGTTCGAGCGCGGCCTCATCCCGCAGTCCGACATCGGCTTCCCGCTGCCCTTCGGCGACGCCAAGGCCATGGTCAAGCTGACCGAGATGATCGCCAAGCGCGAGGGCTTCGGTGATCTGCTGGCCGAGGGCGCCTACCGCATGGCCGAGAAGTACGGCACCACCGAGTACTTCATGGGCGTCAAGAAGCAGGAGTTCCCCAGCTACGATGGGCGTGCCCTGCAGGGCATGGCGCTCGGCTATGCGACCCAACCGCGCGGCGCCTGCCACATCCGCGGCGAGGTGCAGGACCTCGACCTCTACCACCAGGTCGGCTGGCGGGTCACCAAGGACCGCGGCATCAAGGAGGTCGACCCCCTTAGCTGGAAGGACAAGCCGGAGCTCACCGTCGACGTGCAGGACTTCTTCTGCATGATCGACTCCTGTGGCATGTGCAACTTCATGTTCTTCCTGGGCGTCGACGAAGACCAGATGCGGGAGCTGATCGAGTCTGCGACGGGCATCGACATGGGCGGCTATGAGGGCTTCAAGCGCACCGGCTCGCGCATCTTCAATCTCGAGACGCTGTTCAATCGCCGCGCCGGCCTGACCGGCAAGGACGACACGCTGCCCAAGCGCATGTTGGAAGAGCCGCTGCCGGACGGCCCGGGCAAGGGCTACGTCGCCCACCTCGACGAGATGCTGCCCGTCTACTACGAGCTGCGCGGGTGGGACGCCGAGGGCGACATAACCGCCGAGAAAGCCAAGGAGCTGGACGTCGAGGTCGTGGCGCCGTCCTGAGGCGGCGGGGTAGCTCGCCACCATGCCACGGCATCTCGTCATAATCGGCAACAGCGCCGCCGCGCTGAGCGCGGTGCGGGCTATCCGCGCGCGCGGCGGCGCCGAGCAGATCACCATCGTCTCCAAGGAGGAGTGCCACGCCTACTCGCCGGTGCTCACCACGTACTACCTGCGGGGGGCGATCCCGGAGCAGGGGCTGTTCATCTGCGATGCGGGCTACTATCTCGACCGCGACCTGGACTGCCACTTCGGCGTGGCGGCCGTCGAGCTCGACGCCGAGGCCCAGACGGTGCTGTTTGACGATGGCACGAAGGTCGGCTACGACGCGCTGCTGATCGCCAGCGGCGCCTCGCCCAAGCACCTCGGCGGCCTGGACCCCGAGATCGCCGCCGAGGTGTGCTACCTGCGCACGATAGAAGATGCGCGGCGTATCAAGGAGCTGGCCGACAGGGCCAAGCACATCGTCGTCCTCGGCGGCGGCCTCGTCAGCCTGCAGGTGGCCAGCGCGGTTGCGCGTCCCGACCTGCAGGTGACCTGCGTGGTCGCCTCGGAGCAGGTGCTCTCGCAGAACGTCGATGCCGAGTGCGCCGAGATCATCCGTGATCACATCGAAAGCTCGGCCAACATCGACTTCCTGTTCGGGGCGAACGTGCTCCACATCGGCAAGGCGGATGGGGGCTATCGCCTCTCGCTCGACTCCGGCGAGGCGCTTGCCGCCGACATGCTGGTTGCCGGCAAGGGCGTTGTCCCCAACATCGACTTCGTCGATCGGGGACAGATCGCCGTCGACCGGGGCGTCTTGGTGGACGACCGCCTGCGCGCGCAGGTCGACAACGTCTTCGCCGCCGGCGATCTGGCCCAAGGTCGCAATCGGGTCACCGGTACGGTCGAGCTGGTGCCCAACTGGATCAACGCCTGTGAGCAGGGACGGATCGCCGGCATGAACATGGTTGGTGCCGACGGGGCCTTCCCGGGCTCGGTGGCCGAGAACATCACCACGCTCTTCGGCGTCCCGGTAGCGTCGATCGGCGTCACCCGCGCCGGCCGCGACGGTGCAGACCTGCGCGAGGTCAAGTACAGGGACAACGAGCGTGGCATCTACCGCAAGCTCCTGTTCCAGGCAGATGCGTTGGTCGGAGCCGTGCTGCTGCGCGACATCGAGGATGCCGGCGTCCTCCGCAGCGCCATCGTGAGCGGCGCCAATCTGGGCCGACTCGAGAAGGAGGTCGTCGCTGGCAGCGTGGGCTTCGCGCACACGCTCCACCGGTGCATGTTCGCGAAGGGGTGAGCGGGTCGCCATCCGGGGCGGCTCGTGCTCATTGGCCGCCGAGTGCGGTCAGCAACGGGCGACGAGGAGGTGCAGAGGAGCCTAAGGGGTCGAAGGGTCACTCTCATCGTGCGCGACGAGGACACCATCGGGGCTTCGCCACGTGAGGGCCGAACTTCGGGCAGTTGAGTTGTTCGAGCCCAGAAGGGGGCGGCGGATATGAGTAGGACGAAACGCTACGCAGCGACGACCTGGGTGTTGGGGTTGCTCCTGGCCTTTGGCTTGTTGCTGGCCGCTTGCGGCAGCTCAGAGACAACGACTGGTGGTGGCGCGACCAAGCCAGAGATAGTGAAGATCGGCATGAACTGCCCCCTGTCCGGAGGGGCCGCGGCGTGGGGGCTGCCCGGGATGGAGGGTCTGCAGATCTGGGTCGACTGGATGAACGAAAAAGGGGCCCAGATCGGAGACAAGACCTACAATTTCGAGATCGTCAAGTACGACAACGAAGGTATCGGGAGCAAGGCCCTGCTCGGCGCCAGGAAGCTGGTCCTGCAAGACAAGGTCTCGCTCATCCTAGACCTGGGGGGAGCCACCAGCGGCTCTATGGTGCCCTTCCTGACCGATCAGAAGATGATCTCCTTCACGCTCATTGCGCAGGATCTCAAGGCGGACAGGCCGTACCTCTACGACGTGACCGACAACTTCCCCACCTACCACATCACGGACATGGAGTACATCCACAAGGCGCACCCCGACATGACGAAGATGGCCATCCTCTCGCAGGATGACGAGATCGGGGTCGCCGCGGTTGCCTGGTCTGAGGCTGCGGCGGAGACGGAGGGAATAGACATCGTCTACGACAAGCCGTTCGGGCTGGATACCACCGACTTCGCGCCCATCGTCACAGCGGCGTTGAAGAACGACCCCGACATCATCAACCTGGGAGCCTGCTACCCCGAGTATCAAGCGCTCATCTGCGAGCAGGCATACCTGCAGGGGTGGAAAGGCATCATCACCTCCGCCTGCTGGGACTTCGGCGCCATCTTGGCCAAGGTGCCTCCGGAGTTCATGGAAGGCGCCGTGTCCAACTTCCCGTACTTCGACGATCCGGGACTTGCAGGAAAGGCGTCCATCGCCCCCATTGGCGACCCCGTCGCCGCCAACGGCCATACGCACCTCGAGTTCTGGAACGAGTGGAAGAGTCGGTGGCCGGACCACGGGTACTCGGAGATCGTCTGGGAGTACATGGCGGCCGTGGATTGTTGGCTGTGGGCAGCACAGAAGGCGGGGAGCATCGTGCCGGAGGACGTTTCCAACGCCCTGGAGTCGTCCGCCGAGGTCCCTCACACTCTCGGCGGGATGGGGCAGTGGCTGGGGAAGGACTTCTTCGGCATCGACCACCTGCTGGCGCCTACGTTGCCGATCACGGAGATCCAGAGCGGGGAGCCGGTGATCGTGGACTGGATGACCGTCCGCGATTGGCTGGCAGTGCCTGGCAACCAGGACATCCTCGACAAGTACCTCGACAAGTGGCATCTCTCGATCTAGTAGCACCGGCGTGATGCACCTGGAGTACGGTGATGGCTGGGCCGCGAGAGCGGCTCAGCCATCACCCACCTTCGCTGCTCACTCGCTGTGAGAGCAACCTGAGCCGAAACATGATTCTTGCCGGCATGTAGGCAGGCCGAGGAAGACCGAGGTATTATGGAGTTCGTAGCTCAGACCATACTCAATGCGCTGATAACAAGCTCCTTCTACGCTCTTGTCGCCGTGGGACTCACCCTGGTGTTCGGCGTCATGAAGATCGTGAACTTCGCCCACGGCGAGTTCTACATGATCGGAGCCTACGCGGTCTGGGTCCTTTTCGCCGTCAACGGTTGGCCGTATGCCGCGGCAGTGGTGGTGGGCATCGTCGGGGTCGGTCTCTTGGGCGTGGTGTCCGAGACGCTCATCTTCAGACCCTTGCGCGGGAACCTGCTGAGCGGTTTCATCGCCTCCGTAGGGCTCATGTTCATCCTGCAGGTCGCCGTCGGGCGGATCTGGGGCGTCGGGAAGATGAAGCCGGTTCCGGCTCCCTATCCCGGCGCGGTCGTCTCCGTCGGTGGCGTCAGCGTCGACGTGCAGCGGCTCATCGTGTTCGGGGGAGCCGTCGCTCTCGTGGCCCTGCTGCTGGTCTTCCTGAAGCGCTCCAGGATGGGCCGGGCGATGCGCGCTTCGTCTCAGGACGTCGAAGCGGCCGAGCTGCAGGGGATAAGCGTGAACCGAGCGGCCCTGGTCGCCATGTTCCTCGGCTCCGCCATGGCCGGAGCGGCCGGTACCCTGATGGCGCCCATCATGTCGGTCTACCCGTATATGGGTGGTCTGGTCGTCTGGATGGCCTTCGTGATCGTCATCGTAGGTGGACAGGGCAACATCAAGGGAGCCATCTATGCCGCTGTGATGTTCGGCTTCATCCAGACCATCGTCACGACGATGTGGGATTCGACCATCGCCTCACTGCTCATCGCGGTGTTCATGCTCATCTTCCTGGCAGTCAGACCTCAAGGGTTGTTGGGCCATGCGGAATAGAAAGACATTAGCCACGGAAATAGTGCTGATCGTCCTCGCCATCGCGGGCGTTGTAGCGCCGTTCCTGTTGGGCTACTACTACATCGATGTCCTGACGATGCTCTTCATCAACATCATCCTGGTGACGAGCTTTCATCTTATCACTCTCACCGGCAACTGGTCGCTGGCGCACGTGGCGCTGATGGGAGCAGGGGCTTATTCCAGCGCGCTCATCACGGGAAGCCTGGGCTGGCCGTTCTGGCTGAGCCTGCCGTTGTCGGCCATGGCCGCCGCGGTCATCGGTCTGATCATGAGCTATCCCCTGGCGAGGACCAAGGGTTTCGCCTTCTTCATCGCCTCGTACGCGGCCGGGGAAGCGATGGTGCTGTGCTGGACGAGGTTCAAGGTACCCTTCGGCGGTTGGACGGGGTTGACGAATATCCCGCCTCCCGAGAACATCGGAGGGATCGATTTCAGCGATCCCACTCCGTACTACTTCCTGACGGGGATCGTCATGGCGGTGTCCCTGTGGCTCATGTATCGCCTGGGCCGCTCCCGCATCGGCGCGACCTTCCATGCCATCCATTCGCAGGAGAGCCTCGCCAAGAGCATCGGGATCAACGTCACCCGGTACAAGATGCTGGTCTTCGTGGTGGCTGCCTTCTTCGCCGGGGTCGCCGGGGTCCTTCTGGTCCATCGCATGTGGGCCGTCGAACCCAACCAGTTCCGCTGGGTGCCTACCCTCTATCTCCTCGTATGGGCGGTGTTCGGGGGTACGCGCACCTTTCACGGCTCCATCCTGGGGGTCGCCGCGCTCACGCTGGTGGGCGAGCTGCTCGTCCCCTTGGCAGAGTGGGTACCAATGATCTACGGCCTCATTCTGATACTGACCCTGCTGTTCTTTCCGGAGGGCCTCGAGGGCATACCCCACCGTGTGCAGTCCTTGTTCAGGAAGCGGCGGACGGGGGGCGAGGCGCCTGAGGATCTGCTGATGGAGGGGCAAGACTGATGGTCATACTGGAGCTTCAGGGTCTCAGAAAGCAGTTCGGGGAGCTGGTGGCCGTCGACGACGTCGACATGAGCATCGAAGAGGGCGAGATCCGGGGCTTGATCGGCCCCAACGGCTCTGGCAAGACCACCATCTTCAACTGCATCACCGGCTTCCTTCATCCTACCGGGGGGAAGGTGATCTGGAAGGGCGAGGACATAACCGGGAAACCGCCGCACGTAGTGGCCGGCAAAGGACTGGCTCGCACCTTCCAGCTCACGAACCTCTTCAGGGACATGACGGCCCTGCAGAACGTGGTCATGGCATGCCATCTCCACACGGGGGTGGGGCTGGTCGGTCAGTACCTCATGACCAGACGCACGAAACAGAGGGACGAGGAGATCGAGGAGAAGGCCATCACGATACTGGAGACCATGGGCATAGGCGATGTCAAAGATGAGATTGCCGGGGCCTTGCCGCATGGTCACCAGGAAGCTCTGGGCGTGGCGATGGCATTGGCCACTGAGCCCAAGATCCTCCTGCTTGATGAGCCGGTCACCGGTATGAACCCTAGCGAGACAAAAGACATGATGGAGCGCATAACACGACTGCGTGATAGCGGGGTCACTATCTTGCTGGTAGAACACGATATGAAAGCCGTCATGAGCACCTGCGAGCAAATAACGGTGATGAACTTCGGCAAGAAGATTTGTGAAGGTGACCCTGAAGGAGTCTGCTCGCATGAAGAAGTAATAGAAGCTTACTTAGGTAGGAGCTAAGGCATGCTCAGCCTCAAGAACGTAGAGGTACGCTACGGCGGAGTCAGGGCACTCAGGGGAATCTCTCTGGACGTTGAGGCCGGGAGCATCACCACGTTGATCGGAGCCAACGGCGCCGGCAAGAGCACCTGCTTGAAGGCGATCTCGGGCTTGGTGCGACCTAATGCGGGAGAGATCTGGTTCGCGAACACGAGAATAGACGGCATGAAGCCGGAGAGAGTGGTCGGATTGGGCATCGGCCACGTTCCCGAGGGCAAGCGGCTCTTTCTGGAAATGAGCGTCTTCGACAACCTCATGACCGGTGCCTACCTGAGGACGGACAAGGAGGGGATAGCCGACGACCTGGAAAGGGTCTACGGCTACTTCCCGGTGCTCGCCAAAGCGCGTGGGCGCTCGGCCTCCGACTTGAGCGGGGGGGAGCAACAGATGCTGGCTATCGGGAGAGGTGTGATGTCCAACCCGAGGCTGCTGTTGCTCGACGAGCCGTCGCTCGGCCTTTCGCCGATCGTGTCGCAAGAAGTGGCGGACATCATTGAACACATCGCAGGCGACGGGATGTCGATCCTCCTGATCGAACAGAATGCGGTCCTGGCGCTGAAGATCGCCAAGAAGGGCTACGTGATGGAGCGAGGCGCGATCACTCTGGAGGGGAGCGGCGAGGAGCTGCAGGGCAACGACTACGTCAGGCAGGCTTATCTCGGGCTGTGACGGAGTGGGAATCGCGTCGACGGGTGGCCAGTGCGGGTCGAGAGGTGTAGAAGCGTGCGACGCATGGTCGTTGGGAGGTTCCCGTTTCTCTGGAGAGGTTGACGTCAGGTGTCTCCTCTCTGCGCTGGCCGTTCGATACTGATCTGCCCAAGCTCCGCCGGGCTGTCACGAGCGGCCTTGCCGCCGTGGAATGTCCGTAGTAGCGCCCCATCGCGTGGTGTGCGAGAAGGTTGAGAGCCGCACTGCCGTTGTCGGACGCGAGCCGAAACGCGCGCGCCCGACAACGGCAGTGCGGCCGACAGGTTGAAGGCAAGCGTGTGGTGCCCCTTCTGTCGACGCCGGGTGAAAACTGGACACTCTGCGCCGGTCGAAAACTGGACACTCATAGGCCAGGAAGCGACCGGTGACGAAGCCCTTGCGTGAAGCGCGCAAGGGAGGAAGGGGTGTACGAGGTGCATGATTGGGCCAAGGTCAAAGAGCTCGTGCGAGAGGGCGTCTCCAAGCAGCACATCGCCGAACGCCTGGGCTGCAGTCGCACGACGGTCTATCGGCTGCTCTCGCTGGAGACGCCGCCGCGCTATGAGCGCACGCCGAGGGGCTCGCTGCTTGAGCCCTTCCAGGACGCGATCGTGGCGATGCTCAGCGACGACGCCACGGCGCCGGCGACGGTGATCCGCCAGCATCTGCAGCGCCAGGGCTACGGTGGCGGCATCAGCATCCTCAAGGACTACCTCTGCGAGGTCCGTCCGGCGTTCCTCGCGGCTCGCGACTTCCAGCGCACCGTCTATGCGCCCGGCGAGATCCTGCAGGCCGACTGGTGGGACACCGGCGTCAGTGTGCCGGTCGGCAAGGGTGCCACCCGCCGGGCCTACGGGATGGTCACGACGCTGCCCTTCTCGGCGGCGCACGCCGTGGTCTACGCCCACTCACAGACCACCGCCGACGCCGTCCCGGCGCTGCTCGGCTGCCTCACCCGCCCCGGCGGCGTGCCCGGTAAGCTGGTCATCGACCGCGACTCGAGCCTGGCCCTCTGCCGGCGCGGCGCGCGGCCACGTCCGGTCGACGAACTGGCCGCCCTGCTCGGCGCCCTCGCCATGGGCCACATCGTGCTGCCGCGGCGCGCGCCGCAGAGCAAGGGCGGCGTGGAAAGAAGCAACGGTTACCTCGAGACCTCCTTCCTGCCGCTGCGCGCGTTCGCCGACCTCGCCGACATGCAGGCGCAGAGCGACGAATGGGCCGAGACCACGGCCTGGCCGCGCTACCACCGGCGCCTCGGCGCCCGGGTGATCGAGGCGCTCACCGTCGAGCGCGCCGAACTGGCGCAGCTGCCCGACCCGCTGCCGGCCACCGACCGCCACCTCGAGGTACGCGTCAGCCGCGACGGCTTCGTGCGCGTGGCAAGCGTCGACTACAGCATGCCGCCGGGCTACGCCCAGCGGCGCGTCCAGGTGAGGCTCGCGCTGCACGAGCTGCAGATCTTCCGCGAGGGTCGCCGCGTCGCCGCCCACGTGCGCAGCTACGTACCCGCCGACGTGGTCCGCGACCCCGAGCACATGGCCGCCCTGCGCGAGGCGCAGGCGGCGCAGCGCCGCCTGAGGGGCGGCGAACCTGAGCTGCCGGCCGTCGACCTGGCGCGCTACGACGCCCTCGTGGGAGCGCCGCTATGAGCGGCCACGCCGCCAGCGAGGTCGCCTTCCTCTCGCGGGCCCTGAAGGCGCCGCGCGTGCGTGAGCGCGCGAGCGCCCTCGCCGAGCGCGCCCGCGAGGGCGAGTGGAGCTACGAGGAGTACCTCGCCGCGGTACTCGGCGAGGAGGTGGCCGCCAGGGAGAGCCACGGCGGCGAGGCGCGCGTCAAGGCGGCGCGCTTCCCGGCGGTCAAGACCCTCGACGACTTCGACTTCGCCTTCGCGCGCTCCGTGAAGCGCGAGGCGGTGCTGCACCTCGCCCAGCTCGACTTCCTCGCCGAGCACATGAACGTGATCTTCCTCGGCCCCCGGGCATTCATTGACACTGCGCACTCCTTTCACCCTCGCTATGCATACAGTCCAGCCTGGCTGTCTTCTGCCTGGATACGCAGGCCTTTTCTTCTACCGCGACGCACGTAGACGGCGTTCAACTCGCCGCGTTGGACCTTGTGCAACACGGTCTGGCGCGCCACCCCGAGGACCTTGGCGGCCTCCTCGAGGCGCAGCCAGCCCTGGGGCGCATCCTCGCAGATCCTCGCGCGGACCGCATCATCGATGCGGATCCTCCACGGCGCCCCCGGAGTGAGCTGCTCGCCGACGACGAACCCGTCCCGGAGCCAGCGATAGACCGTGGACTTGTTGACGCCCAGCTCCCGCGCCGCCTGATCTGCGGTCATGACGCTCGCCTGCTCGTCCGCCGGGACCTCGGGGGCCGAGAACGCCGCGATGCCGCGCGCCTGCCTGAGGCTCTGGACGCGCGCCTTCGTGAACGGAAGACCGGCGCCGGTGCGGCGCTTCTGCCGCGAGAGGATCGCGGCGATCGTGCTGTCGTCGTAGTGAGCGGCGAGCCGACGCAGGAGCGCCACGGTGTCTTCGTCGGTGGCGCGGAAGTGAGCGCCCCTCTTGCGCAGCGCCATGGTGAGGCGGCTCACCGCGCCGCCCTCCCAGATGATGGACACCTGCGCGCTGCGCTGCTCCTTGTTGACGGTCACGACGAGCTCGGCGATCAGCGCGCGCAGCAGCTGCTTGCGTTCACGGGTCGTCGTCGTGGGCGCCTCGAAGACGGCGCGCAGGTCCGCGCCGGCGCGCGTGATCCAGCGCGCCGCCTCGGCGCTGAGCGCCGTGGGGCGGCGCGCCGCTTGCGCGGCAAGCTCCGCCGCGGCGCGGCGCGTTGCGGCCAGCTTCTCCTCCAAGGCGCGCTCAAGGGTGCGCGCCACGAGTCGGTTCTCGGGCTCGACCGCGTCGAACTGGCGGCGCGCGCGCTGCGCCTCGAAGCGCGCGCGCTCGACGCCGAGCTCGAAAGCCTGGAGGCGCTGCGCGTGCAGCTCTTCCGCCTCGGCCAGCGCCCTGGCGGTGGCTTCGAGCGCCGCCGGCTCCAGGACCGCGAAGACCTCCTCGATGACGCGCCTCTCGAGGTTGCGCCCGCCCAGGGACTGGCAGGCCGCTTCCGCG
>Ga0315284_10011962_pt1 | contig 12358 bp, 8 predicted proteins | sample YL17G09_16_MG_FD_203696 | JGI IMG/M metagenome (GOLD analysis project Ga0315284, IMG submission 203696) | Sediment microbial communities from Yellowstone Lake, YNP, Wyoming, USA - YL17G09_16 | ecosystem: Environmental > Aquatic > Freshwater > Lake > Sediment | place: USA: Wyoming | collected...
GGTGAAGGTGGTCGTGAGCACGCCCATCGAGCGGGCAATCCATCCCTCCTGCCTGGCGGTGCTGCCCCCGCACCTGTGCGGCCGGCTCTCCCGGCTGGTCACCGACCCGGCGGCCGCCTTCTTCAGCTATCTCGAGGCCCTGGTCACCCTGGGCCGGCGCCTCGCCCAGGAGCCTGCACCATGAGCCGCCTGCTTGCCGCCCTGGTCGTCGCCCTGATCTGCCTGCCCGCCCCCGCCCGGCCCCCCCTGCCCGGCGACCGCGGGCCCGTGCTCACCATGCCTCTGCCCCTGCGGGTGGGAGCGGTGAGCGACTATACCGGCGCCCTGGACCGGGCCAGCCGGGATTGGCTCACCACCCTGGCCGGCAACCTGCCCGGCGCGGACCTGGCCGTCGCCTTCCTGCCCGGGGCCGGGCCGCCGGGCCCGGCGGCCGCCTCCCGGGCCCTGGCCGCGCATTGGCGCCTGGGCCGGGGCTTCCCCGCGGGCGGGGTGCTGGTGGCCTTCTACCTCGGCGAGCGCACCGTGCAGGTGGTCCCCTGCGGCCCGGCCCGCTACCGCCTGCCCCAGGACACCTGCCGGGTGATCGCCCGCCAGGTGATCGCTCCCTACTGCCGCCAGGGCCGCTTCGGCGACGGCGCGGTGGCCGGCTGCTATGCCGTCACCCGCCTGCTCGGCGCCAACCCGGTGGGCCTTACCGGGCAGTTGGCTCCCCCCCTGGACCGGGAGCCCCAGGTCGCCCAGAGCAGCCCCTGGCGCCGGCTGGGCGCCACCCAGGCCCTGCTCGCCTGCGCGCTGGCGGCTGCCGTCTTCCTGGGCTGGCGCCGCCGCCGCACTCTGGCCTCCAGCCCCGGCCACCCCCTGCGCCCGGCCGGGTAGCTGGCCGGCAGGGAGATCCCTGCCCGGGAGCGAAGCCAGTAGCGCCTACCGCGCGGGGGAGCAAGCATGCGCAATGCCGTCAAGGGAGCGGTCGTCTTCACCACCGAGGAGGTGTGGTCCCGCTACGGGTACCGCCTTCCCCTCTCTCAGCCCCAGGTGTGCTACGTCCACAGTACCGACCTGGCCTACCTGGAGGACACTTTCGGGCGGGTGAAGGCCGAAGTGATCTACGGCATGGGCGGCGGCCAGGCGGTGGACGTGGCCAAGTGGGTGGGCGAGCGCTGCGGCGCCCGGGTGGTGGCCGTGCCCACCATCCTCTCCGTGGATGCCCCCCTGGTGCGCAGCACGGCAGTGAGAGTGGACAGCCGGGTCACCTATCTGCCCACCCGTGCCCCGGACGAGCTGGTGATCTTCGAGGATATCATCCTGGAGGCGCCCCCGGCCTACAACGCCGCCGGCTGGGGCGACGTGCTCTCCATCTACACCGCGGTGTGGGACTGGCGCCTGGGCCACCAGCGCACGGGCGAGCCCTTTGACGAGCAGGTGGCCGCCGCCGCCCTGGCCCTGCTGGAAACCGCCGTCCCCCCCACCACGCCGGCCGGCCTGCAGGCCCTGCTGGCCGCGCTCAAGCGCGAGGTGGAGCTCTGCGAGCGGGTGGGCAATGCCCGCCCGGAGGAAGGCTCCGAGCACCTCTTCGCCTACGTGATCGAGTCCCGGCTGCCCCCCGGGCGCAAGATCCTGCACGGCGAGCTTACCGGCCTGGGGCTGGTGGTGATGAGCGGCCACCAGGGGCAGGACCCCGCCTACATCACCCGCCTGCTGGACCGGGTCGGCCTGCGCTGGCGGCCGGAACAGCTGGGCATCCCCCCGGAGGTGATCGCCGGCGTGGAGCGCGACCTGCCCGCCCAGGCCGAGCTCTACCAGTTCCCCTACTCCATCGCCAACGAGATGGCCGGCCGCCAGGCCGGCACCGCTACTTCACCACCACCACCGACCGGTACCCCGCCAGGGTGATGGTGTGCCGGGCCAGGTCGGCCACCGGCACCATCTCCCCGGTGTCCGGCCACCACAGCTCCACCGGCCCCTCCATCCCCGCGATGCGCGCCCTTAGCGACACCGGGTGGTCGGCGTAGTTCACCAGCAGGCAGATCTCCCGCCCCTGCTGGTGCCGGCGGCAGGCGATCACCTCCCGGGTGGCCGGCTGCAGTGTCACCTGCGGGGGCAGCCCGCCCAGCGCCGCCGGCAGGTCCATCCCCTCCGGCACCACCAAGGCGCCGGCATTCACCAGCTTGGACACCAGGGCGGTCACCTCGTGGTCCTGGGCCGGGTCCGGTGCCTCTCGCGGCAGGTCGGTAGCGAACACCACCAGCCCCCCCGCCCGCTGCAGCGTCCGCGCCCGTTCCAGCACCGCCACCGGCACCACCCGGGTGCCGGGAAAGACGAGCGCCCGGTAGCTCTCCCGGCCCGCCTGCAGCCTCCCCTCCCGGATGCGGCCGCGCTCTAGCGCCTCCCGGTCCAGCACGTCGAAGTCACGCTGGCTGCATAGCAGCGCCCGGCCCAGGTCCCGGAAGGCCGCCTCGCACCGGGCCGCCTCCGGGCCGTGGATCCCCTCCTGCCAGTACGGCCGGTCGGTGAGCCCAAAGTACGCCTGCATGGTCTCCACCGGGTAGTAGAGGGCGATATCGCAGCGGTGCTCCCCGCCCACCATCACCGCCCCCAGCCGGCCCACGAAGTCGTTGTACAGCCGGTAGCCGGTGGCCGCCCCCGGGGTCCCCTGCAGCCAGCGTGCCTGCTCGTCATCCCCGTAATCGTGCCAAGGGTAGTAGCTGGTGATCAGGTTCACCCCCAGGGCGTACTGCAGGGCGGCGGTGGCCAGCATCTGCTCGATGCTGGCCCGGCCCTTGGCCATCCGCTGCACGAAGTCGGAGGTCTCGCTCATCACCCGCTCACTCCCCACCAGGTGCGCCACCGAGGAGGCCAGTTTCGGGGTGAGGAAGTTGTCCCCCACCACCAGCTCGGCCGGATGGGAGGTGAGGATGTCAATGCCGGGCAGGTCCATCCGCCGCACCGCCCGGAAGTAGTCGCCCTCAAACCACACATTCCAGCTTAGCCGCTCCTCGCACAGCACGTGCCCGCTGGAGGCCACCCCCAGCGCCCGGCAGCGCTCCTGGATCGGCGCGAAGAAGGCCTCCGCCACCTGGTCAGCCACCACCCAGTAGAAAGCCGAGCGCACCCGCCGGCTGTCCCGCCCCAGGTCCAAAAACAGCGCCGGCAGCACCGGCTCCAGCGGGTAGCCGGCCTCCCGCGCAAACCGCTCCGGCAGCGTGCGCTCCCAGGGCAGCGCCGGCGGCCGGGGTGACTCCAACGGCGCCAGGTAGGCGGTCATCAGGGACGGCTCGTCGGTGAAAAACGCCCGCACCCCCGCCATCTCCTTCCCCAGCCGCTGGGCATAGGCGTCGTGGGTGAGCCGGATGAACTTGGCCACTGCCTCCCGGCTCATGATGTTGATGTAGCGGCGCTTGGCGAAGACGTTGGTGGTGCAGTGGGTGTCCTCGTACATCGCCTGCTCGACGAAGGCCACTAGTAGCCTCGGGCCCTCCCCCGGGTTGCTCCACCGGACGGGGGAGCGGTCCCCCGGCACGGGCACCGCCGCCGCCCCCTCCAGCCGCGGCCGGTCACCGAGCATCGGCAGCGTGCTGGCACATACCCAGGCCCGCGCCCGCTCCGGCAGGGCCAGCTCGGCCGCCTGGCCGCCCGCCACCCGCGCCTGCAGGCAGATCAGCCCACAGGCCTCGTACTCTGGGTTCCCCTCCAGCACCAGGTGCCCGGCCGCCCCGCTGGGATAGCCCTCCTCGTCGTAAATCCAGAACTCCATCCCCCGCGCCTTCGCCGCCCGGTAGCCCGCCAGGAAGGCCTCCCAGGCCGCCTCATTGCGCAGGTAGTCGTTCCAGGCTACGTTGGCCACCACGCCCCCCATCCCCAGCGCCAGCAGCCGGTCCAGCCCCGCGCCCACCTCCCCCCCGCCCGCCTGTACCACGCCCTCCATCCCATGCACGATCTGCAGCGGCCGCAGCGCCAGCGGCGGGTGGGCAAACTCCTGCTTCATCCTCGGATTTCCTTTCGGCCGGAAGGCAGGCGCCGCCCCTTCCCGGTAGGAGTGCCCGGCCCCGGCCAGCCCCCCCGCCGCCAGCACCAGCACCAACCCTGCCACCCACGCCCCTCTGCCCATCGCCTGCCTCCGGTTGGGATTGCGCCCAAGGTAATTGTCCCCCCAGCCCCCCGCACCTTCCCCCCCTCTGTGGGGCGGGGTCTCCCGGCCCCGCCATTCCCTCCGGCGTAGGCGCGGACAGCAGCCCCTCCGCGGGAAAAGGGGGGACTGACACCCATTCCCGGCTGCATGGGAATGGGCTGTCTGTCCCCCCTTTTCCTGGGCCGGCGCATCTGTGGCAGACGCGCGGGGAGGCCGGTCGCGCCGGCCTCCCGCAGATCGAGCGCTAGTGTCGCGCCAGGAAGCTGTAGCTGAACCCCACGAACACCTGGTGGTCGCCGAGGCCCAGGCTGCCGGCCGGGGCGGCGTTGGTCCAGCCGATCTCCCCGGTCACCTCGTCGGTGAACTGGTGCCGGGCCAGCACGGAGACGATGGCGTCGCTGATGAAATCCTCCAGCTTGGACCGGTACTCAACCGCGAGCACCGTCCCCTGCCGGCTGTGTGCCTCCAGGGCGGCAAACCCTTCCAGCCCGTCCGTGGTGTCGTCGCCGGCCAGGGTCACCACCCCGTCCGTAAGCGAGAACTCCCGGCTCACCTGGTGCCAGGCGATCCCCACATGGCCGGCCATCTCCGCCACCCCCACGTCCTCGGCCGCGGTGGGCATGGTCTTGCTAGCCGCGAGGTAAACCTGGGTGGATCTCATCTCGTTCTTGCCCGCAAACCCGGAGGGGATCCCAGCCAGGAGCGGGGCGGCCAAGTCCAGCTTCGCCCACCGCACTCCCAGGGCGATAGCCGGCTTGCGGGCGGTCTCGTGGGCCAGCTGATACTTGCCGGCCAGGCTGACGGCCTCGTCCGTGTCCCCGAACGCGCTCAGCCGGGCCCAGCCCGCTCCCACCTCGGCATAGCCCCCGGTCGCCAGCAGTAGGCGCACCGGGATCGCGTCGGCGTCCCCCTCCAGGTCCTGCCAGGCAGCCGCGAGCGAGTGGTCGACTGCCACGTAGGCGGTGGGGACGTCCACCAGGCCCGTGTCCGGCGCGGACAGGCAGGGCTCGGCCGACGCCGCCCCTGCTGCCAAGAGCAGGAGCGCCAGTACTGTGAATAGTGCGAAGGCGCGCATGGTCGGGTGTTCCTTTCCCGTGGCCGGGAGCTCCCCCCTGGCCACGCGATCGTGGTGTGGTCACTTATACCGCGGGCGCTCCCTCACGTCAAGCGCACACCCGCCGGGGATGGCCAGTCCCCTGCCCCCCATGCGTTACCTGAGGAACAAGGCCGCCCCGATCGCCAGCGCTACCACTGCGCTCACCCACACATACGGCAGCGTCACCCGCAGAATCCGCTGCACGTCCAGGCTCAGGTTGTTGGCGATCCAGACGTTGTGGGTGTTGGTGGGGTCGCTCACCCCCTGCAGCAGGCCCACCGAGAAGAAGGCGGCCATGATCGCCGCCGGCGGCAGGGCTCCCGCGGCCAGGATGGCCGCCACCAGCCCGGAGCCCATCCCCCACAGGTTGAGCGGCCCCCGGTACAGGGCCAGCGGCGCCAGCACCCCGAACACCAGCACGTAGGGCAGCGGGTGGCTGGGCACCCCGGCCAGCAGCAGCGGCCGCATCTGCACCGCCACCTTCCACTCCGGCGCCCCGGGGAGGGCGGCTGGCGGCCCGGCCATGGCGTTCACCACCATCCCGATCCCCACCATCAGTGCCAGCGCCGGGGCCACCGCCGCAATCCCCTCGATCACCGAGCGGCTGAGCAGCTGCACCGCGCTGCGGTCCCGCCGCCAGGTGGCCAGCAGCCCGTAGGCGATCCCGACCAGCAGCGCAGTGATGATCGGGAACTCAAAGCGCGCCTCCGGGCGCACGAAGAAGTTGCGCACCGCAAACGCCAGCACCGGCACCAGCGGCACCAGGGGCGTGAGCAGCGCGAACCAGCGCACCGGCTCCACCCGGGTTTCCGGCGGCGGGGCCGCCCACAGCCGCCGCCGCTGCCTGGTCCCCACCAGGGCGAACGCCAGCGTGGCCAGCCCCAGCACCACCGCCAGCGGCACCGCAAAGGTGAGAATGGTCTGGTTGTCCAGCCCCAGGATGCTCTTGTACACCTGCCAGTTGGCGATGTTGAACACCCCGCCCAGCGACATCCCGAACAGGAACAGGCACCCCACTACCAGCGGCGGGAGGCCGATGGAGAGCAGGATGGGGAAGATGATGGTGGCCACCATGATCACCGCCCCCAGCCCGCCCAGGGTGGTGAAGAGCAGGGCCACCACCAGGGTCAGCAGCAGGGCCAGCGGCAGCGGCCGGTCCCCGCCCAGTTCCGCGGTGCGGGTGACCAGCACCCGGGCGATCCCGGTGCGGTCTACCAGCTGCGCCAGGATGGCCCCCATCAGCACCGCGGCCATGGCCGAGGCCAGCCGGAAGGCACCGTCGGAGAACACCACCGTCACCACCTGCTGCCAGGGCACCCCGCCCACCACCACCACCCCCAGCGCCAACAGCGGCAGCGCCAGCAGGGCGGGCAGTCGCCCCAGGTACATGAGCAGGGCCAGCAGCACAAAGATGACGAGCAGCAGCAGGGCGGTCAGCATGGCTAGAGTGGGGTGCCTCCTTGCCCTCCCGTTGCGAGGGGGTGGGCCCGGCAGTGGGGGACTGCCGGGCCCGCTTCGGGGCCTGGGGGGGGTTAGGCCCCGAACTTCTCCTGCGTGCCCATCAGGTTGGTGACCAGGGGCATCAGGTTGTTTCCTACCAGGTGGCCCAGCCCTCCGGCCGCCATCGGCCGCTCCCCAAAGGCTGCCACGCTGTCCGTGCGTACCCCCGGGCCCCGGATCAGGCAGGGCACCTCGTCCCCCGAGTGGTCCCGCACCGCCACCGGGGTGGAATGGTCCGCACAGCACACCAGGATGGTATCCGTCGGCAGCCCGGCCAGCAGGGTGCGCACCAGGCCGTCCACCTTCTCCACCGCCGCCACCTTGCGCAGGGCGTCCCCGTCATGCCCCGCCAGGTCCGGGGCCTTGATGTTGCAGAGCACGAAATCGTGCTCCGCCAGCGCCGCTAGCGCCGCCCGCGCCAGGGCATGCTCGTCCGTGTCGTAGCCGCCGGTGGCCTGGGGCACCTCCACCACTGTCATCCCCAGGTAGCCGGCGATGCCCTTGATCAGCCCCACCTCCACCACCGCCGCCCCGGTGAAGCCGTACTTCTCCCGGAACGGCTCCAGGTGCGGCGCCACCCCCGCCCCCCGCGGCAGCACGATGTTCGCCGGCGGCTTGCCCTGCGCCACTCGCTCCCGGTTTACCGGGTGGTCGCGCAGCAGCTCGTAAGACCGGCGCACGAACTCGTTCACCGCCGCCGCCGTCTGCTCGCTCGCCTGGTCGGTTCCCTGCACCTGGCGCACCGGCTGCCCCTCGGCATGGGGGTCGGCGTCCGTGACCGCTGCCCCCAGCCCCTGCCCGCGCAGGATCAGCGCCGCCCGGTGCTCCACCGATTCCCTGAAAAGCGCCACCACTCCTCCCGGCAGGGCCATCCCGTCCAGCGCCGCTGCCAGCTCCCTGGTGCCGCGGGCGATCCGCCCCGCCCGCCGGTCTACCACCACCATCCGCTCGTCCACGGTGGCGAAGTTGCAGCGAAAGCAGATATCCCCTCGCTCCACCGCCATCCCGATCCCCAGCGCCTCGAACGGGCCCCGGCCCGTGTAGGTGGAGTAGGGGTCATACCCCAGCAGGGCCAGGTGGGCGGTGTCCGAACCGGCGCGGATCCCCGGGGCGATAGGGGCCAGCAGCCCGCAGATGCCCTCGCTCGCCAGCCGGTCCAGATGCGGCGTCCTGGCCGCCTCCGCCGGGGTCATCCCCTCCAGCTCCGGCACCGGGCGGTCCCCCAGCCCATCCGCCACTAGCAGCAGCGTTCTCACGCGCGTCACCTCGTCCCCCCCAGCCCCGCTCGCCTGCTGCGCCGGGGCCTGGGCACCATTTCTTCGGGAAGGGCGGGGCCCCTTCCTGCTGCCGCCCGCCTGTGGGTGGATGGCCCACTCCCCGACCCTGTAGGCGGTGGTTTTTTGCTAGACTGGGGGGTGGAGGCGAACGGTGCTCAAGCGTGTTCTGTTGGCGCTGCTGGTGGCCGTGCCCGTGATCGGGCTCAGCATCTTGCTCAACCGGGTGGAGACGGAGCACGACCGGCTCACCGAGCGCGCGGCCCGGGCCATGATCGCCCTCGACGCCACCTACGAGGCAGCCCTGATCCTGGACACGCAGCGCGAGCATTTGGTGGCCACCGCCTACCTGCCCCTGGACCGCCACGCCATCCGTACCTGGGGCGCGGAGTTTCAGCGTCACCTGAGTAATCCCGCCCTGGCCGCCACCCCGACCGACCGCCGGCTGCAGCGGTCCATCCAGGCCGCCGCCTCCTCCTTCACCGCAGAGCTCGCCAGCCTGCCCCCCCATCCCAGCCGGGACCGGGTGCTGGCCCTGCGCGAGCAGGGCGATAACCTGGCCCAGGAGCTCGCCCTGCTCCGCTCCCGCCATGCCGTCAACCTCAACGCTCTGCTCACCAGCGAGAGCCAACAGCGCCGGCTCAGCTTGCTGGTCATCGTGGTCAGCAACGGCGTGATCGTGCTCTTCCTGGTGGTGGGGTACATCCTGCTCTCCCGGCTCGCCGCGTGGCAGGCCCGGGCGCAGGCGCTGGAGGCCACCGAGCAGCTCCGCCGGGAATTCGTCTCCTTTGCCGCCCACGAGCTGCGCAACCCGGCCAGCGCCATCAAGATGGGCGCTTACCTGCTGGGCCAGCCCGACCTCTCTCCCGAGCAGCGGGCGGAAGTCGGGCTGGCCCTGGGGCGCAATGCCGACGCCCTCTCCCGGGTGGTGCTCAACCTGCTTAACATCGGCCGGGTGGAGGCCGGCCGGCTCCGCCTCCAGCTCCAGCCGGTTTCCCTGCCCGAACTCGCCCAGGAGCTCCTCTCGGAGCTCGAGCCCTACTACCCCGGCCTGCCCGGCCGCCTCCAGCAGCAGCTCCCCGCCGCCACCGTGCAGGCCGACCCTGAGCTGCTCAAGCTGGTGCTCTCCAACCTGCTCGACAACGCGGTCAAGTACTCCCCGCCGCAAGCCCCTATCCTCCTGCAGGGGGAGGTCTCCGGGGGCATGGTGGTGGTCCATGTCCGCGACCGGGGCGTGGGCATCCCCCCCGACCAGCTACCCCATATCTTCGACAAGTACGAGACCGGCGGCGAAGCCCCCTATACCAGGCGCCCGGGGGTGGGCCTCGGCCTGTACATGGCCCGCCTGCTGGTGGAGGCCCACGGCGGCTCCATCTGGGCCGAGAGCCTCCCCGGCGCAGGCACCACCATCTCCTTTGCCCTACCCCTGGCCGGCCCGCCTGCCCGGCCCCGCCGGTAGGACCGCTCCCCCTCCAGCTGCGGCTGGCAGTCCCGGATCTCCACCCTCGCCCTGCGCTCCAGCCGCACCCCCTGCCGGCTCAGGCGCAGTACCACCAGCCAGCCATTGCTGAGCTCCGGCGCGCGCTGGTCGAAAATGAAGTCCCCCAGGCTGTAGTAGAGTAGGGCGCCCCCCAGTCGAAGGAGACCACCCCCCGCTTTCCTGTGCCCCAGGCCTATCCTCGCTCCCCCTCCGCCAAGGGCAGGCGGACGGTGAAGGTGCTGCCCATCCGGGCGCTGCCGGGTGCCTCTTTCGCTCCACACGCGCCGGCGGCCGTGCCCCTGAGCACGGCCGCCCGTATTGCTGCCAATCGGACGCGCCTGCTAGCCGCTCATCTGCATCGGCATTACCACGTACAGGTAGGGGCTGTCGTCCCCCGGGCGGATCACCCCCGGGGAAAGCGGCCCGGTGAGCCCGAGTTGCACTTGCTGGGAATCGAGCACCGCCAGCACGTCCATCAGGTACTCGGCGTTGAAAGCGATCTCCAGGTCTTCCCCCTCCAGCTCGATGGCCACTTCCTCGTGCGCCTGGCCTACCTCGCCGCTGGTGGCCTCGATGCTCAGCACCCCCCGGCTGCTGCGCAGCATCACCTTGTTCGCTTCCGTGCGGGCCACGATCGCCGCCCGCTTCACCGCCGCCGCCAGCTCCCCCCGGTCCGCGGTCACCCGCTTGTCGCTCTCGGTGGGGATTACCCGCTCGTAGTTGGGGAACTGCCCGTCTATCAGTCGGCTGGTGACCACCAGGCCGTCCAGCCTGAACATGATCTGGTTGTCCCCGATGGTGATGGTGAGCTTCTCCTCCGCCTCGGCCGATAGCGCCCGCAGCACCTCCGCCAGCGCCCGGCTGGGCACGATCACCGACACTTCCTTGCCCTGGTCCCCCTCCGCCGCCACTGAGTTCACCGCCAGCCGGTGATGGTCCGTGGCCGCCAGCTTGAGCACCTGGCCGTCCCAAGTGAGCAGCACGCCGGTGAGGATCAGCCGGGTCTCGTCCATGGAGGCGGCCAGGATCACCGAGCGCACCGCGTCCTTGAACGCCCCCTGCCCCACCTGCATCGTGACCTCCTTGCCCACCCGGGGCGGGCTGGGGAACTCCTCCGCCGCCATCCCCTGAATCACGTATTGCGAGTGCCCGCAGGAGATGGTCACCGCCTTGCCTTCTTCCCCCTGCAGCTCCACCTTGGCCTCCGGCAGGCTGCCCACCACCTCGCTCACCACCTTGGCCGGCAGCGTGATCGCACCCCCCTGGGCCATCTCCACCGGCACGCTGCACTCCATCCAGATCTCCAAGTCCGTGGCCAGCAGCCGCAGCCGCCCCTCCTTCGCCTCCAGCATCACGTTGCTCAGGATGGGCAGGGTACTGCGCCCGGATACCGCCCGGGTCACGCTCTGCAACCCCTCGTACAGCTCTCTCTTGCTGCTGGACAGCTTCACCTTAGCCTCCGTCCGGCCCGCCTGGCGGGCTTCCCCAGGGTTCCTCTAATTCTTACTTGGTTAAATTCTCTTGGATGATAATAATAAGCCCTGTGGGTTAGGGGACAACGCCAGGGCTCCTGCTCTAAAGCATGCCAACGGCTGGGGATTTCTGCGCGCAGGCGGTGCACTCCTCCTGCCAGCTTATCCCCAGCCGTCCCCAGTCAACCCCGTCCCCAACGCTGTCCCCAGGCTTATCCGCCCGGTTGTGCACAGGCGGCTAGCGCAGTCCCATCCCTAGCTTCGCGGCCAGGTCCACCACCAGCACCCGGATGCTGGTGTCGCTCGCCAGCTCCCGGGTGATCTTGCGGTGGGCGTGCATCACCGTGGTGTGGTCCCGGCCCCCGAACGCCCGGGCGATCTCCGGGTAGGAGCACTTGAGCAGCTCCCGGGCCAGGTACATCGCGATCTGGCGGGGCACCACCACCCCCTGCGTGCGCCGGGGGGCGGTCAGCTCCGGCAGGCTGAGGTGAAAATGCGATGCCACCACCTCCTGCAGCGTGCGCAGGTCCATGGGCCGGGAGAGCCCGCCCACGGAATGATCCTTGAGCTGCTCCATGGCCATGGGCAGGGTGATCGGCTCCCCCGTGGCCGAGGCCGCGGCCACCACCTTGATCAGCGCCCCCTCCAGCACCCGCACGTTGGAGTGCACGATGTTGGCGATGTAGTTGATCACCTCCTCCGGCACCCGCACCTCCTCCCGCTCCGCCTTCTTGGAGAGGATGGCGATCCGAGTCTCCAGGTCCGGGGGCTTGATGTCGGCGATCAGTCCGGACTCGAACCGGCTGCGCAGCCGGTCGTCCAGGAGCTGCAGCTCCTTGGGGGGCTGGTCGGAGGTGATCACGATCTGCTTGTTGGTCTCATAGAGCGCATTGAACGCCTGGAAGAACTCGCCCTCGGTGCGCTCCTTGGCGGCGATGAACTGGATGTCGTCCACCAGCCACACGTCCACGTTGCGATAGCGCCGGCGGAAGGCGGGGTACCGGTTGTCCTTGATAGAGTTCACCACGTGGTAGGTGAACTCGTCCCCGGAGATGTAGGCCACGTTCAGCCCGGGCTGCAGCCGCAGCGCCTCTTGGCCGATGGCCTGCATCAGGTGGGTCTTGCCCAGCCCCGCCCCACCGTAGATGAACAGCGGGTTGTAGCAATCCCCCAGGCGCTTGGCCACAGCCATGGCCGCCGCCTGGGCAAGTTGGTTGCTGCGGCCCACTACGAAGCTGGCGAACGTGTAGCGGGGATTGGGGGGGGTACCCGCAAACTCGTCCCCCTCCGCCGGCTCCTGCCGGCGCCGGGCCCGCGCGGGGGCCGGCCGCTCCCCCTCTGCCAGGGGCAGCGGGAGCTGGAACACCACGAACTTCACCTCCAGCGGTAGCGCCAGCTCCGCCAGCGCCT
>Ga0315284_10011964_pt1 | contig 12357 bp, 13 predicted proteins | sample YL17G09_16_MG_FD_203696 | JGI IMG/M metagenome (GOLD analysis project Ga0315284, IMG submission 203696) | Sediment microbial communities from Yellowstone Lake, YNP, Wyoming, USA - YL17G09_16 | ecosystem: Environmental > Aquatic > Freshwater > Lake > Sediment | place: USA: Wyoming | collected...
TTGTGCGGCATGCGAGCCGGAATGCCCGAATCAGGCGATAAAAGAAGGCGACACAATTTACGTCATAAATCCAGAAAGGTGCACAGAATGCGTCGGAGCTTACACATCATCGCGCTGTGCTGATGTTTGCCCTGTAGACGCCTGCCATCCTGATCCCGCTCATCCGGAGATAAAGGAACAGCTCTTAAAGAAATGGCGTGGACTGCATCCCGGCGAAGAGCCTGCCGCAGGTACTTTTTAAACGAGAGAACGTCTGGACGGATTAAGATGGCAAAGAATACCACATCAAAAGTACGCATTTTATCACGGGAAAGCAGAATGTTCGCCGACCGCAAAGAAGCAGGACAGCTTCTGGGGCGTGAATTGCGCGAATATCGAGGGAAAAACGCTGTCGTCCTGGGCATCCCACGCGGTGGGATCATCATTGCCCGCGAAATCGCACTTGAAATTGATGCCGAACTTGATATCGTCCTGGCTCATAAACTTCGTTCTCCAGGCTATAATGAGCTTGCGATGGGATCGATCTCAGAGGACGGCAGAATTTTTCTAAATGAAGAAGTTGTAAGCGAATTAGGTATAAAGCAGCCATATATCGATCAAGAAGGCAAGCGCCAATTAGCAGAAATTGGTCGTCGTATTGAAATGTTCCGCAAAGGACGTACAAAAGTCGCTTTATCCGGACGGATAGTAATCGTGGCAGATGATGGTGTGGCGACCGGTGCCACGACTCAAGCCGCACTATGGTCGGTTCGATTGGAAAAACCAGAGAAGCTTATATGTGCAATTCCTGTTGGTCCTGAAGAGACAATATTGCGACTTTCTAAAGATGTTGACGAGATGATTGTTCTGCGTTCGCCCCCGATGTTTATGGCAGTAGGGCAATTCTATTCACGTTTTTACCCGGTCGAAGATGAAGAGGTAGCGGAAATCCTCGAGCATGAGCAAAAAAGAATAAGTTAAAAATGAACACTGAAATTATCAAAAAAGCAACCCTTCTTGCTTCAAGAATTGGGTATGTACTTGTCGCCACCTCCGATGCACGAGGCTGGCCGCACGTTGGCGTAGCGGGAAAAATAGCGAATCCCAGGGATAACCATATCGCTGTGACCGAATGGTTTTGTCCGGGTACTATGTCAAATCTTCAGGTAAATCCTAAGATGTCCATCGTGGTCTGGGACTACTCTTCTGATACTGGTTTCCAACTCTTAGGTGAATTGGAAGAAATAAAAGAATTGGGAATAATCGATGGATACTCTCCTGAAGTCGAATCACAGAGAAACGTTCCTCAAGTAGAGAGACAATTGCTTGTTCATATCGATAAAGTCCTCGAATTCAAACGTGCTCCTCATACAGATGTCCCGCAAAATGAAAGGGAGACCGAATGACAATGAACGATCACGAATGTCCTGTTAAGGTACCAACCGATAAGGTGAATCTTGACGGCGACCTATGTATACCGGCGAACGCTCGCGGAGTGGTATTATTTTCGCATGGAAGCGGAAGTAGTCGGCACAGCCCTCGAAACCGATACGTAGCCGGCGTATTGCGTAAAGCTGGATTGGCGACCTTATTAATTGATCTGCTCACTTCCGATGAGGAAGCAGATGATGCATTTAGCGGAAAATGGCGCTTCGATATAAGCTTACTTGCCCGACGACTCACCGGTATTACAGACTGGGTTCACACTGCTCAGGATACACGACATCTCAATCTAGGACTTTTCGGTGCCAGTACTGGAGCGGCGGCGGCTTTAATAACAGCTGCGCTAAGAGATAAAGTCGTTAAAGCTGTAGTGTCACGGGGTGGTCGTCCCGACCTTGCTTTGCCATCTCTCGACCAGGTAAAAGCTCCGACTCTGCTCATTGTTGGTGGAAACGATTTTCCTGTCATTGAAATGAACCGTGAAGCTCTGGCGAGGATCAAAACAGAAAAACGGTTGGTTATTGTCCCTGGTGCCACCCACCTATTTGAAGAACCAGGCGCGCTCGAGCAGGTTGCAGACTTAGCAAAAGGATGGTTCATTAGGCACCTCGCAGCAAAAAACAAGATTAAAGACGCGGAGATTGTAAAATGAAAAGAGTATTGATCGCATACTACAGCACTTCAGGAAAAGCAGAACAAATGGCTCAGTATATCGCCGAAGGGGTTCGCTTTAACGGACTGGAGGCTGTTGTAAAAGAAACTAAAGATGTACAGGACGCAGACATGCTTTTAAAATACGACGGTTATATTCTCGGGTCTCCAACTTTCTCGCTCGATATACCACAACCAATGCAAAAATTTTTAGGCATTTTAAAGAAAATCGACCTTGAAGGCAAACTTGCCGGTGCTTTTGGGTCTTATAGGCACGATGTCGGGTATCAGCACGATAATCATGCTCCCACCCTTATTTTCGATATTCTACGCAACGAGCATAGAATGGAGCCATTTGAATTAGGTCCGTTCAGTTTGCAGGAAAACAAAGTTGAAACTGGTGAGGGAATGAAAGCTTGCCATGATTACGGCCGGCGTTTCGGGCAACGGTTAAACAGCCAATCTTGAGTTCGATATAATTGCGATTAGCTAAAAGCAACATTTCGAATAAAAAAATGGAGCACACTCATTCGGGTTTTTGGAGTTAAGGGTCTGCTCCTAGCTTCGTTCCACTACTCCTCCCGTTTGATTAAAACAAACCACTTTTTGCCTGCTTCCCTACTATAGGTCTATCACAAATGCCTCGTTCAATCCGTCTTGTATCCTGAAATAAATCGCCATAAAATTGGAATATTCACACATAATTGGGTAAAAATGAAGGTTGGAACATAGGATTTAGAATTTGGCGCTTCCCACCTTTGGCAGGCTTGGGGTGAGTAGTGGGATTCGAACCCACGGTCTCCAGGGCCACAACCTGGCGCCCTAACCGCTAGGCGATACTCACCATATGAACTGTCAACAGTCAGCCATCAGTGATCTGCTAAAGACTGTGGCACAGCTATTAATTATAGCTGAAATCAGCCTGCTGTTTCAATCGTAACAGCGCTGACGGTGGTACTCGTTTGATTTTGCATAACCTGGTTGATAAGATTGACTCAATCGAATACATTGTCATTATTGCTATAAGAAAGTGTTATGGAACAGGTCCTCTCCGGGATAAAAGTGCTTGATTTAACTCGCTACATCGCTGGTCCGTATTGTACCAAGATGTTAGCCGATTATGGGGCTGAGGTTATTAAAATTGAAAAGCCGGGAGATGGCGACCCGGGACGGCGGCTTTCTCCTTTCTTCAAAGATGATCCACATCCTGAAAAAAGTGGTCTCTTCATGTACCTTAACACGAATAAAAAGAGTATTACTCTCAACCTTAAAGAAAATTCAGGAAAAACCATCTTCATGCAGCTTTTGAAAGATGCTGATATCGTCGTCGAAAATTTCAGCCCAAGGGTCATGACTTCTCTCGGACTGGATTATAGAACTCTTGAAAAAATCAATCCGCGGCTAGTGATGACTTCGATCTCAAACTTCGGACAGGTAGGACCGTACCGCGATTTCAAAGCAACTGAAATTGTGCTCGATGGAATGGGAGGGTGGTCTACCATCATTGGACATCCGGACCGGGAGCCGCTGAAGCCAGGTGGATATCAGTCGCAGTTTGTCGCTGGCCTGTTCGGTGCAATCGCAACAGCCACCGGATACTATGGGGCTGTTCTGTCAAGCGTCGGACAACATATCGACCTCTCGATAATGGATGCGGTGCTTTTTATCCAGATGAATCTCACTGCCATCTACTCGTACGATAACATCATCCGGAAAAGGTATGGAAACCGGGTCGGACCATTCCCGAGCGGTATTTTGCCGTGCAGAGACGGATATATCGGAGCGATAACCGTCACCGCCGAGAAGTGGCCTATACTCTGTGATTGGATGGGCATGCCAGAACTTGTTAATGATCCAAGGTTTGAAACAGCCACCGCACGCGCTCAAAATATCGACGCGCTCGACGCTATTATGATTTCGTGGTTGATTGAGCACGACCGTGATGAATTATTCAGGGAAGCACAGAAACGCGGACTGCCATTCGCGATCCCTGCCAACGCTCCAATGATTTTGGAATCGAGACACCTCAGAGAACGCGGGTATTTTACCGATGTTGAACATCCGATCACAGGAAAGATCAAATACCCCGGTGCCCAGATAAAATTTGGGGACAAACCTTATCGACTGAATAGGACTCCATTTCTTGGCGAGCATAACGAAGAGATATACTGCAAGGTTTTGGGCTTAAAGAAGGATGACCTGGTCAGGATGCGGGAAACAGGCGTAATTTAATGAATATTCAGGCAGGAAATTGATGCCAGATTTGCCGTTGAAAGGCGTTCGAATAATCGACCTCAGCATGTGGTTTGCCGGTCCGATGTGCACCCGGCTCTTAGGCGATATGGGTGCTGAAGTTATTAAGGTAGAGTCGCTGCGGCATATCGATCCCTGGCGGGGTGAGGTCGACCAGGAAAAAGCTAAACAAATGTATCCAACTCGTATCCCCAATACAAGGCCATATGATTGCTCGCCCGGATTCAATCTCCAAAATCGTAACAAATACGGCATCACCCTCGATCTTAAAACTGGCGAGGGCATTGAGATAATAAAGGATCTCGTTAAAATCAGTGATGTCCTCGTCGAAAACTATAGTCCTCGAGTGATGCCCAGGCTTGGTTTAGACTATCCCGTCCTGAATAAAATAAATCCGCAAATTATTATGATGTCGCTGCCTGCGCTGGGTAGTACCGGACCCGATAAAGACTACCTGGCTTTTGGACAGACGATTGATTGCATGAGCGGAATGGCATTCCGTACCGGCTACATCGGAGAAGAGCCAATGCTGCAGAGCGGGCTTTCTTATGGTGATCCGTTATCAGGCATGAATGCCGCTTTCGCCGTGGTTTCGGCGCTTATCAACCGCAGACGCACCAACGAGGGAATTCATGTCGATTTATCGCAGGTTGAAGGATTGATCTCATTCAATTCCGATTCGATCCTGGATTTCACGATGAACGGACGTATCAGAGAAAGGATCGGTAATCGAGATCTTTCAATGGCTCCGCACGGCTGCTACCGGTGTAAAGGCGAAGACCAGTGGGTGACAATAGCTATCCCCGATGATATCACCTGGGAAAAATTCATTACCACGTTAGGCACCCCTGCCTGGTCGCGAGAAGAAAGATTTGGCACCGTAATTAATCGGTTCGGCAATCAGGACGAGCTCGATAAGCTAATAGAAAATTGGACGTTGGCACGCGAACCCTACGAAATTATGTATCTTCTTCAGCAGGTTGGCATTCCGGCAGGTCCTGTTCTCGATGCGAAACAATTAATCGATGAACCGCATCTGAATGCGCGAGGATTTTTCGAAATCACGAAACATCCGGTCGCCGGATCTCATCCGGAGATTGGCGCGTTCGCACTTTTTTCAAAAACGCCCATTCACATCCGCATGCCCGCCCCATGTCTTGGCGAGCACAATGAATTTGTTTTCGGTCAAATACTTGGTATGTCTGCAGACGGGATAGAGGAGTTGGAAAACAGAGGGATTATCGGGAAAGTTCCGTCTCCACGACAGCAAGGCAGCATGTAACATATTTTTCGTGGAATACCGTTAACTCAGGTATTTCGTGACTTCAACCAGGCTCTGTATACGCGGACAATCTGTTATCTCAGGGTATAAATTATCCCGGTCGAGTAAAATAGCTCCTATTCCGACCGCCATGGCGCCTTTAACATCATTAACATACTGGTCGCCAACGTGTATAGCTTCTGCGGGTTTAACTTTTGCTAGCTCCAGAGCTTTCATAAAAATAGGAGCTTGAGGCTTATCTGCGCCAACTTCTCCGGAAGTCACCGTAAAATCGAGGAAAGACGCAATACCAAGTTCGGCGCACATTGTATCAATTTCGCGCTGCAAGTTAGTTAATAAACCGACGGTTAATTTCCTGGCTTTTACAAGTTTTAAGGCTGATAAGACATCATCATAAAGGATAAACTTCATGGTGGAGTTGAGTTCCCGCATCCTGCCCATAAGTTTAAGAACTAACTCCTCAGCTGGCTCTATTCCCGCTTCCTTTAGGATTATTACCTGGAAGCCGGAGTAGATTTTCAATTGCTCCTCAGGACTCCGCTGCCGAACGGGTAAACGTGCATTTTCTTCGTAGAAGTTCTTATCAGCAAGGTAGAGCCCGCGGTTCGCAACCTGAGGTGAGACGTTAAAACCGAACTCTTTCAGAGCTTGACGTTCGAGTTCTTCGCGGGGAGGATAATAATGTGCTAATGTATTGAACCAATCGAAAAAGACTGCTTTAATCACGATTAATGTTTGTTGTACCTAAGAGTCTTTAACACCCTGGTCGGTGATATAATCGACAGCATTTTGAACGGTGACTATTTTCTCTGCATCTTCATCAGGAATTTCAACTTTATGTGACGGAGTGGAGAACTCCTCTTCGAAAGCCATCACAAGCTCGACAAGGTCAAGAGAATCAGCTCCGAGGTCATCTACGAAGCGGGCAGTAGGCACGACCTCCTTTTCGTCGACTCCCAGTTGCTCTACAACCACTTTCTTAACCCGCTCAAAGACAGTTGCCACTTTTATAACCCCCCTGTATCAGGATTTTCATTTTTTGTGAGGGCGCTCACCGCACCCAGGACGCCATTTATAAATCGCGGTGAATTATCACTGCCGAATTCCTTGGCCAGTTCAACCGCTTCGTTGATAGCAACCTTCACTGGTACTCTATTATCGAGCAAAATTTCAAAGATTGCAAGTCGCAGGATATTACGGTCGATAACAGCGATCTGCTCCACAGGCCAGACTGGCGCGAACCTGTGGATATGCACGTCGAGTTTATCTCTGTACCGCGTAACGCCCCTCACCAAATCTCGAGCAAAGGCAGCATTCTCTTCCGTTAGTCTTTCTTCTTCGAGAAGATGGTCCACGGTTGCTTCCGGATCGTGCCCAACCATATCGATTTCGTAAAGTGCTTGCAGGGCTAAAGTTCTTGCTTTATGTCGCCCACCTGTCATCGATCATCCCGATCCCACACTCGGCGTTTAGTATCTTCATAGTTTTCCAAGAGAAATCCCACCATCTACAGTCAAAACCTGTCCGGTGATATACCTGGCTTCATTAGAAGCAAAGAAGGCAACAGCTTCAGCGACATCCCTTGGAGTGCCGAGAACCCCGGCAGGAATTTTGCTCGCCATTTCCTGCCTTCTTTCCTCCGGCAACTGCTGCGTCATCGCGGTGTCTATGAAGCCGGGAGCGATAGCATTTACAGTGATATTACGCGAAGCGACTTCCTTTGCGATAGCTTTCGTAAAACCAATAATTCCCGCTTTAGCTGAGGCATAATTTGCCTGCCCGGCATTTCCAATAATGCCAACTATGCTCGAGATACTGATAACACGCCCCGAACGCTGACGTATCATATGTCTTAGAGCAGCACGGGTGCACAAGAATACACTCTTTAAATCAACTGCAAGAACCTTATCCCAGTCATCATCAGACATTCTTATCAACAGCTGGTCTCTCGTTACGCCAGCATTATTTACCAGTATATCGATCTTACCGAAGGCTGCAACCGTCATATCGATAATTCGGTTGACATCCGACGACTGGCTGACATCACCCATGGCAACCAGGCTTTTGCGCTGTAATTTTTTGATCATCTCAACTGTTTCATTAGCTGGTTCAGGAGCTCCGAAATCATTAACAACAACATCTGCTCCAGCCTCTGCCAGCCTCAGTGCAATTTCCCTTCCAATGCCGCGCCCGCTGCCGGTAACGACGGCAATTTTTGCTGTTAAGTCCACGTTCTATCCCCGTTCATAAGATATTAAATCCCAGTATATCACAGTCTCTGGTACAGCAATCAAATAAAGAAAATATATATAAGTGACTACAAAATCAATGGGGCTGGATTCTTCCAGCCCCAATCTCTTTCATGAAATCAACTACCAACTACGGCATAAAAATTACTTTCGTTGCTTCCTTTTTCGCAAGCATTTCAAATCCATGATTAGCATCAGGGAGAGGCAATCGATGAGAGATCATCGACTCGACTTTCACCCTCTTTGTGTTGAGCAGCATAATAGCCCGGTTCCAGATGTCGGCATCATAACCGTAAGCCCCGATGATTGATTTACTCTGCCGCACTACATCGGTTGTTGGAATTTCCCCAGGCGCGGGATGTATCCCGATAAGAATTACCTTGCCTCCTGGTTTAACCATCTGCAGCGCTTGTGGAACGCTTTTTGGACTACCGGAAGCCTCCAGGACGACATCAAATCCTCGCCTGGTCAGGGCAATAGCCCTCTTTACCGGATCTTCCTTGGTAACATCTATTGTCACATCAGCTCCAAGTTCAGTCGCAAGAGCCAGGCGCTTTGTATCCGGAGCAGCTCCGGCAACCATCAGCAGGCTGACGCCGCTAAGTTTGACAAGCTGCATAGCTAGTAAACCAATGGGACCTGGACCTAAGACAGCCGCAGTCTGACCTACTCGCAGCGTTGCCAGGTCAACAGCGCGAAGGACAACAGAAAGAGGTTCCGTCAGCGAGGCTGCTTCATAACTCAGGGTTTCAGGCAATTTGAAAGTTGTGGTAGCAGCTGTCAACTGGATGTACTCGGCAAAAGCACCATCTCCCCCCAGTCCAAGGGATATTCTCCTTCGGCACAAGTCAGGTCTTCCAACCTGGCAATAATCACACCGGCTGCAAGCCATGCCTGGCATCGCCGTTATACGATCTCCGACCGCCACCGTTTTGACTTTAGAACCAATCGAGACAACCTCTCCAGAAAACTCATGCCCCAGAATAACTGGCAGAGGCATCCATTCATAGCTTGGCGTCCACTCATAAACGTGAACGTCACTTCCGCAAACGCTGGCAGCTTTTACCCGGACCAGCATATCAGTGTCGGTAACCTCGGGGACGTTAACATCCTTTACTTCAACCCCGGGCTCTTTTTTAGTCTTAACGATCGCCTTCATGAATACTATTCCTAAATGTTAATCATCTTATAATTTGTTTCAGTGGTGCTGGTGATAACATCTATCACTGTAGGAATGTTAGATTTAAACGCTTTCTTAAGAGCTGGAGCCAGTTCTCCAGGCTTATCTATGCGAACACCATTTGCGCCATAGGCGCGTGCAATTGCTGCAAAATCAGTATCGATAAATTCGCTGCAGATAGGCTTGTCTCTCTGGCCTTCATGTATCCATCCCAGGCATGAGTTGTTCATTACCAGGAAAACTACGGGAATTTTATATTGCAGCCCAGTAGAGAGGACATGAGTCACCATTGCGAATCCGCCATCGCCGCTTACAGATAAGACAGGTTTATCTGGATGGAGAAGTTTCACAGCTAAAGCTGCAGCCGGTGCCCACCCCATTCCCGCTACCCCACCAGGACAGTACACGCTGCCTGCTCTCTGACTTTTATAAAAATGAGCCATCCAGAGTCGATTTACGCCGGCATCCAGCGTGATATATGCGGTTTCATCAGTTGCCTTCTGGATTTCAGCGACGATGCGCTGGGGTAAAATAGGAGATGCATCTGAAAGCATCTCGGGAACCGAAAATGCACTCGCTGCCTGTTTCGCTTTTTCGACTGCTGTGATTCTCTGTTGCGTCTCTGTAAGTTCTCCACCGGTAATCCGCTTTATCGAGGCAATCAGTTGCTGTAATACAATTTTCAAGTCCCCGATAAGATTAGATTCTGCCGGGAAAATCCAACTGGCATTGCGTGGGTCGATGTCTATTTGAATGATTTTCTGCCGGGTGGGATTAATGAAATTCGGATTCTCGTTTTTCGTGTCACTCGGGGATAAACGGCAGCCGGCAATTAGTATCAGGTCTGCCTGTACAACAAAATCGTTTGCGACTTTTTGCCCGTACATACCGATCATGCCTAAACCCAGCGGATGCACTTCAGGAAAAGCGCTCTTTCCCCGATAACTGGTTACTACCGGAATCCCAAGGAGCTCCGCCAACTCTTTAAGTTCATCATAGGCTCTGGAGCCATGAACGCCGCTTCCGGCGAGAATGACAGGATGTTTAGCTTCGATGATTGCCTGGCTGACTTTTTTAATTTCATCAGCCATTGGTGCATAATTTGCAGTTTGAAGATAACCGGCGGTGGGAAAAATTCTGGGATTTCGATCTGGTCTAAACTCACCGCTAATCGCTGAACTTCGCATTACTACCGCAGCTGGTCCTGGGCGTCCCGCGATGGCGTGTTTGAGCCCAAGCTGGACTCCGTGGACAGCCTCTTCAGGCGTGACTGCATATGTAGTAAACTTGCTCATCCCGCGCATTATATTCACGATATCGAACGAGCCGTACTCGCCTACCCCAGACTGATAGTTTCCATGCTGGGCTACCCCCTCAGATGTGTCTGTAAGAATGACCATCGGAGAACCATAGGTGTAGCTTTCTAATATTCCAAAAGCTCCATTAGATGCGATAAACGGTCCCTGCCCCATGAGAACAGCAGGTCTACCGGTTAGCCGTCCATAAGCGTCAGCCATGCAAGCTGCAACTTGCTCATGCCGGCATAATACTCCCTTGATCTTGTCCTCTTTCCCATACATGGAATCCCAAATTGGAATAGTGCCGCCTCCGGGCATTCCAAAGACGTATTCTACCCCGCCTTCAATTAGAACATCGATGATTTTTTCACAAGCTCTGGGCATAACAAATTCCTCCATTCTATAATCACAAAAATACCCGCTTTTCAGTGTAATACGTCTTCCGTCACAATGCAATGTAAGTGTAATTATGTAGATCTAGGAAGAAACCATGCTCTTCACGGAGGCTATGTCGCCTATATTTAAGATCTCAACTTCTTTGTCGATACGTTTTATCAGTCCTGCGAGCACCTTACCAGGTCCTATTTCAATAAATTTCTTGACTCCATGTCCAATCATGTACTCAACTGACTTTTGCCATTGGACACTGCTGACCAGCTGAGTTAACAGTTCATCGTGTAATTGAATTCCTTTTGTCAAAGGCTGGGCAGTGACATTTCCTATTATCGGCACAACCGGATCTTTAAAAATAACCTTTTCTAATGCACTCTTCATCCCGATTACTGCCGGTTGCATCAAAGGCGAATGGAAAGCGCCGCTAACCTGTAGTGGAGTCACACGCGCAGCGCCTTTTGCTTTAGCCATCTCAGATGCTTTGGCTATATTTTCACTGGGGCCGCTGATTACCAGTTGTCCCGGGCAATTGAAATTGGCGATGACTGTATCTGTCTGTTTACAGACATCTAAAAGGACCGTTTCATTAAGCCCCAAAACTGCCGCCATTGTTCCAGGCTGTTTTAAACCAGCCTCATACATTAGCCGTCCTCGTTCGCGGGATAACATTATTGCGTCTTTAAAGTCGATGACATTGGCAGCAGCGAGAGCCGTATATTCACCGAGGCTGTGCCCCGCCATGTATGTTGGTTTCTGGAAAGCTTTCCCGGCAACTTCCTGCGCTACTTTGAGACAAGCTATACTTACCAGCACCAGGGCTGGTTGAGCATTAACCGTCTTACGCAGCTCTTCATCCGGTCCTTCAAAGCACATTTTTGTAATCGGGAAGTTTATAGCATCATCAGCCTGTTTGAAAAGCATTTTTATCGAATCAAAAGCATCATACAGGTCTTTTCCCATCCCAACCGACTGGGCACCCTGACCGGGAAAAACATAAGCCAGCGATTCTAGGTCTGACAAGTCTATCTCCTGATAAAACGATTCATGGTCGCAATTATTTTTTCTGCCTGGGCAACAGTCTCTTCTATAATAGCTTTAGCTGGTTTAATATCTTTGATCATTCCTGCAATCTGTCCAGCGAGTAGTGAACCCTCTTCTATATCTCCATCAATAAGACCAAGATGCATCCTACCCAGCCCGAAGTTGTTAAGTTCTTCTTTACTGATACCCGCCTGTTCCAGGGCGGCATATTGTTCGGTAAGGCTATTTTTCAATGAGCGTATCGGTAAGCCGGTGGTCTGTCCAGTAACCGTAGTAGCATGGTCATCAGCCTCAAGTATCTTGAATTTGAAATTGGAGTGAGCAATACATTCAGTGCTGCAGACAAAACGTGTCCCCATCTGAACACCTACTGCGCCCAGTGACAATGCCGCCGCCAGTCCATGTCCATCAGCGATTCCACCGGCGGCGACTACGGGTATTTTAACGGCATCTACAACCTGAGGTACTAACGCCATAGTGGTTGTCTCGCCGATATGTCCGCCCGACTCCATTCCCTCGGCAACTACGGCATCAGCGCCGGCTTCCTCAACATGGCGAGCGGCAGCAACTGTCGCGATAACTGGGATG
>Ga0315284_10011965_pt1 | contig 12356 bp, 8 predicted proteins | sample YL17G09_16_MG_FD_203696 | JGI IMG/M metagenome (GOLD analysis project Ga0315284, IMG submission 203696) | Sediment microbial communities from Yellowstone Lake, YNP, Wyoming, USA - YL17G09_16 | ecosystem: Environmental > Aquatic > Freshwater > Lake > Sediment | place: USA: Wyoming | collected...
GTTCCAGAGTGCTTCGCTGGACCTGCAAAAGGCGATCTTCGAGACCCGGTTTGCCAACGGCGCCAGGGTCCGTGTCTTCACCCATGCGACGGAACCCTGGGGCATCATTGAGGTCCGGTCAGGCAAACCGGCACGAATCGCGCTGCTTGCGCCGCCGTTCGCCGGCAAGGTCACGGAGGAGGCCGGCGCGGGCAAAATCAGCGCCGGCGACCTGGCGAGCCTGCGATATGACGCACCCGTGGAGTCCCGGGGTGAGAACTGGACCGGCTACATCCAGAAGGGTTGGGGCGATTTCCGCTTTGCCGTGGCTCTCGCATGGCGCTCGACCGGGCAGGGCTGGCTGGGCGCCTGGTCCATCGTGACCTCTGACGATGCAAAAGAGCCGTTGGAGGCGGCCCGGCGCAACTGTCAACGAGCACTCGATGCGGGGCTCGACAAACTCCTGGACAGCCACGCGCAGTGGTGGTCTTCGTACTGGGGCCGCGCGGGGGTGTCCGTGCCGAACCCGATCATCGAGCGGCAGTGGTATCTTGAAATGTACAAGTTTGGTTCTGCGGCCCGGGCAGACACGCCGCCGATCACGCTGCAGGGCCCCTGGACGGCGGACAACATGAAGATCCCGCCGTGGAAAGGCGACTACCATCACGACCTGAACACGCAGTTGAGCTACTGGCCCGCCTACGGTGGCAATCAACTCGACGGTGCATCGGGCTATGTGGCGTGGCTCTGGCAGACGAAGGAGACGGCCCGGGAATGGACGAAGCGATTCTTCGATTTGCCCGGCTTAAACATCCCGATGACGGCGGACCTGGAGCAGAACCAGATCGGCGGCTGGCACCAGTACACGCATTCCGCGACGACCGGGGCGTGGCTGGCTCATCATTTCTACCTGCAGTGGCGATACAGCATGGACCGGCGCTTCCTGCGGGAGCGGGTCTGGCCGTGGTTCAAAGAGGTCTCGATTTTCCTGGAGGCCGTGACGGAAAAGGGCCCGGACGGCAAGCGGACGCTGCCGCTCAGCTCCTCGCCTGAGATCAACGACGATCGGCTGGAGGCATGGTTCCCCTCGATCACCAACTACGATCTCGCTCTCATCCGCTGGACCTTGGAGAAGACCGCCGAGCTGGCAAAGGAACTTGGCAAAGAACGCGAGGCCGAGCATTGGCTGCACGTCCTGTCGGAAATGCCTGAGCTGGCCGTCGCTTCCCAAAGCAGTAAATTGCTTGTGGCAAAGGACTATCCGCTTCCGTTCTCGCACCGGCATTTCTCCCATCTGATGGCGATTCACCCGCTTGGCTTGATTCGCTGGGAGAACGGGCCGCGGGACCAGGCAATCATCAAAGCGTCGCTTGCCGAGCTCGACGAGAAGGGTACAAAGGCATGGTGCGGCTATAGCTTCTCATGGCTGGCGAACCTGGCCGCACGGGCACGCGACGGCGAAAGAGCGGAGAAAGCACTGGAAATCTTCTCCACAGCCTTCTGCCTGCGCAACAGCTTTCACTGCAACGGCGATCAGTCCGGCAAGGGATATTCCGACTTCCGGTATCGGCCTTTCACCTTGGAGGGGAATTTCGCCGCCGCCGCCGGCCTGCAGGAAATGCTCCTGCAAAGCTACAGCGGCACGATACGTCTGTTTCCTGCGGTCCCCGCCGGCTGGAAGGACGTCTCCTTCGAGACCCTGCGGGCCGAGGGCGCTTTCCTCGTTTCCGCCGAACGCAAAGGCGGGCTGACGCAGTCCGTGGAGATCGCCGTCGAAAGGGGTGGCACGCTGCGACTGGAAAACCCGTTCGGTGATGGCGCGTACACGATCAGCGGTATCGTGCCCAGCAAGGTCAAGGCCGGCGCAACGGAAATGGTCATCGAGACTTCACGGGGCCAGAGAGTGAAGCTCGTGCGCAAATAGCACAGCAGTTTGATGGGGCCGGTATGGCGACATTCGAGTCTGTTAAGCGGAGTCGTCGCGGCACAATCGTTGGCATCATTCTGGCGGGGCTGGCGATGTCCGTGGGATGGGGCTTTCGTGGAGATTACGGCCACGAGGCCGGCGCGATGGTCCCCGGAGCGCTGCTGGGACTGGCCATTTGCATCAGCTCGGGTCGCCCCGACTGGCGAAGTCGCGCGGCGATCATGGGAATGTGCGGCGCCATCGGCTGGGCCTTCGGCGGTCAGATGAGCTATGCCAAAATCACGGGCTACACCGCCGCGTCGTCGCTGCTCGATGTCTTCTACGGCTATGCCTGCCTGTTCCTCATCGGCGGACTGTGGGCGGGCATCGGTTCCGCCATCCTGGCGATGAGTGTCACTCAGTCACGCTCATATCTGGAGCAGTTCGCTCGCCCATTGATCGTCCTCGGGCTGGTCTGGCTACTGCTCCATCTGACCGGCGTGACCGACAGGCTGGCGGCTCGGTGGTCCTTGCATGACACGAATTGGGTGGGGGCATCGTCGGCCTTGGCAGTCAGCGGTGTATGTGCCGTGCTGTTTCCCCGCGACCGCGGCGCCTGTGCCATGATCGCGGTTCTCGCGACTGGATGGTGGGCGGGATACCTGGTTCTGGTCGGTTTGCTCGGTCTGCACATGACGCCGCCGCGAAGCGACAATTGGGCCGGCTGCATCGGCTTGTTTGCGGCCCTGCTTGCATACTTGCATCGGCGGCGTGACCGCACGGCCGTGATGCTCGCCGGCTGGGGCTTCCTCATCGGCGGCGTCGGCTTCGTGCTCGGCAATTTCGTGAATATGCTCGGCAGGGCTCAGTGGGGTCCCATCGGCCGGTATGAGGTCCTGCATGGGCTGGACTACTGGAAGTGGATGGAACAAGGGTTCGGCCTCATCATGGGCCTGGGCGTCGGGGCGGTGTTCCTGCGGCGCGTGAGGACAAGCCTGTCCACTCCGCCCGAAGATTCGCGGGGCAGGCGACTGGCCGTCGTGTCGCTCCTGTTGCTCCTGGTCGTGATGATGTGGTTGAACCTGTCCAAGAATGTCTCAAATTGGGCCAAGGGCAATCACATTCCGCAGAGCGTCCTGGGCGTTGATTCCGCGTCGTGGTTCCTGGCGATTGGCGTGCTGCTGTCCGCTGTTGCAGTCATCGCCATCGCTCGGCACCGCCGCGACTGCCTGGCGATTGTCCCCGCAAGCGAGTTCGGCTGGGCGCAGATGCTGTTTCTGATCGTCCTCTGGGTCCCCGTCGTCGGCGCGTTCACGCAGGCTTTGCCGGGCCTGTCGGGTAGGGGAGTGTTCCTCGTGCAGGCGAGCTTCCTGATTACGGCCAGTTTGTGCTCGCTGATCGTGGTCAGTCTGACCGGCGCACCCCGGCCGGGACCCGCCGAGCCGCGAGGGCCGTCGGATGCATCCTGGGCACTGGGATGGAAGTACTGGGCGTGCCTCTGTCTCGTGCCGATTCTCCTCTACGTCACCGCGTACCTGACGGTTGCCTCCCACGATGGGCCGCTGCCGGGCAGCCAGGTGCGCTTCTCTCGCCCGCCGGCCGCCGAGCCTGCTCCTACTCGCCCTTGATCCAGGACTCGTCAAATCGCACGTGTTTGATCGTCTTGCGTGCCTGTCCCGCTTCGCTGCGATGGTAGCTGTACACCACGTGCAGGTTGCCGTCCGCGCCCTGGATGATCGACGGATACGCGGCCGATGGCGAGCCCTCTCCGCTGGAGCCACGCTCTATGTGCCGCGTGTGGGACCACGTCTTTCCCTCATCTGTCGAGAGTGACACGGCCAGGCTGTGCCGGCCCCGTTCCGTATCGTTGTACGCCAGGACCCAGTGCCCGTTGCGGAGTGTCACGATGTCGGCTCCCGATCCGGGGTTCGGCAGTTCCGAATCCCGCACGGGGCTCCAAGTCATCCCCTTGTCGCCGGATGTGCTGACGTGCAGTCGTTGCGGCGGGGGGCCATTGTCACGCATATACGCGACGAGTGTTCCATCGGTTTTCTTCGCGATGCTCGGCTGGATATTGCCCGCGGCGACCAGTGGCTCGCTGAACCGCCACGTTGCGCCGCCGTCGTCTGTGGTCGCCATCAGCGAGAAGCTGAATCCGTCCGAATACAGCGGCACGATCAGCCGCCCGCCATTCAGCACCACGGCCTTGTTCTTCGTCTGCCAGCCCATGCGCTGGAAATAGGGATACCCGACGTTCGTGTCGATGGTTTCGCCGGACGCCTTGCGCAGCGTTCCCTTGCGGAGCATGTCCTCGCCGCGGGCCTTGGCGAGCAACTGCACTCCCCACGCCGTCCACATCCCCACGGCCGCTGTCGCCTGCGTCGGCTGCGACGCGTAGACCTCCTTCTGGAGATATGTCTCGTATTCCTTGATCTGCCGCTCGATGGATCGGACGAAGCGATCGTCCGGCTGGATGCCGCGCTCAGCCGGATCGCCCGGCTTGACGTGAAGCACGTCCTGCCACGTCCACCGCGGCGGGCCGCCCTGCGCCGTATAGTCCTCGCTGATCCGGTACTTCAGCAGCGAGGTCTCCCACTGGTTCGCAATCACCGTGTACCACATCAGCCACAGCCGGCTCTTCGCGTCCATGAAAAGGATCGGATTGATGTCCGGAAAGCCCGGCGTGTCCGCCATGAGGAACGGCTCGCTCCACTGCGCCGCCCCGGCCTTCAGTCGCGAGCCCATGATCCTCACGTCATCCGCCCACCGCTCCCCAGACCCCTGGAACCACGCCGCCAGCAGGTCGCCATTGGATAACTCCACGATGGTGGACCCGTGGACATGCTCGCCGACTGGCGGGAAGATCTCCACAGATCGATACGCGCTCGCGCTGTTCGAGTCAGGGACAGGTGTTCGCTGTCCACCATCCACATGAACGAGCGGGACGCTCAAAACGGTCAGCACACACGAAATGACTCGCCATCGCCAGAGAAGACAATCGCATCGCATCATCACTGCCCTTTCCTTTGCCGGATTCTGCCGGCCGCCATTGTATCGCCGGCGGGGTGCCCCGTAAATCGCCCGGTACACAGCCATTCTGAATACTCGGGACTGACAACCTGGGTCGTCCGCTGCTTCGAGCTTATCCCGCGAGAGGGAGCATATCAGAACCACATTTCGAGATTCGAGTATGTGATGATAGCGGCCTACCGACCGGGCAGGAAAACAGGCGGCGCTGGGATTCGAACCCAGGAATAACGGTTTTGCAAACCGTCGCCTTAACCACTTGGCTACGCCGCCTAAAGGCTTTCGCTACAGGTAGTTACGAGGATTTCCGGCTGGCTGTTCCGGCCGGCCGCTGTTGCGAAGGCGATTTCAGATCGTTTATGAGTTTACCGCGGGTCGGCCGATAGTACAAGAAAAATTGCGGCGGCTTGCTTGATTTCGCGGTCGGCGGCGGGCGGGCCGGCATGGGCCGATAATCGCCACAGAATCGTGTGGCCCGGGGGCTTGGAGCCCTTGCGTGAAGACGGTATAATGGAAGGTGAAGCCGGGCGACGGGGGGACGGCCGGATAAGGATGCAGCAGGTATGAGAGCATTGAAGAACGAATTAGCATTGACGGCGTTCGCGTGCGTTTTGATTGCCGTGCCGAGTGCGACCTACGCGCGCGTCCACGTGAGCGTGGGTTTCGGCACGCACATAGGATACGGGCCCTACTACGGCTGGTACGACCCCTGGTGCGATCCTTGGTACGGGCATCCGTACGGGCCGGCCTGGGTGTACGATTACAACCCGGTCTTCATCGGTCCGCCTGTGGTGGTCGAGAGGCACGTGGTGGTACACGAGGCGCCGCTGCCTCACCCCCGGCCTGCGCCGACACTCTCGCAAGACGATCAGCACAAGCGAAGCGAGCTGACCGAGCGGCTTCGGATCGGCGATGTGGACAATCGCGCCAAGGCCGCACAGGACCTCGTCCGGTTTACCAACGACGCCAAGACCCGCGAGGCTCTGGAGAAGGCTCTTGGCTCGGACCGCGACGCCGCCGTGCGCAAGGCCGCCGTCGAGGCGCTGGCCAAGCAGAGCGGTAAGAGCGCAGTGCCGGCCCTGAAGAAGGCCTACGCCGAGGATGGCAACCGGGACGTGCGCCAGGCCGCCTACAAGGCCCTCATCATGATCGAGGGCTATTGACCTCCGGGCGATCTGATACCCATTTCGACGGAATTGTGCGCCTCTCCTTGTCACCCCGAGCGCAGTCGAGGGGTCTGGCCGCGAGTGACAGGTGCGCCATACTCATTGGCAGATGTCTCGACTGCGCCGCGCTTTGCTCGACATGACAAACTGCGCAGAACGTCATAGTGTCCAGCCCTTGCGGTACTCGTGCCGGAGGAATGCGTCGGCCTCGGGGCAGCCGACGGCCTTGAGATTCGCCGCATCCCACGTGAGTTTCTTGCCCGTCCGCAGGGCCACGTTGCATAGCAGGGCCGCCTCGGTCAGCGCGCCGGAGTAATCGAAGTTGCACGTCGTCGGCCCGCCCGTCTTGCAGGCCTCGATCCACTCGCGATGATGGCCAATGGACTCGGGGATGAACGGATCCGGACGTTTGAAGTCGGCAAATTTTTCCTGCGGCAACAGCTCGTGCTTGTTGTAGTCCGCGATCAGCATCCCCTTCTCCCCCATGAACAGCACGGCGCTGCCCCACGCGGGGACGTTCTTATCCCTCATAAAGGGTGGGTATCCGCCGCCGTGATACCAGGTGAGCGTGACCGGGGGCAGTTCGCCGCGGGCCGGGTACTGCTGGCGGGCGATGGTCCATTTGGCGGCGCTCTCGGGATGGACGGGGCCCTGGGCCTCGACCGTGGTGGGATGCCGCAGCTTCAGCGCCCAGAAGGCCAGGTCGCAGTAATGGCAGAAGAAATCGCCCAACTGGCCGTTCGCGAAGTTCCACCAGTAGCGCCATTGGAAGGGCGCATAGGCTGGGTTGTATGGCCGATAGTCCGCAGGCCCGAGCCACAAGTCCCAGTCGAGCGATTCCGGCACGGCAGGGCGGTCCGATGGCGCATCAGGTTGTGACATGTCGGTCGGCGTCGGCGGCCCTTGGAAATTGGCGCCGAGCCACACGTGGACCTCGCCGATCTTTCCGATGGCGCCCGTTTGCACCAACTCGACCACGCGGCGGTAGTTGCTCTCTGCGTGGATCTGCGTGCCCATCTGCGTGACGAGCTTCTTTTCCTTCGCGAGATTGGCCATGACCCTGGCCTCGTACACGCTGCGCGTGAGCGGCTTCTCGCAGTAGCAATGCTTGCCGAGCTTCATGGCCATGACGCCGGCCGGGGCGTGCGTGTGGTCCGGCGTGCCGACGACCACCGCGTCGATCCGGCCGTGCATCTCGTCGAGCATCTTGCGGAAGTCCTTGTACCGCTTGGCCGCGGGGAATTGCTCGAACGTCTTGGCCGCGTGCTTGTCGTCCACGTCGCACAACGCGACGAGGTTCTCGCTCGCGACGCCGTTGATATCCTCGCCCCCTCGCCCGGCGACGCCGATCCCGGCGATGTTCAGCTTGCTGTTGGCCTGCGTGCCGCGCACCAGGCGACTATTGGAAAGAATGATCAGCCCGGAGCCGGTCCAGGCCGCGTTCTGCAGGAAACTACGGCGGGTCAGCGGTCGATGCATCATATCACTCCTTATCCATACGACTCTTACACACAATCCCTGCCACCGTACCGCCTGCCCGCCAGCAAGTCAAGCCCGCGAAGAAATGACAGATCATCTGACCGCGAAATCTTGCCCTCGCGACGGCGGGGGACGCGAACCACGCGAAAAGGGGTCATTGGCATGTCATTCCCGCGAAAGCGGGAATCCAGATTCATTGCCTTGCCACAGAGGGCCCCGAGAGCACAGAGACGATGAGAAACCAGCAACCGAGAACCGACAACTGTTTTTCCCTTGTTTTCTCCGCACCCGTCCCCCATTATACTCTCCAGTGGAGCAGCCCTGATGAAGCTGCAACGAATGGGTTGGAGCTCTATATTGGCCGGACAGATGTGGTGAGGGCGACATGAATAGGATGGCTGCGGAAGTCCGAGAGCCAAGAGAAGAATCAGATAGGACAAGGAGAAGATAGGCGATTGTTCCCGGTTTCCCCTGTCAGTGTTAGTTTCCTGGAATACCGAATGCGAGTTTGGCTGACGACAATGTTGGCGGGACTTGGTCTGGGGATTTTTGGTTGTGCGAGCCCGATGATGGAGCCGCTGCCACCACCGACTCGCGAGACCTTTCGTTTCTCCACGAATTACGAAGGTCTGGAAATCGCGGTAGATCCATACTTCGAGGCGGAACGAGTCAGGAAGTTTTTCGGAGCCGACCTGCTGTCACATGATATTGCCCCCGTCCGCATTTCTTTTCGTAACACCCGCCCGGAAGGCGCCTACCTGTTGCAGCCTGAGTCTGTCGCGATGCTCGAAGGTAATGGAATGACAACGACGGCGGGCAATAGCGACATTGTCTCGGATCATTCCAGGAGTCTTGATCGGTACGGAAACGTAATTCTCCCTGGCTCTCTGCTATTTTCACCATTGGCTTTGGTGGGCGTGGTACCATTGGGCTTCGCCCTGGACGAGAGCCGGCGGGACGCCATGGACGTAGCGAAATATATGGAGTCTGTGGGATTTCAGGACCGCCCGCTGTACTCATCTGACTCCAACAGCGGGTTCCTGTATTTCCGTCTTTCCGGCACCAGAGACCTTGAACGAGTCAGCGGCCTGCAATTCGAAATTCGCAACCTGCGTTCACGAGAGGTAATTCCTGTCTCCGTCACAATCAAGAACAAACCTAACTGAAGGGAAAACCATGACCGTACTCACGACCCTTGCCACACGCGGAACGTTCGTTCTCTTGCCTGTTTTGCTCTGCGCATCCTGCGCGACCTCAAAGGTTCGGGTGACAGCCCAGGATGTGGCGGGTCTCGCCGGCAATTCCCCGCCGCCGATCTCCATGCGTGTTGGTCTCTTCATTCCCGAGGATCTCAAGAAATTTAACTGGACCGAGGCTGTTGGCCGCGGTAAGAGCGATTGGCTCACCGGCGTTGAAATTCAAGCCATGATCGACCAGGCTGCGCGTCGAACGTTCAAGGAAGTCGTGCCCGTGACGGCAGCAGAAACGGCCAGGGATTTCCAGGCGAAAAACCTGGACGCCCTTGTGTCGGTTGGCTCCATAAGCGTGTCCGAGGTGCCTGTCACTGGCTCTCGGGTGTTTGGGGAGCGTCTTTACAAGATCGACGTGGTCGGTCAATGGGACGTTTCTTCGCCGGACGGCAAGCGCCTTTTCTTCACCAAACCAATCGGACACGGTGAGACCAAGATGCCGTTCCCCATGGGCCGCACTACCATGAATGAACTGTGCAAGAAAACGTTTGTCCTCGCGTTTGACGATCATTTCGAAAAGGCAACCGCCGAAATCACGGCGAGCGGGTGGTGGAAGGACACCTCCTGGCGGAGCAAATAGGCCCACCTATCATCGCCAAGTTGCTCTTCCTGATGTTTCGCCACATTAGAAACGAGAGGACTCAAACGCTATGAACAAAACTTCCAATCTTGTTGGATTGACCGTCGCGGGCGTTTTGCTGGTCACCACTGTGTCCTGCACCAGTGTGAAGTACCTCCAGGACGGCAAGCAGTATTCCACGGCCTCTGAAGCACTGGCCGCCCAACAGCAGGCGGACAACGCATTAGTGGCCCAAATCCCACCCGCCGCCAAGCGAGTAAAAGGCTCGCTTGCAGTTCTCGTTCCTACAGATGATTACATCGCAGCCAATTGGGTTACCCGCCAGGACAAGGCGACGCAAGACCAAGTGGACTATGTGGCCAAGTCCCAGAAATACGGTATTACAAGCCGCGTGGACGCGATTAGGAAACGCGGCTTGTTCGATGCAGTCACTTTCCGGCAAGCCGTTGACCCGGCAAAGGAAGCTTTCAGCGAGGACTTCGCCCTTTTCCTTCCTGCCACACCCAAGAGTGAGTGGTGGCTGAAGCTAAAGAATCTTCCCGGCAAAGCGCCGATCACCATCGAAACGCCAGTCTCTTCCCTGTCCCCGCTCCAGCGCATAACCTTTTGGCTGGACAGCATTGAAAAGGCCGCCGTGAGCGCACAGTAGCAGGGTTCTGAAGCATGGCAGGAACTGTCTCACCCGCCCCAAAGGCGGGTAACGATGGACAGCCACCGTTTTCGGATATGGTCAGTGCGAAATCAGGGCCGGAGGAGCGGTGTGCATGACGCGCCCTGCGGGCTGTCGCAGGAATCCGAGTTGTCCGCAAGCGGCGGTCAGACGACCTCTTCGGCTTTCTCGTCCCAGCGCACTGTCCGCATCTGGCGATAGGAGGTGATCGCCATGTAGCATGCGACCGCCGAGCGGAAGCCGATCTCGAAGGGACAATTCGGCTCCTTGCGGCTGCGCACGCAATCAAAGAAGTTCTGCATGTGCGTCAGTGTCGCGTCGCCGCCGCCCACGATATCCGTGGCCTTCTTTGCGGAGGTATCGGCGGATTGGGCCGTGGCGCGTCTGTCCTGGGATTCGTAGTGGATTTGGTCGTGGTCGTCGCGGAGGATCGTGCCCTTGTTGCCGAGGACCAGGTCGTCCCCTTCGCCGAAGTAGTGGTTGCCGAACATGGAATTCCAAGTGAACAGCAGCTTCTCGCTCTGAGTCATGGAGACATCCATCGTGTCGGGGACTTCCATCTCGGGCGAGAGGTAATTGGCGCCGGTCATGGTTACGCTGGCCGGGATCTTGAGCCCCATCAGCTTGTACCAGAAGCCCACCTGATGCACCATGTTCTCATAGACGTTGCCGCCGGCGTAGTCCCAGTAGAATCGCCAGTTGATGACCCGGTTGGCCTCGAAGGGATGCTGCTTGGCTTCGCCCTGGAAGCCGGGCCAATCGACGTGCTGCGCGTCGCAATCGGCGGGGATCTCGCGCTTCCAGCCGCCGTAGGGGGCGTTGCGATAATGGTGCGTGTGGATCGCGGTGATTGTCCCCATCTTTTCCGGGGTAAGGAATTCGCGAGCATGGGCGACGGCGTCGCTGCTGGTGGATTGAATCCCGATCTGGACGACCCGGCCGGAGCCCTGGAAGGCCTTGCGCATCCGCTTGGCGTGGTCCGGGTTGAACGCCATCGTCTTTTCCTGGTAGACGTCCTTGCCCGCCTGGATGGCGGGGATGAAGTTCAGCACGTGCTGGTGCTGGGGCGTCGCGATCAACACGGCGTCGACGCTCTTGTCGTCCAGCAGCTTGCGAAAATCCTGATAGGTCTTGATCTTTGGCGCAAAGGCTTTCACTTCGTCCAGGCGGCGTGTGTAGACATCCGCCACAGCGGCCGCCTCCGTATTCGGGCATTTCAGGGCGGTCTTGAAAATCTCCTGTCCCCGGCCGCCCGCGCCGATCAGGCCGATGCGGATGCGGTCATTGGCTCCCAGCACACGACGCGAGGCAAAAGGTCCCGCCACGGCCAGCGTAGCCGCACCGGCCAGCACACTACCGACAAATTCACGACGAGTAGGCATAAACATCTCCTTACGGCGTTTTCTTCATTCTTACCACCATAAGCCGATTCTACGCCCGACCCAAAGCCGTCGTCAAGGCTGATTGTTTGCTTTGCCACAGAGGACACAGAGAGAGTGAAACCGCGGATGAACGCCGATGAACGCCGACGCCGACCCCGTCATTCCTGCGCAAGGTCCCCCCTCGACCCCCGATCAAGTCGAGGGCAGGCTCTGATCGAGGGCAGGAATCCACATCTTTTAACCGCGAAGTACGCGAACCACGCGAAAACTGCGACAAGCCTTGTTGAGCCGCAGATTACGCAGATTTTCGCAGATTCAATCGTAAATCAAAAATCATAAATCAAAAATCCAAATGCCCTTGCCTTCCCCGCCCGTATCCGCCATAATAGTCCCCAGAGACACACCCCTGGTGCTGCTGCGACAAATGACAGTCGCGGCCCCTGCGTGGGCCGGATTGATGTGGTGAGGCCGAAATGAGTGCAAGGGCCGTTAGGTTTCGAGGACCGAGGGAAGAACAAGACGGCGTGCATAGAAAATAGGGTACGTCCCGCGCTTCCAAGTCGTCGGAATTCCAGGAATGGGAAATGTGTAGGTGTGCCCCCTCTTCGTCCTTCACAATGCAAGACGCGTCCCCTGAAGTCCGTCATTTGTCTACTACTTCTTGCATGGGTATCGCAGGTATCTCTTACCGGTCCAGCGGCGATATAGGAAATCACTATCGACGGCTTGATTCATGCGATGAAGAGCAAGACGCATTTGCTCTATTCCAATGCCTTGATTCGCGGCCAAACAATGATAGAAGACACTCCACGCCACGCACGCTTGAGCATATCCTGGCTTTGTTTCGGGACCCACGATGTAACAAGGATGGCATTTCTTCTGCCTAAGCGCATTGGCGACCGCGACATTGCCAGCCT
>Ga0315284_10011966_pt1 | contig 12355 bp, 11 predicted proteins | sample YL17G09_16_MG_FD_203696 | JGI IMG/M metagenome (GOLD analysis project Ga0315284, IMG submission 203696) | Sediment microbial communities from Yellowstone Lake, YNP, Wyoming, USA - YL17G09_16 | ecosystem: Environmental > Aquatic > Freshwater > Lake > Sediment | place: USA: Wyoming | collected...
GCGGGCGGGCGCCGGCCCCCGCCGCGCCCCCCCCCCCCCCCCCCCCCCCCCCCCCCCCCCCCCCCCCCCCCCCCCCCCCCCCCCCCCCCCCCCCCCCCCGGGCGGGGTCTGTCGGCGCGGCGCGCCCTCGTCTGTCTCTCCCGGTTCGCACAACCCCCCCCCCCCCTCTCTCTCGCCTCCCCCCCGCTACAGCATGTTGTCCAGCGAGGCCGGCAGCGTGCCCCACAGGCGCTCGTCCCGCCCCCCGCGCGCGCGCAGCCACGCGGCGAGCGGCGTGCGCGACACCACGTCCTCCGCCTCCACCGCCGCCAGGAACTCGTCCAGGGAGACGCCGGCTTCGTGCACGTCGAGCGCGGTGAACACTGGGGGTGCGGGGGGGAGGGGGTGAGGGGGGCAGAGGGGGGGCCGAGACCCAAAACAAACAAAGGGGCGCCCCCGCCCCTCCCCCCCTGACCTGCCGCCACCGCGCGCTCGTCCAGCGGGTCGCCCGCCGCCCGCGCCGCGTCCGCGAACTCGATCGCGTCCAGGCGGCCGTTGGCGTCGCGGTCGAAGGCGTGGAAGAGGTCGATGAGGGCGTCGCGGCGGCGCACGCGGCCGCCGTCGTCGGCCGGGCCGCCGGACGCGGCGCGGCCCTCGCCGCCGCCGAGGCTCCCCACCTCCAGCGCTTTGCGGCGCCCCAGGGCCGCGACGAACTCGTCGACGCCCGAGGCGTAGAGCAAGGAGCGGACGAACGTTTCAAACCGCGCGCGCGCGTCGGCCGACGGCGACGCGGCTTCCGCCTCGTAGTACCGCAACGAGTCCACACAAGCCGCCGCTTCCCCATCATCGTCCAGGACCGCGCAGAGCGCCGCCACCTCGTCGTGGCCGCGCTGGAGGACGGTGGGGGGGGGGGCCGCCCGCTCTTCCGGCGAGAGGGACAGTTTGTGCGGGGGGAGGTAGGCCACGGGGCGCGCCTTTTTGGGAGGGGGTTTGGCGCGCGACACGTGGCGGACGTGGGGCTTCTGCAGGGTGGAGGAGGGTGGGTTGAGAGTGGGGGAGGGTGGGTTGGGAGAAATGGTGGGGGATGGGGAAGCGGGGGTCGGCATTGCGCCACGCGCGCCGCGGTGCCCCCGCCACCCGTGTCATTCGCGACGCTGTCGACCATCCGCGCCCTGTGGACAGGGCGCGAGGGCGCGAAGGGCGACGGCGGGCCGCACCGCGCCGGCATGCCACTGCGACGAGGCGCACCTTGCCGCCGTCGGGCGCCGTCGACTGTTCGGGCGCGCCGCCGGCGCGCGGGCGCATGGAGCCGCGCATCGTGGGGCGGGCGAGGAGTGTGGCGAGGGGCGCGGCGTCGTCGCCTCCTCTCTACTCTCTCCCGGATGGAGTCTCCTCGCCCCTCAAAACGCCCGCGCGCGGGCGAAGCCGACGCCGGCACCGGTCCGGCCACGCCCCGGCCGCCGCGGCGGGCTGCGGTGCCCGCGCGGCGTGATGGGGTGGCAGCGGGGACGGCCGTGGCGCGCGGCCCTCCGCGCCCGCCCCCACCTCTCTCCACCCCCTGGACGCGCGACTCCCTGGCCGCCGCCGCCGCGTCCCTGGCAGCGTCACACCCAGTGCTGGCGGCCCAGGTGGCGGCCGTGCCGCTGGAGGCGGTCGAGGCGCGCCTGCTGCCGAGCGCGCGCGGCACCGACGCGCACTTCTCCACGCTCGCCCGCTCCATCGTCGCCCAGCAGATCTCGGGCGCCGCCGCCAAGACGATCGCGGGGCGACTGGTGGCGGCCGTGGGTGGGGCACTGACGCCGGGGGCGGTGGTGGCGGCGCCGCTCACGGCGCTGCGCGGCGCCGGCGTCTCCGAGCGCAAAACCTCCTACCTACTGTCCCTCGCGTCCGCCTTTACCGACGGCCACCTGGCGGGCGACACTCTCGACGCCCTGGCCGACGCCGGCGACGCCGCGGCGCTCGCCGCCGCCCTCACCCGTGTGCGCGGCGTCGGCGCCTGGACCGCCGACATGCACGCCATCTTCCATGTCGGGCTGCCGGACGTGCTGCCGGTGGGGGATTTGAGCGTGGCGCGGGCCGTCCGTGCGGCCTTCGGAGCGCTGCCGTCCGCGGGCGGCGCCGAGCTGCGCGCGCTGACCCAGGGCTGGGCGCCGCACCGGTCGCTAGCCTCGTTCTATTTGTGGCGGCTGCCGGCACAGGCGGCGGCGGGAGGCAAGAAGAAGAAAATGGAGTGAGCGTGTTTGTTTTTCGCCTGCCCGCCACCCTCACCACCCTCTGGCGCGCCTCCCATGCCTCGCCATGCAACCCTGATCAATGTTCCAGTGCGCCCCCCCAAGTGCGGGGGCGCGCGAGGGACTCGGCCCGCCGCCACCCCTCGTTCACCCGCCGCCGCCACCCCCACCCCCAAACCCGGTGGCCAGCGCCAGGAAGACGGCCGCCACGGACGTGGCGTAGGAGAGGGCCAAGCCGCGCGTGCGCACCGCGGCGCGGCGCACGGCGCGGCGCCCGGCGGCCGACGCGACGCGCTCGGGCTCGGGGCGCCATTTGGCGGCGCCGGAGCCGGGGTTCAGGTGCCTCGCGCCCCGGAAGGGGGCGGCCAGCAGTTTGGCGAGGATGCGGGGGGGGGAGAGGTAGCGGAGGCGGACGGACGCGGCGCGCCGCGCGACTGCCGACCGCACGCGCGGCGCCAGGTAGGCAGCCGCCGTCTCGGGGTGCTCGGCCAGCGCGTTGAACACCATGGCGCGGGCGCGAGCGGCGGGGTCGGTGGAAGGGCTGAAGACGGGGGAGGGAGGGAGGAGGTGGGCGGCGCGCGCGGCGCGGCTCCCCTCTCACCCCCCTCCACCCGCCGCCCCCCACCTCTCCACTGTCCCCTGCAGCAACAAGGGTGTGAGCAGCATGCCCGGCGACAGCAGGTGCCAGCCGACGCGCCCCGCGGGGGCGCCGGCCGCGCGCGCGGCCGCCGCTTCGGCGGCCAGGCTCTTGGCCGCCTGCCGCAGCGCGGCCTTGGTCGCGCCGTAGGCCGCGTAGCCCGGGGTCGCGCCACCGTTCGCCCCGGCGCCTTCCACGAAGCAGACGTGGCCGCCGCGGGGTTGGGCCGCAAGGCGCGGCGCGACCAGCCGCGCGGCGAGCAGGGCGCCGGCGAGATTGGTGGAGATCACGTCCGCGACGGCGTCCGGCGTCAAAGAGTCTATGGGGGCGTAGCCCGCGGAGGCGGCGGCGTTGTTGACCCAGAGGTCGATTCCGCCGTCCCCCGCGGCGCCAAACACCGACTCCACGAGTCGCCCCATGGCCCGCGCGTCGCCGCTGACGGCGCCGGTGACGGCGATGACCCGGCCGGCGCCGGGGCCGGCGCTGGCGCGCACGTCGGCGGCCGCGGCTGCGAGCGCGGGCGCAGACCGCGCGACCATCACCACGGCGTCCCCCGCACGCGCCAGCTCGCGCGCCAGCGCTTTGCCCAGGCCACGGGACGCGCCGGTGACGACGACGGTGAGCGGGGCGGGGGGCGGGGCCCAGACGGTGGCGGCCGCAAGCGCGGCGGCCGCCCCGTACACGGCGCCCAGCGCCGCCCCCGCGGCGACGCCCGCGCCGGGCGGGAGGTGCAAGGACGCGCCGGACGCGTCCAGGGCGGCCTGCATGATCAGGGCGGAGGCGAGGACGAGAGCAAAGGGGCGCGCAGGCGGCGACGGGGCGAGAGAGGAAGAGGGTTTGGGCGCCGCGTCGCCCTTGGCCGGCGGCCGCATTTTGGCAGGCGTTGGGCGTTGCTTGGGTTGCGGCCGGGCCGCGGGCGGAGGCCGGCTCGGGCGTTGGCCGGGCGTCGGCGCCCATGCCGACGCGGCGCGTGGCCATGGGCGCGCCGCCCGCATGCCCGCGCTAGCTGTCTAAGAGTTGTCTCGGGCGCCTGTTGGCGGGCGAGGAGGGCGGCCGGGGCCGCTGTGTGTGCAAAGAGACTGGGGCGCAGCGTCGACACTCCGTCCAGCGAATGGCGCCGCCCGCGGCCCCTCCTCCCGCCTCTTGGTGGGGCGATTCCGCCCGCGTAATCGCCGCCGGCGGAGCCGCGGGAGCCGCCGCTCGCACTTTGGTCGCCCCCTTCGACCGCGTCAAGCTCCTCGCCCAAATCGGGGGCGGCTACGACCCCGCCCTGCGCGCCGCGTGCAAGCCCGGGCCGGGCGGGGGGGCGCTGGCGTCGGCGCGGGCCATTGTGGCCGCGGAAGGGTTTCGCGGGCTCTTTCGAGGCAACTCCGCCGCCCTCGCGCGCACTGTGCCCTATTCAGCCACCCAGCTGAGCGTGCACGATGCGCTGAAATCGTTGCTGGCCGGCGGGGGCGGAGGCGGCGACCCGGGCTTCGCGCGCGCGGTCGCGGCCGCCGCCGCCGCCGGCTGCGCGGCGGCCGCAGTGTCCCACCCGTTCGACACCCTGCGCCTGCACATGGCGTGCGAGACGTCCACGTCCACATCCACATCCCTTGCATCCGCCGCGCGGGCGGCGGTGCGGGAGAGAGGGGTCGGCGCCCTGTACCGCGGCCTCGGCCCCGCGCTCGCGGGCGCGGCCCCCTTTTCCGCCGTCACCCTGGTGACATTTGACGGCGTGCGAGGGTTGCTGGCGGCCAGGAGAAAACTGGGCGCGCCATCGTCCGCGTTCGAGGCGCCGGCCGCCGGCGCGGTCGCCGGCGCGGCCGCCGCCACCCTCACCTACCCCCTCGACACCCTGCGCCGCCGTCAGCAAGTCCCCGGAGCGCCGTCCCTGTCCGCCCTGGCCGCCGCGCGCGCCCTGCTGGCGTCCGACGGCGTCGTGGGATTCTGGAGAGGGTGGCACGTCGCCACCGCCAAGCTGGCGCCCCAGATGGCGGCGCGGCTGGGCGCCTACTCGGCGCTCAAGCGCGCGTTGGGGGTGGGGGAGGGGGAGAAGGGGAGGTGAGGGGGTTTAGAGTTGGTTTTTTTTGCGACACGCGGCGCGGCCGACAGCGACGCCCCCCTCCCTCACCCGCCGCCGCCCGGCCCGTCCACCACCCGCGGCGGCGCGGGCGGCAGCGGGTCGTCGGCGCCCGGCGGCACCGCGCTCCGGGCGCCGTCGTCGGCCGGGCCGCCGGGCGCAAACGTGAGCTCGGGCGCACGGAACTTTGGGCCGTAGTGCCCCGCCCAGAAGGCCGTGTCCCGCCCGCCGAGCACGACGACGACGCGGCGGGCACCGGAGGGCAGGGTGAGGGTGAGGCGGACGCGGGTCCAGGCGCCGCAGCGCGGCGCGCGCGCGCCGGTTGCCGCGACGGCGAGCGCGCGCCCCGCCCAATCAAACGCCGCGGACCCGTGGTAGGGCGGCCACGCAAAATCGCCGCTGTCGGCGACGAGGGACACGGACGCTTCGGCGCCGGAGTCGGCGCGGGCGGCGACCCACACAGTCAGAACCAGCGCCGGCCCTCCATCCAGCCACGCCACCGCTTCCTCCTCGCCCCACCCCCGCTCTGTCAAGGCGGTGACCAGGTTGACGTCTTGCGCCAGTTCGCAGTGCGCGAACGAGGCGGCGACGGCGGCGGGAGGGGGGGGCGGGCCGCCAAAGCGCGGCGGGCGGAGGACGCGGCCGGCCGGCGCGGGCGGCGCCCCCTCCGGCTCGGGCTCCACCGCCCACCCGTGCCCGCCGTGGCACACGACGCGCCAGGGAGAGGCTGCAGGGGAGAGGAAAGGTGGCGTCGGCGCACGCGACTCCGGCGCCGACCCCGGCCCGCCCCCCCGCCCTCCTCCCACCGTCGCGCCGGGGCAGCCACGCCCGCATGGCCCCAGCGACACCACGAAACGTGTGCGACCCGCGCAGCAAGTTGGTGGCCGCGAGGCCGGCCCAGGCGGCGGGCCAGCCGCCGGGGAACGCGCCCGCGTCGGCGCGGCGCGCGAGCGTCTGCGGGAGCGGCCGCGCAAACCGGGGGCGCCACGCGTCCCCGCCACGGGCAACGGCGGCCAGCCGCCGGCACGCCGCGGCGGCGCGGGCGACGTCGGCGGGCGGCGCGCGGTCGAGCACGAGCACGAGCGCGGCGTCGGGGAGGCCGGCAAACGGGTCGTCGCCGCCGGGCTCCCGCGCCGCCGCCGCCGGCGCCGCGGCCGCGGCTCTGACCGCGGCCCGACCCCGCATCCAGTCGAGGAGGGCGGTGGACGCCGTGGCGGGGGGCGGGGCGGCGCGGACAGCGGCGGGGAGAGTGGGCATGCGACCCGACGGCGTCACTCTCCCCACCCGCCCCGGCCGGCGGTTCGCGACCCCGACACCATGTGCGCGCCCCCCACGGCCCCGCCCGCGGGCCCCGGGATCGCCCCAGAGGCGGGAACGAAGCGCCAACGCCCTCCCCGCCACACCCTCCTTCCTCAGGTCCAAGGTCACGTTCAAGGTGACGCTGACGTCCGACCCCAAGCTCCCCTACAAAGTGTGAGTGGAGGAGAGGGGAGGGGAGGGCGGGGGGCGCGCATCGCATCGGGCGCGCGGCCAACCCATTCCTCCCCCCACCCCTCTCAGCTTTGCCGTGCCCGAGGCCGCCCCGTTCACCGCCGTCCTCAAGTACGCGGCGGAAGAGTTTAAAGTGCCCGCCGCGACGTCTGCCATCATCACGCAGGACGGGGTGGGCGTCAACCCCGCCCAGACCGCGGGCAACGTCTTTCTGAAGCACGGGTCCGAGCTGCGGCTCATCCCGCGGGACAGGGTCGGTGGGAGGGCGTGAGAGGTGCAACGTTGCGCGGCGCTCGTCTTTCTCTCCCGCCGCGGCGCTCCCGGGCGGTGGAATGAATGGGACGGGTCACAGACGGGCGCCGGGGACGCGCAAAAACACGGGGGGAGCCACCACCTCCCCTACCCCTACCCTTCACTGACCGCGAGCGCGGCCGCGGACGCGCCGAGCTCCCCGTCCGCCCCCAGCGGCGCCGCGCGCCAGGCGCGCACACGAAACGGGGGCAGAGGCGCGTCCGGGGAGCTCCCGGGCGCGCGGGCGCGCACGCAGAGGGCGGCGACGTGCGCGGCGGTCGGCGCGAGGAGAGCAAACCGCCACTCCCCTCGCCCCTCCCCCTCCCACGTCACGAGGCGGGGGTTTGGGGCGCGCCGCAGCCCCGGCACCGCCGCCTCGAGCGCGGCCGCGGCCGTGGCCCCCTCGCGGAGCGCGAGCGGCGCCGACGCGAGCCCGCCGGCGCGGATGCCGTGCCCCGTCGCCTTGACGTACGCCTCCTTGAGCGTCCACAGGCGCACAAACTCGGCGTCGCGCGCGGGGCCGGCGGGGAGCGATTCCAGGGCCGCCACGTCGGCGCGCGCAAAGTGGCGCCGCGCGACGCGCAGACACCCGCCCCGCGGCGCCCTCCCCGCCGCCTCCGCGTCCAGGCCGACCGCCAGCCCGGGCGGGGACACGGCGACGCCCAGCAGGCCGGGGGTGTGGGTCAAGTTGAATTCCGGGGGGGGGGGGGGGAGAGGGGAACCGGTGTCGCCGCCTCGCGCCGCCAGCGCGGGCTTGCCCGCCGGCCCCCGCTCAAACTCCAGCTCGCCCGCGGGCGTGCCGGCGTACTTGGCCAGCACCCAGCGCACCAGGGCGCGCGACAGGAGGGCGCGGGAAGCGTCGGCTGGGGCCGCCGCGCGAGCTGCGTCCGCCTCGCCCGGCGGCACCAGGCCGGATGCCTCGCACTCGGCCGCCAGCCTCGCCGCAGCGTCGGTGTCGCCTTCGGGCAGCCACCAGACGTGCACCTCGCCGGGGGGGAGGCGGAAGGGCGGGAGGGAGACGGACAGCGGCGAGGGGTGGCGAGTCGGCTCCGCGCGCGGCGGCGCGACCGATGCGAGCCTGTGGCGTCCGCCATCTCGCGCTGGCACGCGCGGCGCCGCCCGCGCGGCCGCCGCGAGCGCGGCGCGTGCCGCCGCCCGCATGCGCGGGCGCCCGGCCGCCGCGGCCGGACCGGGAATCGGAGAGGGGCGCCGCCGCCGACGCGCCGCCGGCGGCGCGGTGGGCGGCGGGAGGAGAGTGAGGGCTGCAGCTGCCGCGCGCCCGTCTAGCCGCGGCTCTCTCAAGTTTCGTCACACACCCAGCGTCTTCGCCAGCCACCCCGCTTCCGCCGCCACCGCGGCCGCGTGCGCATCCCCCCGGTACACCTCAAAGTGAGCGGCCTCGATCTCCACGAGCGTCACCCCCTTGTTCTTCCCCGCCAGCTCCCGCGCGACGCCCGGCGGGCACTGCGTGTCCCGGGTTGCGACGATCATGAGCACAGGCGCCGTGACCGCCGGCAGGGCGTCGCCGGGGGAGTAGCGCGCGATGTCGAGCGCAAACCGCGCGCGGATACGGTTTTGCCAGCCGCCTTGGTAGACCGCGGGGTGTTTGGAGAAGTATTCGGCCAGTTCGGCCTCGCTGTGGGGAGGGCGGGAGGGTGTGTGGGAGGGGGAGGAGGGGGAGGCGGTTGCCCCTCCTCTCTCTCTCTCTTCTTCGTACTCGAGCTGCATGAACGCCAGATCCCCTTTCCGCCCCGCCAGCGTGACGTACGCGGGCCCCAGGCCGGCCAGGGACCGGGCGACGTCGTGCAGGCCGGCGCGCGCTAGGCGGGCGACGCCGGCGGGGCCGCGCGCGGCGAGCGACGCGCGCGAAGCCGCGCGCCCGGACAGGTGCGGCACCTGGGACACGACGGCGGCGACTTCGTCGCCCAGGACGGCGGCGGCCGCGATGGCGTGGCCGCCGGCGAGGGACGAGCCCCAGAGGGCTGCGCGCGCGGTGTCGACCGACGCGCCGAGGTTGGCCTTGACCCAGCGCGCGGCCGCCACAAAGTCGGCCACGTGGCGCGACGGCGACGCCCAGTTGCGGGGCTCCCCGGTCGACCCGCCAAAGCAGCGGTAGTCGAGCACAAAGCACGCGATCCCTTTTTCCGCAAACGCCGCTGCAAAAGAGTGCAGCCCCATCTCCTTTTGGCCGCCGATGCCGTGCCCCATGATGAGGACGGGCGGCTTGGTGTTGGCGGGGAGGCCTTTGGGTAGGTAGAGCCACGCTTCGCCGGTTTCTGAGGGAAGAGGGATGGGCCACGTGACGGGCGTGGCGAAGAGGCGCGGCGGTTGGCGCCCAAATCGCCCGCCCCCAATCGCACCTCCGTTGAGCGGAAAGTGGACTGTCGTCCGCGCGTAGGCCGGCACGTCGAGCGAGGCGGACGACGCGGATGGCGAGGCATCGTGGACGAGCGGCGTGAGATCAACCCCCCTGTCCCACGGCGCCGCGATCGCGGCCGCCAGGGCGGCGGCCGCCAGGGCGGCAGCGACGGCGAGGGGCGGCATTGAGGGCCGTTGTGTGCGCGCCGCGCGCTCGGCCCGCGTTGCAGGGCCGCCCCCTCTCCTCCTACTTCCTCCTCGTTCTCTTCACTCGCTGCTGCCGTCGTCGTCCGAGTCGGCCTCCTCCAGCCACGTCAGGAAGGGCGCCGCGCCCGCGCGCACGGCGGCCGCGGCGTCCGGCGGCACGCCGAGCGCCGCCGCCGCCTTCTCGTTGGCGCGCCACGCGAGCATCGCCTCCTCCTCCACCGCGTCCCCGTCGTACAGCTCCTTGAGCGCGAGCGCGGCTTGGGGGGCGCGGGCGGGGGCGGCGACGCCGAGGGCGCGCTCCAGGCCCGCCAAGAGGGCCGCCTGGCGCGGCGGCGCGCCCTCGGCCCATGCTTTGAGCGCCGGCGCGGCCGCGGCGGCCGCCGCGCCCAGCTTGGGAGGGGCGTCCGGGGCAAGAAGAAGGGCTTCCACCAGGGCGGCGGCCGCGGCGCCGTCGTCCGGCGCGGCTTCAGACGCCGCGGCGGCGAGCGCGGCCGCCCCCCCCCCGCCCGCCGCCGCCGCGCGCACCGCCTCGACCGCGCCCGCGTGCGCGTCCACGACCGCGGGCAGCACCATGGCCGCCATCGCGTCGGTGAGCTGCTCCTTGGCGCGCGCGGCGGCGGCGGCAGCCGAGGTGTCGGCGGCCCAGACGACGTCGTCGCCGTCGTCGTCGCCGCCGTCGTCCGACCCCGACCCGTCGTCCCTCCCCCCGCTCGCGCCGCGCGACCGGTCCCGGTCCCCCCCCTCGGACCCGTCCGCCGACTTGGATTTCCGCGACGCCTTTTTGGGCCCGTCCTTGGCCTTTTTCTCCTTCTCCTTTTTTTCCTTCTTCTCCCTCGGCGCCACGGCGCCGCCGGCACCCCCTTCCGCCGCCACATCCAACCGCTCCGCCTCCAATTTCTTCAGCTTTTTCTCCGCCTTGGACGACGTGTCGTCGGGCGGGTTTTTGACGATGTACGTGTTGAGCTTGTGCCGCATGTCGACGTCGCTCGTGTGGCCGCACGCTTTGCACTTGAGGCCGATGGCGTCCCGCCTCACTTTCACCACGGTCTCCGGGTTGCCGCACGAGTAGCATTGGACGTACTGCGCGAGAGGGAGGGGGTGGGAGGGTGTGCGGGGGACGGGAGGGCGAACGCCGCGCGCGCGCGCATCGTGCCCGCCCCCGCTCTCCTCGCCTCGCCTTTTTTATGAAGCCTTCCAGGTGTTCGACGAGCTTGGACGTGTCGTGCGCGCCGTTGACGATCGAGTTCCCCGTCTGAGGGGGGAGGGGGGCGAGGAGGGGACGGGTCGGCGCGCGCGCGCGCGCGCGCGGTGCGGCGTCGACCCCCGCCTCCCTCGCCCCCGCCCGCCCTCCCCCCTGTCCCGCACCTGCTTGTCGAACTTGGTCTGGGCGCCCAGCTCGCACCCAAAGTACTTGACGATGTCTGGAGACGGGGGCGAGGGCGGTGGCGGGGTGGGGCGGCGGCGCGGCGCGGCGGCGCGACCACCGTCACCCCGCCCTCTCCCCTCCCCCTCGCCCTCACACTCAGGCGGCCGCTCCAGGGCTTTGGCGATGTCCACGGCGTTGACCACGTTGGTCTTGATGCCGTTGCCGCGGCCCTCGATCTGCGAGACGAGACGGGGCGAGGGTGAGCGGGCGGCGGCGGCGGCGGCGCGCCCCATCGCCCCCCTCCGCCCTCCGTCCCATCGTATCCTCACCCGAGCCTGCAAGCGCGGCATCTTGTACCTGCGTGGAGGGGAGGAGGGAGGCGTGAGGCGGCGCCCGCGGCCGCGGACCAGCGGGGCGCCCCGCGCCGGTCCGCGCCGGCCCCGCCCGACCGCGCCGCGGCGCCACCGCCCTCCAGCAGCCTCACACCGCCCGTATCCTGCGCCGCGTGGCGCGCGCTCACCGGTAGAAGACGTCGGCCGCGTTCTCGTTGCCGATGTTGATCGTCGCCATCGTGAGAGCTTGCGTGCGCGCGCGCCGGCTCGAGGGTGGCTTCTCCTTCGGTCTGGCTACGCGCCAGCGGCGGCGGCGGACGCGGCGACGGGCCCGGCGGGTGCAGGGAGCGCGGCCATGCGCGGGGCGGCGGCGGCGGGGGGGCGCCGGGCATGCACCGCGGGCGCGGTGCAAAGGGGGCGAGGGGAGGGCGCGAGGGCCGCGGGGAGAGGGCGGAGTGAGGACGGCTGGCACCGCGCGTCGGCCGTGCGCACTCGCGCGCGGCGGGCCCGGCCGCCGCCTGCTCGCGCCCACCGCCCACTCGATCAGAGATCGAGACCAGGCTCAACAGCCGCGCGCGCCGCATCCACCGCGCCTTCGTCGGGAGGCGACCGCCCATCGCAGCCCCGCCGCGCTCGCCCACCCGTCCCCCACCGCCCCATGCTCCCCACGTCGGCCCCTGCCGGCCGTGCCGCCACCGCCACCGCCCGCCCCGGCGCCGCCGCGGGCGCCGTGCTCGCCGCGTACGCGCGGCGCGCGGCGCGCCCCGCGCAGTGGGACGTCGAGTGAGCGAGAGAGGGGAGAGGGCGGTGTGGCGGGCGGGAGGGGGGGACAGAGGGCGCGTTGTCGACCGACACCCCACCCCCCACTCGTTCGCCCCTTTCCCAGGTACGCGTGCTGGACCGCCCTGCAACTCCTGGCCTCCCCCAAGACCGCGTCCCGGCACGCGGCCTACCACCGGTCGGCCCACGGCCGGTGGGCGCGGGACGACCCGGCGTTTGCGGCGGGGCTCGCGCTCCTGGCCGCCGGCGCGACGGCGGCGCACTGCGCCGCCTTTGGCCGCTCCGGGTCCGCCTGCGTGCGGGCGGTCGTGGGCGCGGTGGTGGTCGACTTTGTGGGGGTGGGGATTGTGCTGGCCACGGTCGGCTGGTGCGGACGGGGCGGGGAGAGGCGGGGAGCGGGCGCGCGCGCGCGCGCCGCAGCGCAGCGCGCGCGCGCTCTCCCGACGCCCTCCCCCCTCCCCCTCCTTCCAGGCTCGTCGCCAACCACCTGCTGCGGCACAAGGCGACGTCCGCGTCCGCGGACGACGGCGTCGAGTGGTGGGAGGGGGGGGGGGGGGGGGGGGGGGCAAAAGGGGGGGGGCCCGGGCATAAACTAAAAAAAAAACGCACCCGCCCCCCCCG
>Ga0315284_10011967_pt1 | contig 12355 bp, 14 predicted proteins | sample YL17G09_16_MG_FD_203696 | JGI IMG/M metagenome (GOLD analysis project Ga0315284, IMG submission 203696) | Sediment microbial communities from Yellowstone Lake, YNP, Wyoming, USA - YL17G09_16 | ecosystem: Environmental > Aquatic > Freshwater > Lake > Sediment | place: USA: Wyoming | collected...
TATTTTGCAAAGATAGCTCTGGCCGTTAATAAATAAGGTCATATCCTATTTTTCTATGGTTTAGCTTTCCATTTTACGAGGTTTTCCTTTAGGACGTCTATCTATAATAATACCTAAAGCCTCAACCTTCTGGTTAAGAAAACTCCTCATGCCCCACAAGTTTTTTGCTAAAAGTTACCGAATGATTGAGCTAGTACATCTACCCATTTATCTAATTTAAAAGTAAAATATTAATTGTCTAAGAAAATGGCCTGTGTCTATTTATTTTAATATGTTTCGTAACTTCTTCCTAAAATTGAGCGATTTTTTATCACTCAATTTAGGACTTATTCATTTCATTTACTATTTTTTTAAAGTAACAATAATTTAATCTCAAAATACCTCTTTCTGTTTTCTGGACAAGAAGGGACCTTTTGTTATTTTAAGGAAATTAATTTCTTTGCCATTAGAAATACCATTTGGTTTAAACACGAGTATCAATATAAAAATGACTGCCATAATGACTTGACTTGCTCCATACAACGGCGGAATATGAATAAACCCTAAGTTGAAACTACGTTCAAGATTACGCAGAACCTCTGAAAGTATAGTGATGGCAACGCTTCCAACAACTGATCCACTTATAGAACCTAGTCCTCCTACGATTAGCATGGTAATCACGCTGAAAGCTTTGGTAAAATAGAAAGAATTTGGAGAAAATGACATGATAAAGTGCGCCCACAACGCCCCTGCAATTCCGGTGAAAAAAGCACTTAAGCAAAATGCCAAAAGACGCACTCTTAACTTATTGATTCCAAGAGATTGTGCAGCAATCTCGTTATCACGCATGGCCATTGTTTGGCGGCCAAAAGATGAATTTTTTAATTGCAAAACTACATATATGTTTAAAATAACCCATATCCATACATTCCAAATAGTAGTATAAGAAGGGACTCCTGAAAATGTTCTTGCGCCCCGGGTCACCGTATCCCAGTTAATTAATATAACCCGCACTATCACCAAGAATCCCATGGTAGCTACAGAAATGTAAGATCCATTTAAACGTAGCAAAGGAAGACCAACCAATAAAGCAATTATCATTGATACAAATCCACCGATGAGTGCCGCTGGCAAAAAGGACATTTCCAAATATCCAAGCCAGGGGAATAAGTTAGGTAAATTAACTGTCTTAAGCAAAATAGGCAGTGTCAAAACTGCGGAAGTATAAGCTCCAATAGCCATAAAGCCAATATGCCCAAGTGAAAAAACTCCAGTGAAACCATTGGAAAGATTCAGGCTGACAACTAAAATAATGTTAATACCTAGACCAATGACAATCCTTTTAATATAACCACTTGCAAATAAATTTGTTATGGTTAATAGAACGAATAATATCACAAACATTAGAAGAATTAGTAGCACTTTTTTAAATCGTAGTCGTTCCATATTCGTTTCGCCACCCAGCTTCATTAAATTTTATCTCTTTCAGAGCTTCCAAGAATCCCATTAGGACGAAATATCAACAGGATAATTAAGATGATAAAAACAAAGGCATCTCGAAAGGAAGTGAGTGCTGGAGGTAGAAATCCTTGCAGGAGAATTTCCAAGATACCTAAGGTATACCCTCCTAGTACCGCTCCAGGTATACTTCCTAATCCACCAATCACCGAAGCTACAAATGCTTTCAGCACAGGGTAAAAGCCCATCAAAGGGTCTATCTTGCCAACCCGGGCACTCCATAATATTCCAACAATACCAGCTAGAAAAGAACCAATTGCAAAAGCAGTAGCAATGACATAATTAACATTGATCCCCATTAACCTGGCGGCTACTAGATCCTGGGAAGCAGCACGCATTGAAATGCCAGCCTCTGTGCGGGTGACAAAGAGCGTTAAAAACACTAATAAGATAACCGAAATAATAATGGCAATGATATTCAAACCGGAAATGTAAAGGTGACCAAATTCCAATACAGGATTCAATAATCCTGGCAAGAAAAATGGTCGTGAAGTTGGGCTAAAGAGGATGATTGCTAGATTCTCCAAAAATATTGTGACAGCAAATGAGGTCAGTAACATAGCTACTTCAGGCGCGCCACGGAGTGGTCGATAAGTAACTCGTTCCATAACTAAGCCTGCAATAGTACTGGCTGCTATTCCTGCAATAGCAGCCCACTCAAATGGAATACCTGCTCCCATTAATAATACAGTTGTATAGCTACCAACCATAATCAAATCACCATGGGCAAAATTGATTAGGCGTAGAATGCCAAAAACCATTGCCAACCCAATTGCCATCAAGGCGTACAAACTACCTATACTGATTGCATTTATCCCTTGTTGTAATAAAAATTCAAATGATGTCATAATTTACCTGCCTCTGGAGCTTGACCTAGATAAATCTTTTCAATTTCAGGGTTCGCACCTAACTCCGCAGAGCTACCAGTAAGGACAATATTACCAGTTTCCATAACATAACATCGGTCCGCTACTGTCAATGCCTGGCGGGCATTTTGCTCTACCAACAAAATAGTTATACCTTTTTCATGAAGTTGACGAATGACCTTGAAAATTCCCTGGACAATGATGGGAGCCAACCCTAGTGATGGCTCGTCCAACATTAGAAGATGGGGTTGTGCTATTAACGCACGACCAATAGCTAACATTTGCTGTTCCCCCCCACTTAAAGTGGAACTCATCTGGTTTCGTCTTTCTCTTAAAATAGGAAAAAGGGGGAAAATTTCATCTAGACCTATTTGAAGTCGGCGTTTATCCTTGCGACACACGGCACCCATCCTTAAATTTTCCAGCACGGTCAACCCGCCAAAGATGCGCCTACCTTCAGGGCAATGAACGATTCCTAAACGTACAATATCTTTAGCATCTAATTGGGATATGTCCTGACCTTCGTAATAAATATGACCTGAAGTTGGGTGCAGAATACCGGAGATGGTCATCAGGGTAGTAGATTTCCCTGCGCCATTTGCACCTAATATTGATACCAACTCGCCTTTCTCTACCTCTAGACTAAGCCCTTTTAAGACCTGTAGGTGCCCATAATAGACCTTTACTTGTTCCAGCTTAAGCATTTGCATCTAACTTCCCCAAATAAGATTCAATTACCTGTGCATTATTACGCACTTCTTCAGGAGTCCCCTCAGCAATGACCCGGCCATAATTTAATACTTGAATGCGCTCGCATAGTTGCATTACAACTGGCATATTGTGCTCAATAATAATAATTGTCAATTGATATCGATCACGAATATTGCGGATAAGTTTTAAAACCTCGGCACTTTCATACGGGTTCATCCCTGCAGTTGGCTCGTCCAGGAGAAGCAGTTTTGGTCTCAAGGCTAAAGCACGTACAATTTCCAATCGGCGTTGATCACCATAAGGTAACGCAATCGCGGTAAAGTCTGCACGGTCATCCAATTTAAAAAGTGTTAATTCTTTAAGGACCTCTTGAGTTAACTGTTGTTCATGTCTTATAAAGCTTGGCCAGCTCAATAAAGTAGCTAAAAAATTTTCAGGATTACGCAATTGCTGTGCTGTTTTCACATTATCACAGACCGTCATGCTGGCAAACAAACGGACATTCTGAAAAGTACGTCCTATTCCTAATTTTGCAATTTCATCGGGGGGGAGATGGGTGATATCTTTGCCTAGAAAGTTAATTACTCCATGTGTAGGACTAATATACCCGGTAAGAAGATTGAGAACAGTAGACTTTCCGGCACCATTCGGTCCAATAATTCCTAATATTTCTCCGGAACGCAATTTTACACTATAAGCATCTACAGCTCGCAACCCTTTAAAAACTTTTAAGAGATCATTAACTTCGAGCAGGTACGTTTCTTTGTTTATGCCCAAAATTATATGCCACCTTCTGCTTCCATCATTCCCTCTTTTTTAAATGCATAAAACATCGCTTCTGTATTATATGAAAATTCAATATTCCCTTCTTTATCAATTGCAATAAGTCCTGCATATCCGTTTATTTCATCAAGATCTTTAATTACCCTTTTAACTGCAATTTTAATTCCATCTTTTATGTACAGCATAATTTTAAAAGAAAGAACAACTTTCATAATATCTTCTCCAATTCCCGTTGCAACTGCCCCATAAAGTTTATTTGCATAGAATCCTGATCCAACAATTGGTGAGTCTCCTACTCTTCCACTGCTTTTTAATGCAGTACCACCTGTAGATACAGCAGCGGTAATCCTTCCCACTTCATCAATTGCAACGGATCCGACTGTATCTCCAAATTTTTCTTGAAAGATTTCTTTTGTGCGCTCAGTAATGAAATACTCATTTGGCACAATTTCCATCCCATGATCTTTTGCAAATTCTTCTGCTCCTTCGCCAATTAGAAAATTGTGTTTAGAGGTTTCCATTATTGTTTTTGCAAGTATTATTGGATTTTTTACATGTTTTATGCCTGCAACTGCTCCAACTTTTAATAAAGCACCATTCATAATGCCTGCATCAAGCTCAACTTCACCTTTTTCGGTAAGATAAGCGCCTATCCCTGCATCAAATAAAGGGTGATTTTCGAGAATCTTCACTGCCTCTACAGTTGCGTCAATTGAAGAACCTTTATTACTAAGTATATAGAATCCTTTTTCTGCTGCTCTTTTACAGACTTCTATACGTTCTAGAATTTCGTCTTTTCTGCGGATTTTCCCGGCACCACCATGAACAATAATTGCCTTCACAATGCCTCCTTTTCTTTAAAGTTATATCTATTCCTTTTATCTATAAAGCGCCTAAATTGATTCAGCAACAATATATAATAAAAAATTGTTACAATACTTACAATGAATACTTCATTCCCCTTATCAAATTAAAGATAACGTTCATGTAAATACTTCAATATAAGTATTGTAACAATAATTATTTAATTTCTGGCGACCGGTAATCCCAATCTGTCTTATCCAATTCCATTATGGTTCGTACTACCATATCCACTAACACTTTCCTCATCTTAAGACCTTTTTCAGGTGTTCCTTTAGTTGGGTCACCTGAAGTACCAGTGTTAGTTAGCTCACTAAACAGCCATTTAATATCCACAAATGGTGGCAGATTTGGTACAACTCCTTTGGCCTTAGACATATCGCAAAGCTCCGGGAAAAGTGCAAGGCAGATCGAAGTCTCTCCTTCCCCTCCATGTCCAAGGCCATTCCAAACTTCGAAGAAGTTTGAAGGCAATAAATCACCAATTATTGCCCACCAGGCGTTGAGCGACACAATCTTAAAATCAGAATGAGCAACTTTGACAGAGCGTGCTGCTACCTCAATTGGAGCAATATTACCGTCGTGACCATTCATAATAAAAACTTTACGGATACCTTTACTGTATACAGACTCTAAGATATCTCGTAGCAGAGCAATCTCTGTATCAAATTGTAACGAAACACAAAACGAAAATTCTTTGTAATGTTCGCTGACTCCATAGTTTACAGTTGGTAGAACCGCTGTTTTTGGAACGCGGGCTGCAATATCCAATGCTAGTAGGTATGCGGTTAAAGCATCTGTTCCAAAAGGTAAATGACCTCCGTGACCTTCCAAGGACCCCAATGGTAGAATCACTTTTTCAAAAGGCAAATCCTGGAAATCAGAGGCTGTAAGATACTGAATCTCAAGCGGATTTTTCTTCATGAGTTAACCTCCTTGTATAATCAACCTTTATGGAGCTGGTACTTTTTCTGGAACCCATTCCGACATAAGTGTAAATTTACCGCCCTTGACTTGAATAATAGAAACACCTTTTTGGGGAATGCGGCTACCTGGTTGGAATGTAATTGAGCCGGTTACACCTTGTAGATCCTTCGTTGCTTGCAGTACTTCGCGGATCGCTGTTGAGTCTGTTGAACCAGCGCGCCTTATAACATCTACAATTAATTTTAGAGTATCATACCCGAGCCCGGCAAAAGCATTCTCAGGAGGTGTTTTATACTCAGCTTGATAAGCAGAGATAAATTTCTTGACAGCATCTGTGCCACCTTCTAGTTCCATCAAGGAGTGTGTAGTAAAATAGACATTTTCTGCCCCAGAGCCAGCAATCTGAATTAACAATGGCGTATCATATCCATCACCACCAAAGATTGGTTTATTGATGCCTACATCACGGAATTGCTTAACAATGGTCCCAACATCATCCGGTCCAGAGGAAATAAACAGAATATCCGGTATAGTTGTCATCTTTTTCAATTTGGCAATCTGAGCAGAGAAATCTTTATCGCCTGTCTGATAATTATCTTCCAAGACAATCGAACCACCTAGTTCAGTGAAACGTTCCTTGAAATATTTTCCTAATAATAAGGTGTATTCCATGCCTTTATCGATGAGCAAGTATGCGGACTTGGCATCCATTTTATTAACCGCACATTCTGCTGCAGCTGCTGCCTGTACATTATCACCAAAACAGGCTAAATACAGATAATCAGGCACTTGGGATGGTAACTTCGGTGAAGTAGCACCAGAGGTAACAAATACTATCCCGGCTTTTGCTGCAATCGGCGCTGCTGCCATGACCATATCCGTGTCACTGAAACCGAACATAGCAACTACCTTATCCGTTTCTACCAATTGGGTAGCTGCTTTGCCGATAGTTTCTGCATCAGTCTTTCCATCAAAAGTCACTAGCTCTATTTGCTCCCCTAGTACTCCACCAGCGGCATTGATTTCCTTGGCTGCCAGCTTAGCACCATTAGCAGACGGGACATCAAGAGAAGCTTGTGCTCCCGTAAAATTGTAAATCATTCCAATTTTAATCATTTCTGCTGAAACAACTGAAAAAGAAAATATAAAGATTACCAAAATTAATAACACCAATAATTTCTTATTCATTTTTTTAACCTCTCTTTAATAATTTGATTTTTTAATTAATTTAAGTAAAATCTCTGAAGCTATATTTAATTGTTATTCACCTCCCTCTTTTTTTAATAAATAGATTTAGATACAAGGTTGAAATTACAGGATATATTTACCTTTTTAATTTATTTAAAAAAAGGCTGAAGAATTGGATCTAATTTATAGAACCTATCCTTATGTATACTCCCATTATAATACGTGTAATTTTGAAAAAATCTTATCATGCACGATTATAATTGTCAAATTTTAGAATTGCTTCCCCCACTTTTCCATGTTGAAGAAAAAATGGGGGCATATCCTATTAAAAAACTCCTCTGCTTCTTTAGGTTTTCCGCAGGCCAAGGGCAAAGCCCGCAGCTTAAACAACTTGTTAGACGCTGTTCTGCAATCATTTATTTAAAAACGTATTCATTCTCTATTATGTTCTTCATATTCTCACAATCTGTGAATTTTAAAATATTTATTCCCATTTTTTGAGCAGCATTAATATTTACTTTAGAGTCATCAATGAATAAAATGTTTTGAGGTTTTACATTCACTTTTTTTATGCAAATATTATATATTTTATAATCTGGCTTGCAGACTCTTTCTTCACAAGAAAATATTTTTGTGTCAAAGTAGTGAATCCAATATAAGTTCTTTATTTCTTCAAGAACCTCAAATGTTATATTTGATAATAAAGCCAATTTTATTTTGTCTTTAATAGATTTAATATATTCTATAGTTTCTTTATTAATATCTAACCAACTCTTTAAATCAAATTCAATCAATTTATCAATATCCTTTAATTCGATTTGTTCATCCATTAATTTAATAGTTTTGATCCAATATGTTTTTGCATCAATTAGAGCTGAATCATAATCTTTTCTTTCTTTTGTGTAAAATGAAAAAAATTGTTGTGCTGTAATATTTAATATTTTACACATTTTATTGACAAGTTCCTTATTTTGCTTTTTACTTATTACTCCACCATAGTCATAAACTATGTACTTAATATTTTTCATGAAATCTCCAATTGCAGAATAGCGTCTAACCTTCCGCGCATATACGACGTTCGACGAGGATACTCTTAAGAATTTTGGCTTTGATTTTAATATCATCCGGTTTGATTTGAGCATAAACCACAATCAAGACCGCATACGCCTATTGTTGGATACTTCTTTATTTGGGATTTTTTTAAATCAGGTTTTGTTTGTCCCATGTATTCACCTCCTTAAGGCGGGGTTCGGAATTTCATATAAACAACTAATAATTTAAAAATCCTCTTTTTTGGGGGAAAATTAAATAAAATACTGACACATCCTATTTTTTCTATGGTTTAGCTTTTCCTTTTACGAGGGTTTTCTTTAGGACGTCTATCTATAATAACATCTAAAGTTTCATCCATCCGTTTAAGAAACTCCTCAGACCCCATAGTTTTTCCGCTAAAAGTTACCGAATAATTGACTTAGCACACCTTCTCTATTTCTCTAATTTAAAAGCAAAATATTAATTGTCTAAGAAATGGCCTGTCTGCGTGCACCTGTCTGCGTGCAGGCACGCACAGGCAGAGGTTCGCACAGGCAGGTTCGCACAGGCAGAGACGTGTTGTCCTTATTTATTCAATAATCCTGCCTGTCTAAACTCTCGCTGTACTACTCTATAAACTTTGCCAAATTCAGGAAGGGATGCCATCTGGGAGAAAAGACGTATTTTCCAAAGTTTTTTAAACCGGGTTTCTTTACCTAAAAATTCTTCCCTTACCTCGGCTAATTTTTTTCCTCGGAATTCCCACTTCTCTTCAACAGCCTCAATCAACTCGGCGATATCCACATGCTGATTAGAAGTCAGATACCATATATCATAAAGATCTCGTGGTTCGTTGCGCGCTCTATCTAATAAAGCAACGACTTTCTCTACAGCTATTTCGTTAATAGAATAGGTGCGAATCGCTACATCCTCAGGTAGATCTTCATATTCTTCATATCCCCTGAGAATTATTTTCTCTTCGACAGGATAAACAATTTTTTCCCTTATTGTAATATCTACCTTGACTTCCTTACCAGAAACACTGGGTAGAGGTCCTTCGTATCCCAGGAAAAAGGTATAAGTGTTTTCATGGGTGTGACGATCGTAATGGTGAAAATTTAGCTTGATACCTGAGGAACACGTCGACCTCCTTTTCTCGCAAGCCGATTAGAGAGTAAGGAAAGATTTCGCTGGGGTATCATTGGCTACGTCCTCACTACCGATAGAAGTTCTTCGGGAGATACATTAAGTTGGAGTCTCCACTTTCGCAGAAATTTTCCTTCAGACGGCAAAAGCGGATCTAACCGTACATAAGTGTCGGTTAAATGCGAAGAAAGGATTTCCCAGTCTTCAGAAGTACCGATTTTATAAAGTTCAAGTAAAAATCCAAGTCTACGGATAACAGCGCCTACACCAATCTTTATTGCATAACTGATAAGTCGGTTCACCTTTACCTCCTGGTGACGCATCCAAAGTCCTTTGGCTACTTCGGTCAGGCCACCGAAATATTCTGGTTGCTTAAGACCATCGATAATTGTACGTTCCAGATCACTAACTTTTACTTTCTCTTGTTTTGTTACCCAGTGGTCACTTATACCAAAGAAAAATCTCTCCTGGTTATAGATAAATCTAAATTCAATACCCAATGCAGTAATAGACCTGCGTGGTTTCAAAGTCGTCACATAAACAACTAATTGAGGCTGAGTAATCCCTCCATGAATTTCCATAGCTGTAGCATGGGAGAGAAAGTAGTCTTTCCCACCCATAATCTCACGAGCCACCACGAATGGGTTCCCTATATACTCGACTTCTTTCCCCAGCTCGAAGGGGACTAAAATAAAAAGTCCTGGTTTTAAACGTGTAACAACTCCTCTATTCACAAGCTTCCGGACAAAACTACTCGAGGATACCTCATTTAAGCGAAGAATTTTCTGTACTTCCTTCAGGCGAAATATAGGCTTATTTTGTTCATAAAGTGTAGTAACCAAATGAGCAGCTTGAGTTCCAAGGGTTTTTAGTTTATTATTTATATAATGCATTTTGTGTCCTCCTAAGCCACATTTTACATTAATAATATAATATTATCAAGATTTTATTATATTTATATTGCAAAATGTGTCCTCACAGGACACATTTTGCATTCAAAATATAATTTTACCCCTTTATTAGAGATTTCATTACGATAGTTTGAGTGCTTCCAATTGGATTTAAAAAATTTCTAACATCTTGAGATTAGACGCTTAACTCTGCGAACCGGGATTCCCAACTCTTAGCCTCATCAATTTCACCCTACACCCTTTTAAAGAAATGGGATGTGTCCCTATTTTATTTACTCTATAATTTTGCTTGGCTTTGAGGGTGCAGAATTTTTTTCCGTGCAAGGTACATTTTTACTTGTCGTTTACACAAAGGGTTGTATGACAAAATATTTACTAAGGTCGATTTAATATTTTATGTGCCCCCACAGTTCTAAGAATAATTAATTTCCCTTTTAAGTTAAAAGTAATTCTTAAACTTTTAGAAGCTCTCGCCTCCCAAATAGAATTTGTTCCTTTGAGTTTTTTTGTCTCCAAAGAAGGATGTTTTAAATCTCTTTCCATTTTTAAGAGGGCTTGATTAATTCTATTTTGAAATTGAAGAGATAATTTTTTATAGTCCCGCCTAAACCTCGGTAACCAGACAAATTTATTTATTGAGTTCATCTATTAATTCCTTAACATTTTTAACTTCTTTGCCTTTTCCTTGTTGAAGTTCTAACTCTGCTTCTTCTTCGGCTTTTTGATGTTCTTCAGTCCAAAACCACATCTGGCTTTTATCGATCAGTTCTTTGGGAATTACTTTCAGTATGTTTCCTTCCATTTTAACTTCCACATAATCTCCGGGTTTACAGTGCAAGGCACTTCTAAACTTTGTTGGTATGGTAATTTGTCCTCTGGGATTTATTTTAGTTAAACTCATAATTATTACCTCCTTTCACATTGTCATAATATCATACTTTCATATTATAATCAAAATATTGAAAATAAATTCATATACTATTTTTCTATGGCTTAGTTTAATAATACCTAAAGTCTCAACCATCTGGATTAAAATCTCCTCAGGTCCTATAGGTTTTCTGCAAAAAGTTATTGAATCATTAAACTAGTACAACCGTTGTTGGAATTCATGTTTTCCAGAAGAAATATTTTATGGAAATTAACCCAATGCCGAGGTAAGGATCCCTACAAGTTCATCCTGGCTGAAGGATACGGGATTGGCACGCATGCTGCTAGATTTTGCTGATTGATTTGCGATCTCGGGAAGGTCTTCTAATTTTAGGCCGAAGTCTCTGAGAGATGGTACCTTTAACCGGAGGCATAGTTCACGAACGAATTTAATACCGGCATCTCTCGTATCCTGTTCAGTCTCGAGTCGTTTTCCGATAAGCCATTCTCCTATTTTGGCATATCGGTCCAAAATTGGGCTGGTTGGCTCTTTGGTCTGAAGAGAGCGAATATTTGCTTCCATCACGTGAGGCAAGAGACAGGCACAGGCAATGCCATGGGGAATAGAATATTTTCCACCCAATGAGCCGGAAAATCCATGAGCTGCTCCAAGACCGGAATTAGCCAAGGCAATCCCGCTCTCCAGACTGGCCAAAGCCATATCTTCCCGGGCGATTGAATCTCCCTGCTCATAAGCTTTAATCAAAGATCTTGCCACTCGCTGAATCCCATCTTGAATCAAGGCAGCGGTGAAGGGCTGGGCTCGCTTAGAGATATAGGGCTCAATGAGTTGAGTAAGAGCGTCCAAGCCAGTGCTTGCCGTGATCTCCGGTGGAAGAGAGTAGGTTAATTCGGGATCGACTAAAGCCACTCGGGGCAAAAGGTATTGGCTCCGGAGGCTTGCCTTTACTCCAGTATTAGGATCTTTTATCACTGCGTTACGAGTGGTTTCGGAACCTGTGCCAGCAGTGGTAGGAATAGCAATCAGCGGAACTGCTGGTTTAGTCAGGGGCTGCCCCTTTCCTATCACTTCCATATAATCTAATAAATTTCCACCATTAGTGAGGAGCACTCCGATGGCTTTGGCGGTGTCGATCACACTTCCGCCGCCAAGACCAATTACTAAATCGCACTCAGCATTAACTGCTTTGACCATATTTTGTTCAATGAGATTTAAGTCAGGTTCTCCAGGAACAATGAACTGAAGAAAATCCACCTTCTTTGCTTCTAAATTTTGTTTGAGATTATCGACGATCCCTGCCTCGCTCAAAGCTCTTTTACCGGTTACAACCAAGGCTCGCTTACCGAAAGATTGGGCAATATCACCTATCTCTCTAAATCGACCAGGGCCAAAAATAATTAGGTTAGCAATAGCGAAATCAAAGTTCATCAGCGTTTCCTCCTCTTCTTATTTTTACTACCAATCTGGGTCGGCTGGAAAGAGACTGTAATGCTTTACGCCCTGACGGGGTTGAGCCATCCAATCTGCTACAGTCTCTTTCCATT
>Ga0315284_10011970_pt1 | contig 12354 bp, 9 predicted proteins | sample YL17G09_16_MG_FD_203696 | JGI IMG/M metagenome (GOLD analysis project Ga0315284, IMG submission 203696) | Sediment microbial communities from Yellowstone Lake, YNP, Wyoming, USA - YL17G09_16 | ecosystem: Environmental > Aquatic > Freshwater > Lake > Sediment | place: USA: Wyoming | collected...
CAAATGTTTTTTGCCCAGGCGCGCCGCGATGTGCTGGCCGTCGAAGGCGAGGTCACGCGGACGTTGGGCGCAGACATTCTCGTCGTCCACCCGACGGACATCCTGGAGAGCGAGGAATGGCTTGATCTGTTCGTGGCCGACCCGCGCATGAAAGCGCCGCTCATTGAAGGCATTAGCTCTGTCATCCACGAGCTGACCAGCGGCGGCGTGCGCATCGCGCTAGAGAATGTTCAGCACTGGCGCGACTCGCGCGGGACGAACGACGTCCAAGTGATGGCGCGGCTGGTCGAGGCGCTGGATTGCCACGTGGCGCTGGACGCGCGGCGCGGCTTGAATCGCCCCAGCCTCTCCCGGTGGATCGAGCTGCTCGGCAACCGAATCGTCGTGATGCACCTGCACGACGCGGAGCGTGTCGGCGGCGTCGAGCATCACCCGCCTGCCGCGTCCGATTGGCGCGAGATCATTCCGCAGCTCGAGCAGACTCCCGCGCAGGTGTATGTGTTGGAAGCGACCGCCAATCGCAGCCCCGGCGCGATCAAGGTCAGTCGGGAATACATTTCCAAGTTGTTGAATCAATAGGCCTGTCAGATCTGGGTGAAAAAGTAATGAACGCACTAGCTGGCAAACTAGAAATTGACACCAGCCTCGTCCGCAAGATTCTCGTCGAGTTCTTGGGTCAAGAGATTGGCAAAGTGGGACTGAGCCGCGCGGTGGTTGGACTTTCCGGCGGGATTGACAGCGCGCTTTCGTGTTACCTGGCGGTCGAGGCGCTCGGCGCTCAAAACGTGCTGGCGATCCGGATGCCGTATCGCGCCTCCTCGCCCGACAGCCTGGAGCACGCGCAGTTGGTGATTGACGCGCTCGGCGTTCCCCACGACACCGTGGACATTACGCCGATGGTCGAGCCGCTGTTCGAGCGTTACCCCGCGCGAAGCGTGACGCAGAATCGCAAGGGCAACGTCATGGCCCGCGAGCGGATGATCATCCTCTACGATCAATCCGCCGCATGGCACGGGCTGGTGGTGGGCACCAGCAACAAGACGGAACTGCTGCTGGGCTATGGGACGCTGTTTGGCGACATGGCCTCGGCAGTCAATCCGCTGGGCGATTTGTACAAGACACAAATCCGCCAGCTCGCCGCCGCTGTGGGCGTGCCGCAGCCGATCATGGACAAGCCGCCCTCCGCCGACTTGTGGGCCGGCCAGACCGACGAAGGCGAGATGGGCTTGATTTATGAACAAGTGGACCGCCTGCTGTATCTTATCGTGGACGAGCGCTACTCGCTTGACGAAGCGGTCAAAGCCGGCTTTGCGCGCGAGTACGTCGAGCGCGTGTGGAAGATGGTGCGCGTCAACTCGTTCAAGCGGCGCTTGCCGCTCATCGCCAAGGTCAGCACGCGAACGATCGGCGTGGACTTTCGCTACCTGCGCGATTGGGGCGTGTGACACTTGCGCCTGCGCGCAGTGCAGGTGTTGCGGATTTCGGAGCAAGAGACAAGTGGGATTCAAGCGCGCAATATTGGCAGCGTTGATGGCCGTCGTGAGCATCAGCCCGGGAGGCAGGCTCTCGTCGGCTCCACCACCGCCTGCCAGTGTTTCACCCCATGTCTTGGCAGCCACCGAAGGCAACGCATCGGCGTCGTTCCTCGTCGTCTTGCGCGAACAGGCTGATCTGCGACCTGCTGCATTGCTCCCCACAAAAGCCGACAAGGGTCGTTTTGTCTACGAGGCGCTGCGGCAAATGGCGCTCCACTCGCAGGCACCGCTGCGGGCTGCGCTCGACCGCGCCGGTATTCGCTACCGCTCGTTCTACATCGCCAACATGCTCGAGCTGACCGGCGACCGCGAGACCGTTTTAAAGCTGGCCGCTCGTCCCGACGTGGCCCGCATCGAAGCCAATCCGCAAATCGCAAATCTGCAATCCGACCTCCCGCCCTTCGGGCGTCCGACCTCCCGCCCTTCGGGCGTCCGCAACTTGCAATCCGTCGAATGGAACATCCAAAAGGTGAATGCGCCAGCGGCTTGGGCCTTGGGCTACACCGGGCAAGGCATCGTCGTCGCGGGACAGGACACGGGCTATCAGTGGGATCATCCCGCGCTCAAGTCACACTATCGCGGTTGGAATGGTATCACGGTCACACACGATTACAACTGGCACGACGCGGTTGCCGGCAGTCCCGCGCCGATTGACCCATACGGACACGGCACCCACACGATGGGCACCATGGTCGGCGACGATGGCGCAGGCAATCAAGTCGGCATAGCGCCGGGGGCCAAGTGGATCGGCTGCCGCAACATGGACAGCGGGGGCTATGGCACGCCCGCGCGCTACATCGAATGTTTCGAGTTTTTTCTGGCCCCCTACCCCATCGGCGGAGACCCGCACACGCAAGGTGTCCCTGAGCTGGCTCCGGCGGTCATCGGCAACTCGTGGAGCTGTCCGCCAAGCGAGGGATGCAGCGTCGGCGCACTCCAGGCGATTGTGGACACTGTTCGCGCGGCGGGGATTGAGGTGGTGGCCGCGGCGCAGAATTATGGATCGGAATGCGGCACGATCCGCGAGCCAATCGGCATTTACACGAACACATTCACCGTGGGCGCAACGAACTCGAACGATACGATTGCGGGCTTTTCCAGTCGCGGCCCGGTCTCTTACAACGACAGCACGTACCGCAAGCCCGACATCAGCGCGCCGGGCGTGAGCGTGCGTTCGGCCTATCCCAATAATTCGTGGGCGTACCTGCAAGGCACTTCGATGGCAACGCCGCACGTGGCGGGCTTGTTCGCGCTCGTGTGGTCGGCTGCGCCGGAGGCGGTGGGCGACCTGGCGGCGACGGAAAAAGTCATCACCAGCACCGCCGTTCACCTGACGACGAGCCAGGGCTGCGGCGGCGACACGCCGACCTCTGTGCCCAACAACGTCTTCGGCTGGGGGCGCATTGACGCGCTGGCTGCCGTTCAGGCTGCGCGACCCGCGCTGCAAATCACGGCGACCGCGAGCGCCGGCCCGATCCTCGTCGGCAGCCTGCTCACGTACACGCTGGCCGTCGCCAACCCTTCGCTGCTTTCGAGCAACACCAACGTCGTCGTGACCAATACACTGCCGACCAACGTGACGTTTGCCGGCGCGTCAGATAGCGGCGTCTATTCGCCGACGGAACGGATGGTAACGTGGAGCGTGCCGACATTGACAGCGCAGACGAACATCAGCCTCACGCTGGTAGTGACAACCAGCGATGTACTCACAGGCGCGTTGATTGTCAACCGTGATTACGGCGCGCGCAGCGACCGAATCACGGACATCGTTGGCGGGCCGCCAGTGACGACGCTCGTCGGCGTGTTCCCCTACGTCTACTATTTTCCGATCTTTTTCGCTTCAGAATAAACATCGCCCCTGCAAAGGTCATGACCTTTGCAAGGGTGAGTTTTCTGCATCCCTCGACAGACTGCAGTCGTTTTGCTTTTGCGTTCAGCGGTCTGTGGTCAACGCTTTTCTATGGCGCGAGCGACACCAAGAGCCACTGCTACTCAACCACCGGCAGGCAGAACGATTCGGTTTGCGCCAGCATCTTGTTGCCGCCGGGCCGATCATAGGCCACCCCGCGGAACGGGCCTTGGCCCATCCGAGGCTGCGCCACCCACCACACTTTGCGAGCTTGTCCGCTCACAACCTCGTCAGGCGTTCCCTTTCACCTTTCGACATTGTGCCAGCCAAAGCTAATTTTCCACTGCACGGCCGTCCAGAGCCCTTGCCAATACACGCCTCGCCACGACCACAGCATGATCGGGATGCGCAGCTCAATTGCGTCTCCTCCAGGCCCGCCTCCAGCCACGGGTAAGGACAAAGGCTTGGGCCAGGGAAGCAAAAAGCGATGGGGACGGCAATCCCAACTGCCATTCCCCATCGCAAGACTAGCAAGCTTGACCCTCTCTCCTACCTCATTACGGCGTTCGTATCACCACTGGCAGATAGACCATATAACGCACCGCGATGGCAACAGTATCTGGCGTGGTGCTCGCCAAGCCCCAGGCGTCGGTGACAGTGAGAGTGAAAGTGAGCACGGTTGATGTTCCGGGTGCGGTAAAGGTGGTCACACTGAGCGCCTGGTTGTAGGTCACGTTCGGTCCACCGGTCTGCGTCCAAGCGTAGGACAACGGCAGTCTGTTATCTGGATCAACACTGGCGCTGCCGTTCAGCGTGACGGTCGCGCTGACGCCGACGGTCTGATTCGACCCGGCCTCGGCGACCGGCGGCGAGTTGGGCTTGAGTGCAAAGGTGGCGGTGACCGACTTGGCCGCGTCCATTGTCACCGTGCATGTCCCTGCGCCCGAACAGATGCCCCCGCTCCAGCTGGTAAAGTCCGAGTTGGCGGCCGCCGTGGCGGTCAACGTGACGGCGCTGTTGTGCTCAAAGTCGGCCGAGCAGACTCCACCACAGTTGATCCCAGGGGGATTGCTCGTCACCGTGCCGGTGCCAGCGCCAGTCTTGTTGACTGTGAGGGTGTGGACGCTGCTGGCGACGACGATCGTGAAGGACTGCGTGGCGGTCAGCCCGGCAGTATCGCGCACTTGCAGGGTGACGGGATTGTCGCCCACGGCACCGCTGCCCGGCGTACCGCTGAGAATGGCTGTGCCATTGCCGGTCCTGACCAGCGTGAGCCAGGTCGGGCTGATAGGAGAGGTGATGGTCAGCAAGTCCCCGACATCCGGATCAGTGGTGGTGATGGCGGTGGTGTAAACCACATTCACAACCGCCACGGTGACCGGCGTGCTGGTAAAGCTCGGCGGGTCATTCATAGGATTGACAGTGATAGTCACCATGGCCAGGTTGGACAGGTTAAAGGTATCGGTGACCCGGTAGGTAAAAGTCACCGGCCCGTTATAGTCCAGGCTCGGAGCGTAGACAAAGCTGCCATCGGCATTGAGCGTAAGCGTTCCGGTCAGGACATTGCTGACCAACACGGCCGAGAGCGAGCCGTTGTATCTGAGGTCGTTACTCAACACGCCCGACGCATCCACCGTCAGAGGAGAATCTTCATTCGTGCTGTAGACGTCATCCACGGCTACAGGCGCGACGTTGTTTACGGTCACGCTTGCCTCGCTACGGTTATTGCCCGGGTCGCTATCCGCCCCAGCGAGGCCAATAGTGGCCGTATTGGTAAAGATGCCGGCCGCCAGCGGCCTGGAGAGCGCGGCGGTGATGGTGATGATGCCTTTCTGCCCTGCGGCCAGGTCTTGCACCACCCAGACGTAGCCGGGGCTGGATTGCGTGATCACTACGCCGCTGCTAAAGACATTGACGCTCGTCACGCTGATCGGCACAGTATCGGTGATGAGCACACCCGTGGCGGTGTACGCGCCAATGTTGGCAAACGCCAGAGTAAAAGTGATAGAGTCGCCGGGATTGCCGCTGGCCGGCATGACGCCCTTGGAAATGGTCAGGTCTGCTGCAGCTTCGTAAGCGCCGAGGTCGGGCTGGCTGCCCTGAGGCCGCGCGATGCCATCCAGGTCAGTGGCGACGCCTGCGTCAACGCCCCGGTTAATCGCGGCTGATCCTGCGGCGATGTGATAGTTCCCCGCGTTGGCATTCACAAAGTTGGGATCGCCAGTATAGTTGTGCGTGCCAGTGACGACGTTGCCGCTTGTATTAGTGGTGTTGCCATTCCACAGCGTGCTTTCCAGCGTCACTGCGCTGCCCGCCTCGACACGGACGCCCACCGTCTGGCTCACCAGGATGGTGTTGGTTATCACCACAGCGCTAGCGCTCCAGACATTGACCCCGCTGCCATCGCCCCCAGTGTTGCGGGCAATGGTAGTGTGCAGCAGACGCGGAGAAGCAGCCTCGACGGCCACCCCGCTGCCGTTAGAATCGGCCCGGTTGTCCGCGACGATTGTGTTCATCAGTGTGCTGCTGCTCTCGGATAGGTACACCCCGCCCCCCAAGTCGTTGGCGGTGTTAGAGATAATGCTGTTCCCGTCGAACGTGGCGGCGCTTTGATACACATACAGTCCGCCGCCATAAAAGGCAGCCGTGTTGGCACGTACCGTATTCCCGTTCAAGATAGCAGCGCTTCTGTACAGGTATAGTCCACCGCCGCTCCGATTGATGGTATTGGACAGCACAGCGTTCCCGTTCAAAGTGGCCGGGCTGGAATCGAGATAAAACCCACCGCCCCGGTCTGCCGTGTTGCTAAACACCTGGCAATTGCTGATAGTAGCGCTGGCTGTGATTATATACACTCCACCCCCCCCATCAGGGCTCGGGAGCGGGCCACCGCCCAGCCCGGTCGCATTTCCGTTGGTAAGGCGCAAGCCCGTCAGGGTGGGCGTGATGTTCCCTGCAATAACCAGCGCCCGCCCTTGCCCTTGTGCATCTATTAGGGTGGGATTGTTGATCGGGTCCGGCGTTGTCCAATTGCCCGGGGTGTAACCGCCCTGGATCGTCACCGTCTTGCTAATGTAGACGACCTGGGTGACCAAGCCACTAGCCGGGGGATTGAGATAGCCAAGCGGAAGAGCACGGCCCAGTACGCCAGTATAAGTGCCCGCGGCGACTTTGATGACATCACCATCGTTGGCACCGTCCACGGCTCCCTGCACAGTGGCGTGACACGGCGTATAGCCTGTGCCACAGCTTCCGTCAGGGGCCACATAGTGCGGGCTATCGCTCAGGGCTGTGGGCAGTCCGCCGCCCAACAGCCACAACAGAACCAGAGCCAGGCTCAATCCGAGAGCAAACGCAAAGCTGATGCGTACAGGGGACCGTTTCATGGTAAATCCTCCTTCTGACTGATGGAGAGTTGACACACAGAGCATTCCAGGCTTTTCAGGTTATGAGGGGGGAGACCGTCTGGAACCTCACGCCCGACGTTGTTTGAAACCGGGTAGGACAGAAATGCTTGACTATAGTACTGCAAATTTGGCGTTTTGGCAAGTCTCAAAGAGTGAACGTAACCGTTGTGCAACCAGACCCCAAGTCGTCTGGAAGCGAGAAAAATTGGAAGCCTTGCACGAACGGTCAAGCACATTCCTGGTACCCAGGTTCACTCCCAAGGGGCGTTACGTCAACTCTAGCTCTGCCCACGGGCCAGCAATGCGTCGCAGGCCTGTAGACAGCGCTTCGAGAGTTCCAGTTTTCATTGCTAGAGAACGAAGAAGAGTTATGCTCGCCGCAACACGGCGCGAATCAACAACACGACGCCGAGCGCGATGAGCACCAGCGGCCACCAGTTTTGCCCAAACGCCATCACGCCGATTCCGACCGCCAGCAGCACGCCGGCGGGGTAGACGGCCCAGAACATTTGTGGATCGCGCGCGTTCAGCAAATAGACCAATCCAAACACGGCTGCCAGTCCGACGAAGAAAATCCCGCCAACGAATGTCTCCGGCACCCGGCTCGACGATAGCAGCGGCATCAGCCCAATGACGAACAGCACGCCGCCGGGGATGATGGCCCACCAGTTGCGCCGGTTAGCCAGATAGACCACCCAGAATAGAAGCGCGATCACCCACATCACGAACGCGCCGACGATTTCCCCGGACACGCCGATGGTGAGGATCGGGATCACCGCGAGCACAGTCATGATTCCGCCGGGGATGAGCGCCCACCAGAACGAGCCGCGCTTGACGGCATAGATCAACAGGAACGGCAGGCCGATCGAAAACATCATCAAGCTGCCGATCCATTCGCCGCGAGCCTCGCGGTCGCCCAGGTAGATGGTCGCGGCCACGCCCAGAAACACACAACCGGGAATGAGCGCCCACCAGTCGTCGCCCGGCGCGGTGAGGAAATCGAGCAAGAACAACACGCCCAGCCCGCCCAGGATAAACGTCCAGACGGGCGCCTGGAATTGGCCGAGCAGAGCAAAGTTTTGCGCCAACATCAAGCCGCCACCCAAGATCAGCACGACGGCCCACAAGATTGCCCAACGAGAACGCCGCATGGCTACCTCCTCCTGACGCGATTCACTGACATTCTATCATCGCCCATCGGGTGTGTCAATCGCAGTTGACAGCCTTCCCTTCCCCCGCTATAATCTCGACCGCTACACTCAAAACCACATGGGCGCGCGGTTTTTCCCCAACCGTAGAGTCCAAAAGTATCGTCTCTGGAAGGCATCAAGATGACAGCCCGAGAATTCCATCCCCAGATTGGCGACTGTACCATCTTTGGCTTCACGCCAGACCCAGAGGAAGTCTTGAAGCGCCGCTTACCCCTGCGTCTCGGCGTCACTCCACGGAGTCTCCCGGTCGGCGACCGAGGCCATCTGTTTTTTTACACCTCTTACGGTGATGTCGCCGAGTCCGACGAAGCGATCATACTCAAATTGGGATTCGCGCGTTCGCCGACAAAATCTCCCCTGTCAGCGCAACAATTGCTCGACCAAAAGATTGTGACGCCCAAGTTCGCCAATCCTGATGCTCTGCGCGGCAATGCCCTGGTTGTCTGTTTCAGCAAAACCCTGCCATTGTTTTCGGCTTTCAAGACTCTGTGCGCAATTCCTCAACTCTACTATTGGGTGTCCGACGATGGAATCATTTGCTCGGATCGGCTGAGGTGCATTGTCAGCCTGATGCAGCGCGCAGAGTTGAACTCGGATGCGCTTCCGATGCACTTTTTGTTTCGCTCGGCAGTCGGCTCATCGACCTATATTCGCAACGTCCAGCGCCTGTTGCCAGGGCAGTTCTTCAAGTGGAAGGACGGCGACTTGGGCGTCAACCTGATCAAGGATCTGAGTTTTGCCGACAGCGACATTTCGTTTCCCCGAGCTGACGCTCGTTCGCTGAATATTCTGTATGAATCGTTGAGAGACGTCATCGGCGATTACGTGGCGCAAGCCAAAGCAACCGGGCAAAACGTGGCAAACCTGCTCTCCGGCGGAGTGGATTCTTCGCTGATCCAGTTCGTGCTCAACCAAAAATCACCCGCGCGCTCCTTTAGTTTCGCGGCGCGAGCGTCGAGCTTTGAGTTTGAAATTGAATATGCCCGCCAAGCGAGCCGATTCTTTCACACGGAGCACACCTTCGTCGAGTTCGGCCCTGAGGATTACCCCGGCCTGCTCGCCAGAACCATTGACGCACTGGCGCAGCCGCCGGTCCTTGCCACAGAGCCAAGCATGTTGGCCGTGACCGAGTTTGTGGATACGGCCAACTTGCCAATCCGATTCTTCTTCTCAGGTCAGGGGGCGGATGCGCTGTTTGGATTGGAGGGAGCAAAGAAGCTCAAGGGCCTGAAATACCTGAGCAGAATCCCTGCCGCGGCTACAGTCTTGCGCGGTATCGGGACATTCCTCAAGCCGTTCACAGCAAGCTCGCGCCAATTGCTCAAAGGCGCTGAAATCCTGGCGCACGCAGACAATCCTCAGGCTTACGTGTCTCCACTGAACACCCTGGCCGTTTACACCGATATAGAAAGACTACGGCAGTGTTTTGGCGATCAGGCGTTGCGCGCCGCACTGGAATATCGCCGGGAACTGGCGGCTCAGTACCGCAAGAGCAATCACTATCTGGAACAGGGCTATGTAATGGATTTGGTGACAGACGCTTACGAAGTGGATGTCCAACGCCACCAGTTGTTCCTTGCTCATCATCAAGAGCAGCTTCATCCTTTCTTCGACGAGGATATTCTAAGAGTGGGCATGGCCTTTCACCCAGATGTGAGGTACATCAAAGGGTTTCGGACCAAGTACTTGCTCAAGGACATCTTGGAACAGCAAACCGGTTCCGCTACAGCCCAAAAGCCCAAAGGGTTTTCGATTTTTGATGACGATTTGTTCAACTGGATGCAGAGCGGCCCCTTGCGTCAGTGGGTTGATGATATCCAATTGCCCGGTTTTATCGGCAGAGCAGACTATGAATCACTCATTCAACAGCCCGATTATTTTCTTTGGGGTCTGCTGCTGCTCGATATTTTCCAAAAGAGAATTCTGAGCCAGAGTAGTTGACTTGCGACATGGACGTGGGGTACACTTCAAAAACGTCGGTATTCACCACGCTTTTGAGGGTACCACTGCCGCTGGGATGGCCCCCCGCGCGAAAGCGGCCGCCAATCCGATAAAAAAGCTCCGCTGACAAATGCCCGAGCCCGGTCCAACGAGAGCAGCGGCGTTAGCCCGATAACGAACATCACGCCGCCGGGGAGAGCACCCACCAGTCGTCGCCCGGCGCGGTGAGGAAATCGAGCAGGAATAACGCGCCCAGCCCGCCCAAGATCAGCACGACGGCCCACAAGATTGCCCAACGAGAACGCCGCATGGTTGCCTCCTCCTGACGCGATTTACCGAGATTCTATCATCGCCCACCGGGCGTGTCAATCACTGGCGATGACCACAACAGGGCAAGTCCGTTGGCGCAAGCAGAGTTCTCGACTTGGCCGCTTGGCAACTACTGCCGCTTGCGCTCGGTGATGTCCAGCGACATGACGAACAGCCGTTCCGGCATGGGCTGGACGCCGCGTGTGAAGGGATACTCGCCTGGAAAGCCCAACTGCCGCTCATCCACCGGCGCTTCTTCCGGCACGTAGATGCGGTCGAGCGGGATGCCGGACGAGGTGGTGAATTCGGGTTTGTGCTCCGGTGATTTTTCGAGTGTGCGGGCGAGTGGGCCTTGTTCCCAGGCTTGTTTCGATTCAATGAGACTTGACATACTCTTCTTCAAGCACATTTGGGACTGTCAATCACGTATGACCCTAATATGAGCAGGCCATGTCTGGAGTAACTTGGGGAAATGACTACGAGAATTCTATCTGTTTAACAACTTAATTTTCCTTTGTGCATTAGTTCCTCTACAACAGCAAGAGTAGCTGTTTCTAAAAGATCTGGGTCACTCACTTCCTGGAATTCTAGGTTGCCATCAATCAACTTTGGTACTACGAGGCAAGCACAAATTCTTTTCGCTTTCTCCACACTTGTGATTAGCTCTATTGCCAACTTGAAGTTTTCAGCAGCATTGTAGTAATCATATCTCTTGGCATCTACTACGCCTAGATTGTATTTCGGTAAAGCCGTATCTTCTGGTTCCTGATAGCTTTTCACCGCCACTTCCAGTAGTTCTCGAGCTCGTACGAGATTGCCAGAGACCAAGTGCAGGTACCCAAGGTTGTTAGCTCCGTGAGGCGATGTACCATATCTATTCGCCAGTTCACCGTGGAAGATAGCCTCTTCAAAATCTTTTCTTTCGACATAGGCTTCGAGCATCCTCAGTTCATGTTGTGCTGATATTTCATTGTGTGCACGCAAACGTTGTCAGACAAACTTGTTCTGCCGCACGCGAAGCGGCACTGCGGCAGAGGGGTGTCAGCAGTGCCGCTTCGCGTGCTGACAAGCGTTGCGCGCACCCAAAGCCTGGGGGTGTCCGTCAAAGTTTTGCAGAGTTGGTCTTGTGGGCCAGAACGAATACAATAGGGGTCAAACGAAGTGCCGGAGGCCCCCATGCGAATGGAAGATTTGGATGTTCGTTGGCATCAATTGACCGAAGAAGTCATCACGGGCATGAAAGAATGGCGGCTGCAGCATCCACGGGCGACGTTTCGGGAGATTGAGGCGGCGGTAGACGAACGCCTGGCGCGCGTGCGGGCGCGGATGCTGGAAGACGCGGCGCTCGTCAGTCGCGCGGCGGATTGGGAGGCCGAGTCCCTGGACCGGCCCGTGTGTCCCACCTGCGGCACGCCGCTGCAGTCGCGCGGGATGGAGACGCGAGAACTGACGACACAGTATGACCAGCCCATCCAACTCGAGCGACGGTACGCAGTGTGCCCCCGGTGTCAGACGGGGTTTTTTCCCCCTGGATGAAGAACTGCAGTTACTGGGGGGACATCTGACGCCCAGCTTGCAAGAAGGACTGGTGCGTTTGGGGACGTGGATGCCGTTTTCGCGAGCGGCGAAAGAGTTGGGCTTTTTCATGCACGTGACGGTGACCGAGCCACTGGCGCGGCGGACGACAGAAGCGGCGGGGGCGGCGTATGTGGCGGTGCAGACAGCGGAAATCGAACGGTTGGAACGCACGCTGCCACCCGCGCCGGCCGGGCCGGCGGTGCAGTTGTTGAGCGTGGACGGGGCGTATGTGCCGCTGGTGCACAAAGGGTGGGCTGAGGTGAAAACCCTGGTCCTGGGCCGGGTGGAAGAACCGGTGTTAGAAAAAGGCGAGCCGGTGGTGCATACCACAGAGTTGAGCTACTTTTCCCGCTTGGCGGAGGCCGAGGAGTTTGGGCGTCTGGCCTTGGTCGAAACCCATCGGCGGGGGACGGAAACAGCACAGACAGTGTGTGCCGTCACGGATGGGGCCGAGTGGGAGCAAGGGTTCATTGACTTGCATCGTGAGGATGCCATTCGCATCTTGGATTTCTCCCATGCCGCCG
>Ga0315284_10011972_pt1 | contig 12353 bp, 11 predicted proteins | sample YL17G09_16_MG_FD_203696 | JGI IMG/M metagenome (GOLD analysis project Ga0315284, IMG submission 203696) | Sediment microbial communities from Yellowstone Lake, YNP, Wyoming, USA - YL17G09_16 | ecosystem: Environmental > Aquatic > Freshwater > Lake > Sediment | place: USA: Wyoming | collected...
CACGTCCGACACAAGACGACGGGACTCGAGTTGACCAATACGAACTCCTTCAGACGAGTTGTATTCATCCGATTTTGGATGAGTCAACAAATTCCTAACGATCCATCCGAGCTGTTTCATGGCCGTCGGGACAATTTGCGGCTGAAAGTTGAGTATGTCATTCCACTGCCGGACGCTCAGGGCTAGCGGCTTGGTAGCAGAGAGACGCAGCAAAAGGCACGCGCGTCGCGTGATCGGTTTCGATTTGCGGTGAGGCTTTAGGGAAAGGTTCTCCCGAATCTTCGCAGGCAGGATGGCTCGGCGACGTCTTGGTGAGTAATATGCTGTGTTTGAAACCATTTGCGATGCCTTCGCCGCGAGGCCAGTAACACAGCGGCGGGACTCAATCTGTCGCTGTGGAATCCCGCAGAACGACGCCTCGCCTAGGAAGCAATCCGCTCTGGAGCACGTTGGCCGTCGTGTCAGTCGGCCAACGTGCTCAGAGGAATGCTGCTTGCTATCGCATCCATTTCCCAGAGTGGCGCAGCCGATCGAGACCTACCACGTCTCAGAGAACAGGTCACAAAAAAACGAAAGCCGACGCAATTCCGAAAGGATGTGTGCCAAGATGTTGATCGACAGTTTATGCTAACCGAGTCGAACATCGCCAAACAGGGGCTCCCAGTGATTAACCTCGTCCAAAATTTAAGTGGTCTGACTCCATCGTTGGCGGACTTATCCCGCCGGCACTTATTGCAGGTCGGTGGTTTGGGATTGATGGGCCTGTCGCTGACGAAGTTGCTTGCGGCGGAGCAGGCTGCGGGGTTGGGAGAGACTCGTCAAGCATCTGTGGGGCAAGGAAGCCGCAGTCCGCGAGCCGACCATTGCATCGTGTTGTTTTTAAATGGAGGCCCCAGCCATCTGGATATGTGGGATATGAAGCCGGATGCGGCAGACGGTATTCGGGGTGAGTTTCAACCGATCGCGACGTCGCTGCCAGGATATCAAGTCAGTGATCAGATGCCGAAACTAGCGAGGCACATGCACCAAGCGACTGTTGTGCGGTCGATGCACCACGGAGTGAATAATGCTCATGCGTCTGCCGTCTATGCGGCGATGACGGGTCATGACCGAGGCGAGATTGGCGGCGGGGCAACGCCGACCGATTACCCCTCACCCGGTTGCGTGTTGTCGATGGTCCGTCCGCCAGCACGAGCGATCGTACCTCAAGTCCATTTGCCGTATATCACTGCCGAAGGGGCTGGCGGTCCGCCACAACCAGGCTTCTTTGCCGGAATATTGGGGCGAGCGAAAGACCCGTTGTTTGTGCTGCGCGATCCGAACTCGCCGGATTTTTCCATTCCAGAATTGACGCTGCTGGCCGATGTCTCCACCGAACGGCTGGCGCTGCGACGGGCTCTCTTTCAGGAAGTCGATCGGCAACTGGCTCAGCGATCGGGAGTGACCATCGCGGACGGCATGACAGGCCTTCAAGAGCGCGCGTTGCAATTGCTCACTTCGGATAACACACAGCGTGCCTTTCGTTTGTCAGACGAACCGGACTCGGTCCGCGACTCCTACGGACGAAACATTTACGGACAGAGCACGCTGTTGGCTCGGCGCTTGATCGAAGCAGGAACGCGTATGGTCACATTGTCATGGGCTCCGGATGCGAACGCGACGTGGGATACTCACGGCAGCAACTTCAAGACGCTCAAGGGGACACTGCTGCCGCAACTCGATGCCGCCTGCTCAAGCTTGTTGGCCGATTTGGAAACTCGTGGGTTACTCGAACGCACGATCGTCGCCGTCTTCGGTGACTTCGGACGAACACCCAAAATCAACGCGGCTAATGCAGGTCGAGATCACTGGAATTACTGCTACAGTTTGATGCTGCTCGGTGGCGGTTTCGCGCAGGGAAAGATCTATGGCAGCAGCGATAAGATCGGTGCCTTCCCCGCATCCGATCCACTCATTCCCGGCGACATCATCTCCACGATCTACCATTGTCTTGGCCTGCGTCACGACAGAGAGGTCCACGATCTCTCGAACCGTCCTTATCGTTTAGTCCCGACCGGCGACGTCGTCGAAGCACTTCTCGCATGATCGAGATTCTGCAGCCGAGATGCTTTAGGTCGTGGCCTGAGTGTCACTCGTAGCGTCAGCGACATGGTTTTTTGCCATGTCAACAAGTTTTGGCGTGGCAAAACTTGTTTTGCAGGGATGCTCGAGTTTCCTCGGCCGATATTTTTTGATCTCCGAATGACGAAATAGATCTTATCGCCTTTTGAACGCTGCTGCCTCTGATCGGATCCGTATTTTGGCTCAGGACTTCAGCATCTCAGAGAAGGAAGGGTCGCCGCGCGGGTTCTCTGGCAAGTGCGACATTTCCGCTACGAAATCCCGCTCTTCGTGACGGGTCTCGACGATGATCGGTGTCCTGCCTCTCTCGATCACATGGAACATTCGAGGGAGTTCGGAAATTCTCAATCGGCACGCTGCGGCGAGCAGATTGGCTCCGACGATGGCCCGCAATCGACATCGACCGTCGCGGACATGCCGAAGCCGTCCAACTCCCCCGGACGACCGTGAGCACGTGTTTTAGGTCCTGTTCGCGCTGTCGCCGAAAAACGCATCGACAACTGCGGTTTGAGGGGACCTCGTCGTCACAACACATCGGCCTATCGTCCTGCTTTCAGTGAAACGCGATCCAGTGCGAGATTTGTCTTGACCGCCGTCTCGATCCATCGACACCGTCAGTAAAGATGTTTTACGAGAACAAAAAATTTGAAGCAGTGAATTCGAACCGATCCTTTTTTCTCAGGTCAATTCCGATCATGCGATACACGCTCACGTTTTTGTTGCTGGTTCTGTTCGCCGATTCCAGCTTTGCCGGAATGGCCTACGAGGTCACGAGCCGTCAGGGAACGAAGACCGTGAAATATATGGTGAATTTCGGCGGGGGCAGAATGATGGATCAATGGACAGCGTTCGACCCCGTGTCGAAGAAGTTCGTTTATTTAGGATGGTCGCGGGATCAATCGACTCCGCTGAAGGTGGGCTCGATCTGGGACCACGAATCCGGCGTCACGCGTGATCTCTACAAATTTCCGAACGTCTCCCATCCGCTCACCGTGATCCCTTCCATCTCAGCCATGAAAGTCTGTCCTGTCACCGGTGATCGGAAATTTACAATCCGACCTGTTCTCGCTTATGATTGACACCGTTTTTCTGCCGTTTCTGCACCGTTTCGATGCGGAACAGCGGCAACTGCTGGCGGCGATTTTGCAGATCGGGCTGGCTTGACCGTACCACAATGCGACATGCTCCACGGGAAGCCCTTGAAACAACGCCCGAGGAATTTGCGTTTCAAAACGATGGCGACGACATCATTGAAGGGACTAGGGCAATCCGCATCTGCCACGATCAGCGGCACTCAAAAGGCCATACGGCAGCAGAGTTAGTGGCTCTGTTGAAGGATTTCGAGGATTGTCCGGGCTAGTCGGGCCTCTTCGACAGCGGTGCTTTGACCGGAGGAAAGATCCTTAATTTGCCAGACTCCCGTGGCGAACTCATCCGATCCGGCGATGAGGGCAACCCGAAAACCTTTGCGATCCGCGTATTTTAGTTGTTTGCCCAGTTTGGTGGCTTCAGGATAAACCTCAGCAGGAATCCCTTCCGTGCGGAGCAGACGGCCAATGCGAAGGTAGTCGCCCAGACGGGTTGAATCAAACTGTGTCACGAGGACGGGAGCGGGAGTGGCCTGGGAGCCAATCAGATTCAACTCTTCCATCGCGGTCAGTAATCGATCGAGGCCAAGGCTTGCACCAACTCCCGGCAACGGTTGCTTGGTGAACAGACCCGCCAAATTGTCGTAGCGTCCACCCGAACAGACGCTACCGATTGTCGGCAAGTCGGAGAGAAATGTTTCAAAAATTGTTCCGGTGTAATAGTCGAGGCCGCGTGCGATAGAAACATCGAGTTTCACACGCTCCGGCGGAATACCAGCCGTTTTCGAAGCGGAAAACAGCTCCTGCAGCCGATGGATTCCAGCGAGGCCAATTTCGTTCCCCTCGAGCCATGGCGTGAGTTCATCCAGCGTGATGTTTGGATTGGCAATGTCCAGGACTTGCCGGGCCTGTGTTTCGGTGACGCCGATTCGTTCCACCATCTCGGCCACGACAGACTCAACGCCAATTTTTTCCAGCTTATCGAGAGAACGAAGCACGGCGACCGTTTTGTCGACAAGGCCGAGTCTGTCAAGCACTCCGTTCAATACCAGTCGATTGTTGACGCGAATGGTGAACCGTTCAAATCCGAGAGCAACCATTAAATCGTGAATGACCAATAATGTTTCGACGTCCGACCCATTGGCTTCGGTGCCGATGGTATCAAAATCACATTGCACGAACTCGCGATAGCGGCCTCGTTGCGTGTTTTCGCCACGCCAGACGGGGGCGATGTGATAGCGTTTGAAGGGAGTGCCGATTTCGGCAAGATGTTGTGCGGTAAAGCGAGCGAGTGGTACGGTCAGGTCGAACCGCATCGCGACGTCGCGATTGCCGCCGTCTTTAAATTGAAAGAGTTGTTTGTCGGATTCTTCGCCCCCTTTTCCCGTCAAAATCTCAGCATATTCCAAAGCCGGAGTATCGATGGGACTAAAGCCGTAACTGCGAAACACGCGACGAGAGATGTCCATCAGTCGCTCGCGGACGAGCATGGTTTCGGGAAGATAGTCACGGAAGCCTTTGAGGGTCCGAGGCGTTATCAAGGGTTGAGTCACGATAGATCGGTGGTCTCTCGTTAAAGATTAAAACGGATCGAGACGGAAATCGTTCCGTTCAGGGAGGCTCAGTTGAGTATTGGTAAGCTCGGCAGATTCATTTCGCCGCGTTTCTTTTTCGGCTGTGGTTTTGGAGGAAGAATCGCTTCCGCGTATTCCCAGAGTTGCTCGGGCGCTTCAAAAAATTTATCGTAACAGCCGTTATTTCCATACTCACAGTTATCCGTCGAATAATCCCGACAAATCTCCGGACGAGTGTGGTAGATCCCACACATGTTGTCCTCTTGCAAGTGGCGACAGTCTCCGTGAACGCAAAGGTACCAAACATCTTCGTCCACAAAAATGGATGTCCGCCCGTGCATGATGTACCAACGCATGTGATCAAAGTCCTGCCATGTCTTCGGCTTATCGATCGGCAATGCGAAATAGCGGCAGCATCTTGCCGTACAATATTGGCACAGCACTTCCCCGGGCTTGAGATCTTCTCGACGAACCTCGGACTTGGCCATTCTTCAACCCTTCAAAAATCGGAAATCAACGAATGGGCGGTCATTTAAACAGCAAATCACCGGTCATAAGATTAGTGACGATCAGGACTCAAAAGAACAACAGTCCATCGGCAAGACAGACACCGCAGAATGTGACAAGAGTTCCTTTTGAAGAGCGGAGTCTATCAGGAACAGGCGGATTCAACCAACCGGTGTCAACGGAGTGTTTTCTCTTGTGAGCGGCACTCGCTTAGCTCCGGCGTTTCAAGAACTCGTTTGAGAACGAGCGATTCCCTGAAACGCTCTGGCAGAGAAATTAGGACGCGGCCTTTTCCAAAATCGCGTTCAGCCGATCGGCAATAATTTTTTCTTCGCCGAGATGCAAACAATGAACAGCGATGAGGATTCCCTTGCTGCCCGTGCCGGCAACACGTCCCAGCAAGATTGCCGGGTCGCTCGCAGCCAATGCGGCCGTCACTTCCTGCGGTGTGATCTTGATTCGCGTTTCGTTCCAACTCACAATGACATGTGGTTGATGGTTGGAGGTGACAGGGACGATGCGTTCGAATTCGACGGTCGAAACATGTTGCAGGGCTTGTTCGATGACCGTGATTCGACGCTCCATTTCGTGCCATTCGGCTTGGTGATCAAGGGTCACGAAACGATCAATTGCAGCCAGCAAAGCCATCATGTCTTCTTTTCCGACTTTCATCATTCTCCCAATCGTGGGAGCGTATGGATTGGCATTAAGCTTGGCGGTTTCAATCAGATCCTTTCTTCCCAAGAGCAAACCCGTGTCATTGGGGCCTCGTATTGCCTTTCCGCCACTGATGGCAACCAGATCAAATCCCATGCGGTTGTATTCGGACAATCTCTCCACCGGAGGGATATCCGCGGAGGCATCAAGCAGTGTCGGAATCTGGTGACGACGGGCCGCGGCGATCCAGTCCGCTCGAGTGATTGTGCCGTCTGTGGCATTCATGAAGAACATCAGTGCGGAATTCGGCCCCACCACGCGATCAATATCAGCGACCGTCTCGACATCGATCAGCGTTGTTCCAATCGCTCTTAACTGGCTGTCGTAGCCAGAATGATGAGACTTCTGAAGAATGACTTCGTTCCGCAGACCTCTGGTGTCGGGGAGCCGGGGAATGCGTGAGAGATCTGGAAGTGTGACGACTGCGGCGGTTGCCAACAGCATTGCTCCCGCCGCTCCGGTTGTGACCAACGCCGCCTCGACACCAATCAGGCCCGCAATACGTTGCCCCACCTTATTGTGCAGATCGAGAATATTGACGAAATCCTTTGAGGCATCGATCCATGCCGCAACGACCTCGGCAGGCATGACGGAACCGCCAAACACGGTCACGTTTCCTGTCGCATTGATCATCGGTCGGATGCCCAGGGCAACATAATTGGATTGACGACTGGGGTTCTCGTCCGTGGAGGAAGCCTGCGCGTGATGCTGTGCCAGAGGACCAGCAATGGCGGCCCCGGCACCCGTCTTCAAAATCGTGCGGCGAGTGAATTTGTCAGAACCATCAGAACCCATTTGCCAACCTCAGAATGAATGTCTCAGCCCGTTGCAGATCAACGTGACGTCGGATCGACCTCAGGATCGATGAAAAACGGAAACCTCGGATTATTCAAATCATGGCCGGATTATTCAAATCATTCCCCCCGTGTCGCTCGGCCGCGTGACGCAGAGGCCTCTTGCCCATTTTTTTAACCGTCGGTGATGTTGAGTGATCTGGCGGCCTTGGGGGATTCGTCGGTGTTTGTTAATACACGCCTTCTTGTCAGGAGCCACAGAAACGGATTGCGACCGACTGTTGTGAAAAGCATGCTACAATCCGGCGTCGAAAGATCAGCCTTGAAGACATCCCCGATTCCCAAGTAAAAAAAGTTTGCCATGAAGCAACCCGGATTTTGGCGTAGCGTGACTCATGCTTGGGCAGGCATCGTCTACACCTTTCTGACACAACGCAATGCCCGGTTTCATTTGACTGCGGCTGTGGGTGTCTTTTCCTTGGCAATTTGGCTGAAAATTGATCCGATACGCTGGGCGATCTTGGTACTAACCATCGGTGCCGTCTGTGCCGGAGAAACCATCAATACCGCTACGGAAGCGATTGTCGATCTGCTCTCTCCAGAGTGGCACGAAAGAGCAAGAATTGCCAAGGATGTCGCTGCCGGAGCGGTCTTACTTTTGGTGATGACGGCCGTCGTGGTCGGCATGATTGTCCTCGGACCGCCCCTGTGGATCCGGTTGATCCCCAGACGCGGATAGTCTGCCTGTCGGTTCGCGGTGATTCTGAGTTCGTCCTGAAAGTCGGAGAACACGCCGCGACTGTTAGTTTCGTCTCCAAGCCGTTTTTTGCGTTGTCGTCGCTTCTTCACCATTGATGAATCGGTAGCCGGTGCCTCGAACCGACAGGATATACCTCGGCCGAGCGGGATCGGGTTCGATGAGCTTACGCAAACGGAGGACAAAATTATCGATCGTACGCGTGGTGACATCGGCATTCTGGTCCCACACGTCCTCCAAAATTTGATGCCTGGGGAGCACGTCGCCCTGGTGTGCAATAAAGTATCTTAGAAGTTGCATTTCCTGAGTCGTCAGGCTTTGGCGACGGTCACCAACAACAACTTCGAACGATTGCGGATCGAGTCGAAAATGCTCGTAGTCGAATTTTTCGACAACGCTGGCGGGATCGCTCGTTCCCTGTGTCGCATTGACCAGAGTTTTGTGCCGCTCCAGCAGATTGCGAATGCGGTTGAGCAGTTCGGGAAGCGCAAAGGGCTTGGTGATATATTGATCCGCCCCGCAATCGAAGGCGTGCATCTTGTCCTCACTCAGAGTTCTCGCACTGAGAACGAGGATCGGAACCAATCGATCGACGAGGCGTACCGCCTTGCAAATCTCGTAACCGCTCATCCCCGGTAGCATCAGATCGAGAATCACCAAATTCACCGTTTCCGACTGAAACAAGTGGAGTGCGGTGGGGCCGTCGCCCGCGAGAAGGACATCGTATCCCTCCTGCTCAAAGTTGAATTTCAATCCACTGGCAAGTGCTTCTTCGTCTTCAACAATCAGAATACGCATAGTAATTCGCCGGGATACTGGTTATGGATAATCACTCGGCATGGGTCTTGTGAGAATTGTCAGCGACGTACGCCGCGTGAGATTCCTGGGCATTGTTCTTTTCCTGTCGTTCCTCTTTTGCTCGCTTTCCTGGCAAATCGACTTCGAAGACGCTGCCAGGCTGACCGAGTTGTTCATGGACACTGACGCGCCCTTTCATTTGGCGAACGAGGGTATTCACAATGTAAAGACCTAACCCCGTCCCCTTTTGTCGCCGCGTTAATTCACTTCCGGCCCGAAAAAACATTCCGAAAATTTGTTTTCGCAACTCGGGGGGAACCCCCTGTCCATTGTCGGAAATTCGAGTCACGACGCGCCCGCGATCCGTCACACGGACGGTGACTCCGATCCGCGGCGGATCTCCAGCGTATTTAATGGCATTGTCCAACAGATTTCGAAAGACCGTTTCCACGACGAGTGGGCGTGCCTCGAGCACAGCGGGATGAATATCATAGTCGAGCGTCTCCACCTCGTCCCGCTGATGATGGGCACAGGCCGCCTGACCACATCGCCGAAGCATTGAGTCAATAAAAATACTTTCCGGATCCGACTGTTCGCCGATGGCATCGATCCGACCGACCTCCAGTAGCTGTGTGATCAGGTGATCCAGTCGCTCGAGTTCCTGATCCATGACTCGATAAAATTTGCCACGCTGCTCATCGGAGACCGGACGCATTTCCAGTGTTTGCAAATAGAGTTTCAGCGATGCGATCGGCGACTTTAGCTCGTGTGTCACGCTATCCACAAAGTTCGCCTGACGCTGATTCAGGCGAACCTCTTTGATCATCAAAAAAAGATAGAATGACAGACCAACGAGAATCAACGCAAATAATGCGACGCCAACGATCAATGCCCCCCACGGTGCGGCTTGCGCCAAAAGTACAATCCAATACACCATCAGCAACACGTTCAGCGTCATCAAAACGACGCTTAGCGTAATAGGCAGTCGAAGCGTTGTGCGGGTCCGAAGCCGTGAAGAGACCACAATAAGCTCCAACGACAGGTTTCAACAGATTCTCAACCGCGTCGCAACTTCGATCTCACGTCGAAACATTGAGGCTGTTGTCTTGCGGCAACACTCAAAATCGTTTCGCCGAATTCACCCACACGATTTTTGAAGAGTCGGTGAGGAACCGGCGCCCAGCGTCTCACACACGGTTGCCGACGCCGACTCACCTCGACAAACAACCCGTGTCTCAAGGGGATTTCAAACCCTGTTGAGGGCCGACTCAATGCAGACTCCAATTCGGCAAATTTGATCACCGTCGGCTGCTAAAGGACTCGCCGACAACAGGATCCACTCCGTTCCCCAATTGCGTAGCTTCTGTTGGATCTTCAAGGATTCAGAGACCCATGTCCGCTCTCGATCCTCCAACCGTCGACCGTTTTCTTGTCATTCCACCAACAGGAACAGTTGTTCCAAACGGCGTTTGATCATCGATTGAGTTGCCAGAAGCGGATTACAACGTGTTTCATTATCATCAGCATCACGATTGAGTATCGATCACGGACGGTACTCGGTGTCGATTGTTACTAACGTATAACCGGTGTTATGGGGAACGATCAACCGCGGGGAAGGGGAGTTGAACGGAGGTGGGCTCGATGTCTTCCCCGTCCTTTTTCTTGTCGCGTTTTGTTCGTTTTTCGTCCGCCCGTTGACGCTTTTCCTGTTCTCGTTGACGCTTGGCGTAGGTGTTTTGGTTCTTGGCGATGGCAATCTCCTCCAATGATTCTCGTCAAATCGACGATCCAATACGTAGCCGTACAGGTTACACAGGGCAAAACAGGATCTGATGCAGAATTCTCACTATAAACGAACAACGACTGTTCGGGAACGCGATAAGGGGTTCTTTATTGTAAAAAACGGTTAAAAAATGGATTCGAAAGAACAATCCAAACGCAGGTTTTATGTCAATGAATCACAGCAACGTTAGTTCTCGATGACGCGTTGTATGACCACAACAACGACGGTTGAGAACACTCGCGAGCTGCTTTGTGGAATACCACTCGCCCACGTCATGAACCAACCTCGCGTTGGCGATTTTGGCAGTCTCCGCGATGGAGTGAACGGCTGCCCAGCGTCCTTTGAACGACAATCCTCCGCAATGGATTTCCATCAGATCCCACGAGGACAGGGACAAACAGACGCTCAATGCCTGTGGTTCGCACAGGACACCGTGCCTCTCTGGATTGCCCTCAAGACCTCACGTAACTTCGGTCGTTCGGAACGCAGCGTTCACATCGGAACCAGGCATCGTCGGCACGAAGTTGGATCGATCTCTCGGATTATCTTCGAGCGGTTGAGCCCTGCTGTCCAACCGTCGAGTCCCGCCGACTCGCGTGGCGCCCTGCGAATTTCTGTTTCGCGGGTCACGACCTGGGCCGGAGATTGTCGTTGCTTCGAATGAGACCGCCGACAACCAAAGTTCCTCGGGAGTCGATCCTTTTCGCATGCCGAGAATGCGGCATACTCCGGCTTCCCCGAGGACGTCTCATTCCATGCGACGTCGATTGATGCCGCTTCAGAATTCTGGCAGCGATGTCGGATTTGTCCCCCCCCACCCGGAATTTCGGACGTCATTATTCTGAGAATCGGTTTGCCGTTGGATCCGCCGATTGGCGGCCTGTGAAAAAACGATCGCCGACACACCGGTCATTTGTCCGACGGACTTTGGTGGAACATCTTCCCTTAACGGATCCGAGGTGAGCCGGAATGGCATATCTCCATGGGCCAGATTCAGAGTCGGGGGCAAGGCGAGTGTCGTAGCGGGGCCGCTGTTGGGAAGATATCGATGAACACGGTTCATGCGACACCGTGCGAGCCAATTCCATCTCGGAGAACGCCCACTCCAGATTCCGCCTCACGAGAAAATCGGCAAGTGGACACGGCAACGTCACGCGTGATGATCTCGGTCGCAACCCCCGAATGTGGGCCTGTGTCTGCGCGAGCCACAACTGGGGTTGGCTCAATATCATCTCAATTCTATACTCCCCGTCCATTCGCCGTGGAGATTGGCGAGTGTGCGTAAATGACGTTTTCTTGGCACGCCCGAGCAGGGAGGCATCGCGTGGACAAGGTTCTTGTAGCTGGTATCGAAACTGTCGTTGGGGGAAACCTTGCCGCAGGGTTTTCCGAAAATTCACTCGTGACAGGCATCAGTCTGAAAGAGTCGATTCAAATTACAGGAATCAATCTGGAATCTCGGATTCCCTCGACTCCTGAAACGGTGCGTCAGTTAATTGAGCGAGTGAATCCCGACCGAGTTGTATTTTGTGGTAACACCTCACGCTCATGCTGGGGCGATGAGGCTTCAGTGGACGAGTCGGATCTGGAGCAAGTGAAATCTTGGATCGCCGCTGCCAGCCAGGTCGGTTCTCAATTCACCTTGATCTCCTCGGACGCAAGTTTTACTGGCCCGTGGATGTTCCATTCAGAGAACGGCCACAGCCTTTGCTCGAGCACATCCGGATTAACGGTCCGAAACATCGAAGAAACGGCACTGCGAGAATGTCCTAATGCTTTGATTCTCAGGACCAATGCCTTTGGCTGGCAGCCGGGCGGCCGGCCCGGTTGGATCGAATCATTGATGGCTAGCTTAGAGCGATGCGGAGACACGCATCTAGATTGTATACGGCATGCGACGCCGATTCTGGCCTCGGATCTCGTCGGCATCATCGTTGCCGCATGGGCCAATGGTTTGAGTGGCATCTATCACGCCTGCGGTGCTGAACGAGTCAACCCGCTTCAATTCGCGAGCCGTTTGGCACGGCAATTCAATCTCCCGATTCCGAAAACATCGAAAATGGAATCATTGGTGGAACCTGCGATCGGATTCGGATGTGGCGAGACATCACTACAAACCCGCAAGATCCGACGTGCCTTAGAAGTCTCTATGCCAATGCTGGACGAAGGGCTAAAACGCCTGTTTCAACAGCAAAATAATGGACATCAAGGCAG
>Ga0315284_10011973_pt1 | contig 12353 bp, 11 predicted proteins | sample YL17G09_16_MG_FD_203696 | JGI IMG/M metagenome (GOLD analysis project Ga0315284, IMG submission 203696) | Sediment microbial communities from Yellowstone Lake, YNP, Wyoming, USA - YL17G09_16 | ecosystem: Environmental > Aquatic > Freshwater > Lake > Sediment | place: USA: Wyoming | collected...
TCCCTGGCTCCGGAACTGGTCTCGCCCTTCTGCAGCGCGGCTATGACCTTCTCCGGGTCCCCGTAGGCGACCGTCAGTTCCTCATTCGGCGCGTTGCCGGTGTCATCGAGTACAGCTCGGACAGATCGCGCCTCGGATTCGAGAACTGCATTCCAAGTGTCTGAAGCAGAGCCCCGCGGCGTGAGCCGACCTTCCACCGTCAGAGGCCAACAAAATCCCCTGGTCCGTAGACCACCACCCGTGCTCCTATGTCCCTGACCAAGCGTCAGCGGTCCCGAATCAGACCCATTAATCCCCATCGCGAGCTCCCTCGCACCAGCAGCAGTGTGAACGACACCGCGCGGGCGCCATAGCCAGTATAACACGCGTGCTTATCAAAGCGAGTCAATCCAGGGTTAAAGGTGCGATAAATCTCAGTTCACGATCCTAGATGCGACTTTGGGTTTGTCGGGGCTCTTTCCCACAGAGTTGAATTGCGCACGATCTGCGTGTGGTCCTGCCTGACGAAGTCGGCACTGTCGGAGATCGGAGCCCGCAACACGTGCCAACAATCTTGCTACTGCTGGCAATCTCATTGCCAGTGCAGCCCGCAGCGAGCCCGGCTGGCTCTCGCGAATCCGGGAGTCGTGCTCGGGCGTGGCCGCAGCACCGCATGCCATATAATGCTACGATGAAGGCGGTGTGGCGCCGCGCAATGGCGGGTCACTAGAACTGTCCAACACAGGAGGACTCGAAGATGTGGGCCAGGTTTAAGCGGCTGCTGAGGGCGATCTTCGGCGGATTGATCGAGTCGGTGGAGAACCCGGAGCTGATCCTCAAGCAGGCGATCCGCGACATGCGCGATCAGATCCCGAAGATCAACTCCAATCTCGCCAAGATGCGCGGGATGCTCAACCTGCTGGACAAGGAGTACACCGACTACGGCGACCAGGAGCGCAAGCTGACGGCGCGCATCAAGGCGGCGTTGGAGGCCGGTGACGAGAAGCTGGCGGCGGACTACGCCATCCGCCTCAAACAGGTGCAGACCGGCAAGGAGCGAAACTTCGAGCAGCTGCAGAAGGCCAAGGAGGCGTACGACAAGGCCGTCGAGCACAAGATGGACTACATGCGCCAGATGGAGCGCAAGACGCGCGACGCCGAGCTGGCGATGCGCGAGGCCGAGGCGGCGAAGTGGAAGTCGGAGGTGGCCAGCGTCTTCGAGTCCTTCGAGGTCGGCGACATCGACTCCACGGTGGACGAGATGACGGAGAAGATCCGCCAGAAGACGGCGATGGCCGAGGGCAAGCTGGACATGGCGCTGGAGACCGTCGACATGAAGGACATCCAGATGGAGAAGCGCGCCGAGGAGCTTGAGGCCCAGGAGCTGCTGAAGCAGTTCAAGGCGGAGTGGGGGATTGGGAGCAAGGAAGCCGCCGCGCCCGCCGCGGAGAAAACCGTCGGCCCGGCGGAGGCTGAGGCCGCTCCAGCCACCGAGAAGACCGTCGGCCCACCCCAGGCGGAAACCCAGAGTCAGCCCTAGGGCAGGCCAGGCAATGGGATCGTCCGAGGAGAGCCTCGCTGCGCGCTACGAGCGCATCGCCGCTCAGCTCTCCGAGCTATTCGCCGAGGAACGTGACCCCCTGGCCCGCATGGCGAGCGCCGCGGCGCTTCTCCACCACAAGATGCCGCACTTCTTCTGGACGGGCTTCTACCGCCTTGTTGATGGCGGGCTGCTCGTCGGTCCCTACCAGGGCCCGCTGGCGTGCATGCACCTCGAACGCAATCGCGGCGTGTGCTGGGAGTGCGTCAGCCGCGGCGAGGCGGTGCTGGTGCCGGACGTGCACGCCTATCCCGGCCACATTCCGTGCGACGAACGCAGCCAAAGCGAAGTCGTGGTGCCGGTGCGCGATAGCAGCGGTGCAATCGTGGCAGTGCTCGACGTGGACTCAGCCGAGCTGGATGCGTTCAGCGCTGCCGACGTTGCCGGCTTGGCGGCCATCGCGGAGCTGATCTACAGCGGCTGAGCCACGGCCCAGCTCTAGACGCAGGCCGTCCGAGTTCCGAGCGTGCCCGGCACATGCGCCTAGTACCAGCTCTTCGGGTCGCGCTTGAGCACGTCGCGGGCGATGATGTTCTTCTGGATCTCGTTGGTGCCTTCGTAGATCCGCGTGATGCGCACGTCGCGGTAGTAGCGCTCGACGTCGTACTCCTTGCAGAAGCCGTAGCCGCCGTGCAGTTGCAGCGCCCGGTCGACCACCCTCTGCGCCATCTCGCTGCAGAACAGCTTGACCATCGCCGCTTGGGTGGCGATGTCTTTGCCGCCGTCCTTGTCGCAGGCCACGCGGTAGACCATGTTGCGCCCGGCGAAGACGTCGGCGGCCATCTCCGCCAGGTACCACTGCAGCCCCTGGAACTCCATCACCGCCTTGCCGAACTGCTCACGCGTCTTGACGAAGGCGATCGCCTTCTCCATCGCCCCTTGCGCCATGCCGACGCACATCGCGCCGACGCCGATGCGCCCGCTGTCCAGCGTCTTCATCGCGTACATGAACCCGCGGCCCAGGCCCCGGTGGCCGCCGAGGATCCACTCCTCCGGCACCAGCATGTCCTTGAACGACAGCACCGACTGCTGGCTGCCGCGGATGCCCATCGTGTCCTCCACCGCGCCGCGCTCGAACCCCGGCGTGTCGTAGGGCACGATGAACGGCGTGATGCCCATCAGGCCCTTGGCGGGGTTGGTCGTGGCGAGGAGCACGATCACGCCGGCGAAGCTGCCGTTGGTGATCCACTGCTTCGAGCCGTTCACGACGTAGTTGCCCTTGCCGTCGGGCACGGCGGCGGTGCGGATGCCCGCGGCGTCGCTGCCCGCCATCGGCTCGGTGAGCCCGAAGCTGCCGATCACCTCGCCGCTGGCCAGCTTGGGCAGCCACTTTCGCTTCTGCTCGTCAGTGCCAAACAACATGATCGGGTAGCAGCAAAGCGAGCAGTGGGCGCCGATGGTGGATGCGGTGGAGGCGCAGACCCGGCCCACTTCCTCGCTGATGATCGCGTAGGACAGCGTGTCCATCCCCGGGCCGCCGTACTCCTCGGGGACGATGGGCGCGATGATGCCGAGCTCGTTGAGCCGCTTAATGTGCTCGAGGGGCGGCTGGCGGTTCACGTCCAACTCGTGGGCGCGAGGGGCGAGGTATTCGTCGGCAAATTCGCGCACCATGTTGCGCACCATTTGCTGTTCGTCGCTTAGGGTGAAATCCATCATGGCCTCCCAATCGGTGGGGCATGATTCTAGCAAATCCTCACGTTATCTGTGCGCTGGACGCCGGCCACGCGCGCGAGGAGGGAATGCACACCCACATCCAAGCATTAAGGCTAAGGGGGCCGGAATCGGGTATAAGAGATAACTCGGTGCGACTGAGACTTAGTCGCCTTACTGAGATTCCACTTGCTGATGGATGGTCCCGTGATGCTTCGACATAGTTGCGCCTTTGGATCCAGGTGCCTTGCAGGGCTCTTAGTCCTTGGGGGACTGGTGCTGGGAACTGCCGCGTGCGCGGGCCGGTTTCCGGTGCCCCAGAATGCGGAGCCGGGCGGTTCGCTCGGCGTGGCGGGACCACCCGCGGTGTTGGTTCCACCGTCGCAGCTCGTGCGGACCGGTGCGGTGGTGGCCATCTCGCGGCATCTCCCGGCGGTGCAACACGCCTCATCCCTGCCGTTCCAGGGCGTCGTGGTCCAGGGCGGGTTGCTCAGTTTCCAGCCGGGCGGCGGCGGTGGCGCGGGCGGACTTGGCCAGGCGGCTTACGCGATGTACGACTTCCCGGTGGGAGACCTGGACGCCGACGCCATCCCGGATCTCGAGTTCACGCTAGACGGCACGAGGTCCCAGGACGACGGGACGCTCAAGGGCTGGCTGGGGGTGGCCAACTGTGGCCGCAACGCTTGGGATTGGCGTCAGCTGGATGGTCCGGTGGCTATCAACTCGTGGAAGGGCCAGGCCAGTGCCCAGCATGTCCTGACCTGCTGTGTGGTGTTCATCGGAGGCGGCATCTACGACGCGCAAAGCGTGGACCTGCGCGCGCCGGGTACGCGTTGGCCGGGCCAGGTGGTGGCCGACTGGCTGACGCCCGCAGGCAAGACCGACTCAACCCGTTGCCGGTGGTCGAGCGATCCGTACGCCGAGGACGCGCTGCGGCTGTTCTACGTCGACACCAGCGACGACAGCCTCCATGCGCGCCACTACCCGTCGGTCTCCGACGTTTTCCCCGACCGGTGGGACGACGAGGCGGTCAGCCCGGCGGGAGACGTGGTGCGCGACTTCGACACGGTTGTCATTTCAGGCAACGGCTTCGTGTACGCCGCCTACCTGGACAGCGCACATTACCTGCTTAGAGTCCTCCGCAAGTCTAGCCTGGGCAGCACTGACCCCTGGCAGCCGGAGTTTCAGACACCGGCGGGTCTTGGGACGATGATGGAGGACTCGTGGGTCGCCATTGGCGAAGATCTTGCTAATGCGACTCCCGCAGTGGCCTTCCGCGACGAGGCAGCGGCAAGCCTGCAGTATGCCCGCTCCCTGCCTCTGGGGTGGACAGTCGAAACTGTATTTGCCTGGCAGCCGTTGGGCAATCACCCCAGCGTGGGTACGCTGCTTGGCCTGCCGACCTGCGTCTGCGCAGATGCGGTACCAACAGGACCGCAGGTTTGGATATGGCAGTTCGTGGTGGGCCTGGGCTGGGGCAGTCGGAGATTTGACCTCACCGCGGATCCACTGACCTCGATGGCCACCGGCGATATGGACACCATGCTCATGGGAGATGGCAGTGTCAGGCTGGTCTACTCCTGCGCGCACGGCTTAGCTTATGCCGAGGAACGCCCCGTCAGCGGGAAGCAACCCAGCAAGACGTTTATGCTCCCACACGTCCTTGAAACGAGCGGGCACATAACGCGCGCCCGCCTGGCCCAGGGAACCACGGGCAGCCCGTGCGTGGCCAGCTACAATCCGGACACCAACGAGGTGTGGTTCTCGCAGTACGACAGCGTCGCCGGGCAGTGGCAGGGCGAGCGCGTGTGGGCGGGCAGCACGGGCGAGGATTGCGACGATGTTGCGCTATACATCGATCCGGATGACGACGGAGATGGATGGACCGACGTAGCGGAGGCGATCGCTCGGCGGGCACCTGCGGCGCAGCCGGGGATGATGAAGTGGGTCCTCGAAGTGCGTGTGCAGCGCATCGAGATGAAGTAAGCGCGTCCGCCCACCGGCCATACTGCGCGGGTTGTTTGCCTGCCCCGCGCATCGGGTAGAATTCGTCCCCTAGATTGCGCGGAGGATGGCCGGTGGAGTTCATGCTTTCGAGAAACCGCGAGGCCAGGCTGGCCCTCGGGTTTGACGATGTCTCGCTCGTCCCGGGCCTGTCGACGCTCGACCCCGCGGACTGCGATGTCTCCTTCGAGCTGGGCGGAGCGCGCTACGAGCTGCCGATCATTGCCAGCGCGATGGACGGCGTGGTGGATGTGCGCATGGCGCGGCTGTTCAGCCAGTACGGCGGGCTGGGCGTGCTCAACCTGGAGGGCATCTACTGCCGCTATGCCGACTGCGAGCCTGTGCTGGAGCGGATCGTCGCCGCGGATGACGAGCACGTGACCACGATCTTCCAGGAGATCTACCGCCAGCCCATCCAGCCGCAGCTCATCGAGCGCCGCATCGCCGAGATCCAGGATGGGGGCCATCGCGCCGCGGTCAGCCTGACCCCGGCGGGGTCGCTGAGGTGGGCCGAGGTGGTGCGCAAGGCCGGCGCGGACATGCTGGCGATCCAGTCCACCGTGCTCAGCACCCAGCACCGCAGCAAGAACGGCGGCGTGCTAGACGTGGCAGGACTCATTGCCAGCCTGGACATGCCGGTGCTTGCCGGCAACTGCGTCACCTACGAGGTGGCGCTATCCCTTATGGAAGCGGGCGCCGCTGGGGTGCTGGTCGGCGTGGGCCCGGGCCAGGCGTGCACGACGCGCGGCGTGACGGGCGTCGGCGTGCCGCAGGTCAGCGCCACCGCCGACTGCGCCGCGGCGCGCGACGACTACCATGCCAAGTCCGGGCGCTACGTGCTGGTGATCACCGACGGCGGGATGCGCAAGGGTGGCGAGATCGCCAAGGCGCTGGCCTCAGGGGCGGACGCGGTGATGACGGGGAGCATCTTCGCGGGGTGCCCGGAGTCACCGGCTGCGCCATACCACTGGGGCATGGCCACGCCCGACCCCAACCTGCCGCGTGGCACCCGCGTGCGCAGCAACGTCAGCGTGCCGCTGGAGCAGGTGCTGTTTGGCCCGAGCCACGTCACCGACGGCACGCAGAACCTCGTGGGGGCGGTGCGCAGCGCGATGGGCCTCTGCGGCGCGGCGACGATCCGCGACTTTCACCGCACGGAGCTAGTCGTAAGCCTGTCGTTCATGACTGAAGGCAAGCACCTGCAGCGCAGCCAAGGCGTGGGCATGGGGCGGTAGGGCTCCGGGGGGGGCCCCCCTGCCCACGGCGGTGTAGTGCGGCTCCGGGCTAACCTAGTGCCTTCGTGATGCGCGATAGCCAGTCCGGCATCTCGCCGCCGGCAGGGGCTTCGAGGGCGTCGCCGCGCACGTAGATCACGTCCGTCGCGTGCATGTAGTCCTCGCCCAGGTCGATGAGCGCGAGCTCGTCGTCCCGGTCGTCGCTCCAGGTGCAGTGCCCCGCCTCATCTTCGAGCAGCGTGCAGCCGGAGAGACGCGTGGCGTAGTACTGGCGCAGGCTGGCGTACGGCTTGTCGGCGTCGGCGACGCTGATCACTACCGCCGCCAGGCGCTTCGCCTTGAAGACTAGCACGGCGGTGACCTCCATGTCCGTGCCCTCGTACTGGATCGTGCGCGTCACGTCGGAATGCGCGGTCAGCCCGGGCGTGCCCGAGTCCAGCTTGGTGAACCCCGCCAGCGAGACACCGCCCTGCTTCGCGCCCAGCAGCCAGACGTTCTTGCCGCTGCTGTACCCGCGGACGTCGTTGTTCTTGGCCGCTCCGCTGAGCAGCGCTGCACTCAGCACGGCCATTGCCGTCATCGCATAAAGACTGAAAGCTCGTCTTGTCATCCCTGCCTCCTGCAATTGGTCGCTTAGAGCATAACCTGTGCTGGGCGTGGGCGCCACAGGCAGCCCTGGCGCTACAGGATACGCAACCCGGCGCCCTGCAGCAACCTGGCAGTTGCCCCCAGCGGCAGCCCCACGACGTTGCTGTAGTCGCCCTCGATGCGCCTGACGAGCAGCGCGCCCAGCCCCTGGATGGCGTATGCACCCGCCTTGTCGTAGGGTTGCTCGCGCTGGATGTAGCGGCGGATCGTGTCGTCGTCCAGGCGGTGGAACGCGACGCGCGTCGTCTCAACCGCTACGTGCTGCAGCCGCGACTCCCGCTGCTGCACGGCCACCGCGGTGATCACCAGGTGCACTCGCCCGGAGAGCCGGCGCAGCATCTCGACTGCTTCCGCATGGCCGGCAGGCTTGCCGAGCACGTCCTCGCCGACAACGACGGCAGTGTCCGCGCTCAGCACGAGACTATCGGGCGCGGAGGCGGCTGCCGCATCACCCTTGAGCAACGCGAGGCGCGTCAGGCGCTCCTCCAAGTCCCCGTCGAGGCTTGCCAGTAGCTCCGCCTCGGCGAGATCGGCGCCGGGCTCAATGCTGAAGTCCACGCCGAGCGTGGCGAGCAGCTCACGGCGCCGCGGCGAGCTGCTGGCGAGAATCAGTCTCACACCGCGATTATAGCCCTGGCGCGGCCGCCAAGGCCTGCACTCCCGTGCATGGGAAGGTGCCTGCCGGGCGTGATGAGCAGCCTAGGCAGGTGCTACGCCCACGGGTCGAAGATGCTGCGGATGTGCAGCCCGGCGCCCATGTCGTGGACACGCCAGCGTAGCTCCTCAAGCTCCGCCAGTGTTGCGCCTGGGTTGACGGCCACGCCGGGCAGCCTGAACGTCGCCCCTTCGCGATAGGGCTGCCCGAGGCGCAGCAGGCTGGTCTGCGCGTGGGACTGGAAGAACCTGCCAACCAGCTCCCGCGCGCCTTCGGCGGCCTTGCGCGAGGGTGCGCTGATGCGCAGGATGATGAGGCCACCGTAAGGAGGAAGCCCGGCCAGGCGGCGCAGGCGCCGGTCGGACTCCCACTGCTGCTTAAGCTGCGCTGCGGTGAGCGAGTCGCCGAGCTGGCCGCGCAGGCGGGCGCTGACCACGTAGGTGAATTCGAGCTCCGGGTTGGCGTACAGCCCCGTCAGCCGCGCCGCCATGTCCATCGCGCCCGTCCAGTCGTCGAGCAGGGCCAGCCGCGCCTCGGCGTGGATGTACACGACCTCCTGCGGCCAGAAGCCGGAGAGCGGTTCGAGCAGCGCCGTCGTGCCCAGCACCGACTGCCACTCGGGATGCGCGCGCTTGCTCCCCTGTGGGCTGTGCAGGATGTAGTCGCCCTTGCGCCTCAAGACCGCTTCGAGCCCCGGCAGCTGCGCCGCCAGCATCCCCAGCCCGCAGGTTGGGCAGCGCAGCTCGCGCGCCTCGAAGCCGCACTGCGGGCAGCGGTAGGCGGCTGCGTCCGCGCTGAAGGCGATGCGCAGCGAGGCGCACCGCGGGCAGCCGATGGCCTGGCTGCACTCCACGCAGCGCAGACCTCGGCCGCTGCCCAGGCGGTTGAAGCAGATCAGCCGCCGCCGCCCCGGCTGGCGCAGCACGAGCGGCAGCGGGTCGGTGTCCGCGCGGCTAGCGGGCGCCGGCGGCATGGCGGGCGGCTCGAAGGGGTCGAGCAGTGCGACGTGCGCCAGGTGCGTGCTGCCGTCCCAGCCGGAGAGCCCCATCTCGACGACGTCCAGGCAGGGCCCCTGTGGCTTGCCGCGCTTCTTCGCCTTGCGTGGCTCCCTCTGCTTGGCATGCGCCGCCAGGGCGAGGAACGCGGCGAGGCGCGGATCGAGGCTGGGATGGCGCTCTGGCGCGTACTGCGGATGAGACGGATCGAGCAGGATGACTCTGTCTACTGCGGCGTAGGCGGCGAGCTTCCACGCCCCGGGGCCGCCAGCCACGACGTGCCCCCCGCCACTCTCCAGGCGGCCTAGCAAGTGCGCGGCGGCGCTCGCCCCTGCCTCCGGGCGGAAGCGGTGCACGCGCCAGGCCCAGGGCGCCAGGGCGGGCCAGATGCGGTCGAGCATCCAGTTCTGGGGCGCGATGACCAGCACGCGCTGGCCGGCGTGGATCGCCGCCCCGAGCTCGGCGGCCAGCCCTCCCGGAGCGCGCAACGCCTGCCAGCTTGCCTGGGCACGGAGCAGGGAGAGATCCGCGAGCATAGGCCAGCGGCGTATCAGCGCCCAGTCATTGGGCCAGCGCAGGCTGCGCCAATCAAGCTGCGGCGCCTCCGGCGGTTTGCGGGCAGGCCCGTCCGGCTCCGCGCCAGCCACGCGCGGCACCTTCGTCGCGCGTTCACTGAAATCGGCGGGCGCGAGCAGCCCGGCCAGGTAGCTGCCCGGCAGCGTAAGCTCAGTGTGCGGCGGCAGCCCCAGCAGCTTGGCGCTGCGTGGCTCCAGTGCGTAGATCCCACGCCAGCGAGGGTTGGCGCGCGTGCAGGCGGGCGTGCCCGCCACGCTGACAGACAGCTCCAGCACCCCGGCCTGCGCCTGCTCCACAAGCTCCTCCCAGCCGCCGACGCGGGCGAAGGCTCTGCGCTTGAGGCGTGTGAGCTCTCCTGTGAGCAGTCCGAGCAGCGCCAGGCGATCGCGCTCTAGCACCCCCGCCTCATGGATGGCGAAGCTCCACTTCAGCCCGTGGGACGGCTTGTCGAACAGCAGCAATACCGCTACTTCGTGGGGCGCGGCGGTGGCGAGCTCGCACAGGTCCAGCAGCAATCGCCCCCAGTGGGGCAGGCCGCTGACCCCCACCGGCCAGAGATGCAGCAAGCGCTGGCCAGGCTCCATGGGCGCATCCGCGCCGGTGACGATGCCCAGCTCGAGCTCGCCGCGGAACAGCACGGCGCAGAGCTGCCCCGGCGCAAGCTCGGGAGGCCCGAGGTACGTGTAGGCGAACGCGCCCGCGCCACGCGTCAGCAGTGCCACGGAGTAGGGTTGGAGGTCCAAGGGCATGAGTATAGCCGCGCCCGCCGTACAATGCTGGCGTGGACGATTGGCTGTCCTTTGAGTACAGCGGCACGGCGGGCGAGCGCTGCGATGCGGCGGTGACGCTCCTGCTGCGCAGCGTGCCGGAGTTCAGCCAGGTCTCGCGGGCGCGTGTGCAGGCGCTGATTGACGAGGGCGGCGTGCTCTGCGACGGCAAGGAGGTGTCGGCCAACTGGAAGAACTTGCGTCCGGGGATGCGCGTGCAGGTGGACATGGCGCTGGTGCGGCGGCTGCTGCGCCCGCCCGCCCCCGAGGAGCTCACGCCATGCGACATGCCGCTGAGCTTCCTGCACGTGGACGACCATCTCGCAGTCGTGGACAAGCCCGCCGGCATCAGCGTCCATCCCTCGCCGACGGAGGAAGGGCCGACGCTGTGCAGTGCGCTGGTGCACCACCTGCGGCGCCTGTCGGACGCGGGGGGGGCTGACCGGCCAGGGATCGTCCACCGCCTGGATAAGGAGACCAGCGGGCTGCTCGTCGTGGCGCGCGACAACCCCGCTCATGTGCAGCTATCGCAGCAGTTCGCCGACCGCCTCGTGGACAAGGAGTACCTCGCGCTGTGCATCGACGCGCCATGTCCTCCGGCGGGCACCGTCAACCTGCCGATCAACCGCCACCCCGTGCACCGGCAGAAGATGTACGCCGACGCGCGGAGGGCCGGGCGGGGGCGCGAGGCGCTCACCGAGTACCGCGTCGCCGGGCAGTGGGGGCCGCTGGCGCTGACGCAGGTGGCCATCCACACCGGCCGCACGCATCAGATCCGCGTGCACCTGCTCACCGTGGGCGCGTCGATCCTCAACGACGAGAAGTACGGCAGCGGGCGCAACGCCTCACTGCGCGCGTTTCTCAAGTCGGGCGCTGACCGCAGCGCGCGTCGCGTGTGGCGGGAGGCCTGGCCGGAGCCGGAGGCGCGGGGTGAACTGCTGGCAGTGCTCACGGGTTATCCGGGGATCTTCCTGCACGCCTGGCGCCTGGCCTTCAACCATCCAGCGTCGGGACAGCGGCTGAGCTTCGAGCTGTCGCCTCCACCCGTGTGGGATGCTGTGCGGGAGCTCTGCGGCGCATGAGATGCCGAGGGTGGAGCGGTGGTCGTGGCGGGGTGGGACGCCGAGCATGGCGGCGTCCATACCAGTTTCAGAGTAGGGGAGCAAACGGATGAACACGCCGAGTCTATGGGTTTTCGGTAGATGGACCGTCGCAGTCGCCTTGATCGTGCTAGTGCTGGCTCCAGGCTTGGTCTACATCTGCATCAGGGCATTGCGCAGCGGCGAGGGGATGTACGACCGCGCGAGCACGCAGTACTGACATCCTGGGGCTGGGCGGTGTACACGCTGGTGCGGATCGCGATGCTGCTTGTCTGAGGTCGCAAGAACATGCGCGGCTGCGCCTTGTGCTATCTGGACGTCAGCGGGTCCCGCGCCCCCGGCGGCAGCCATGCGCAGTTATAATACGGCCTCCGCTGGGGAGTAGTGTAACGGTAGCACATCAGCCTTTGGAGCTGAGCGTCATGGTTCGAATCCATGCTCCCCAGATGCAGCCCGCGGAGAGAGCCCGTACGTAGCCGTCGCGCGGTGGGCCGGGCTGCTACACGCGCACCGTGACTCCCTCTTCCTGCTGCACGAGCTTGTAGAACTCGCACTTGGTGCACGACCCAACGCGCTCCAGCTCCACGCAGTCGGCGTGCCCCCCGTACAGCGTGCCGCTCACCCGCCAGCATACGCGGCCCGCGTTTGCGCCGCTGTTAGAGCCGTCGTAGGATCTCATCACCGGGGCCGCGCAGGTGCCGAGCTTGCCGACGTTTTCTCCGCCGGGCTGCCGCCCGCACTGCATAAACTCCCAGCAGTTCTGCTTCATCGCCGCCTCCGTCGGGATCAAGATGAACAGCCAACTGCCAAACGGGCAGTCCGAGCACTGCCCTCGCCACGCCGCCTGCCTAGGACGGCTGTTGTGAGTTCCGACCGGGCCGTGCGGGTGCTGTGGCGCAACACAAGCGGTGCAGGTTAGATCCTACCTCATGGAGCGGAAACACGCTAGCCGTGGGGCCTGCAGAGCAGGGCAGTCCGAACTCGTCTCGGGCGTTGGCAGCGCGCCGGAAGTGGGTGGCCTGACGGTATCGTTGGGCACCACCGCATCGCGGGAATCGCCTTTGAACGCGGCCCTGGCCTGAATCGCTTCATCGCTTATCCGGTTATTCACATATCGCATTTCGCGTGGTACAATTCAGGT